>Ga0325403_1007140_pt1 | contig 10679 bp, 5 predicted proteins | sample PopdelMetagenome_19_FD_205665 | JGI IMG/M metagenome (GOLD analysis project Ga0325403, IMG submission 205665) | Populus deltoides microbial communities from Bellville, Georgia, United States - Xylem-PdKOR-R4 | ecosystem: Host-associated > Plants > Phyllosphere > Stem > Wood/Secondary xylem...
CAACCGACACTGTTTTCTATTAAATATGAAATAAATACTCAGTACCTGATGTAAGGGATACACACCGACACTATTTTATTAGCCTGCTGCTGCGGATAGTAAATTTATCTTGTAAAAAGTTGTGGTTGTACAGGTTTTTTTCTATAAATATTTAAAATATAAATAAAACTTTCATGTAAATATCTAATTAAATAAATTAATAATTTTTATATAAATAAAAAACAGTAGTTAATAATAACTAAAAAAATTAAGAGATAAATATAAATCAAAATATTTAATATCACAATATAGATTATTTATTTGGTTGTATTTAATGAATTTGTTTTAAAAAATCAAAATGTAACGGAAATCAATATACATGTAAAATTTATCGAATAAAATATAAAAAAAATATGCAAGGTTGCACATATTAAAAATATTTTAAAAAATAAATGTTTTTAATTTTAAAAATAAATTTAATCTATATAAAATATAAAAAAAATCATAGATGAATCACACTAACCTCGTAAAAAAATTAAACACACTCAATATAATAAAAAATAATCACTATTTCAAAAGGGTAAAATAAGCCAAAAAAAATCATAGAGAATGAGTATCAACCAAAACATAAATGGAAAAAATATTTTTAAAAATTCATATAAAAAAGCAGTAATTTACAAAAATAAATTATAAGAAAAATGAAAAGAATAAGGACAGGTGTTGTGGGGCTGGTAAGCGAGGCCTAACACTTGGCCCACAAAGCAAGTGCCCGCACGTGAGCTTGCAAGTCTAGACCCACGCACGTAGGTTTTTTAAAAAAATTAATGGGGTGGACAACATGTTGTTCACCATATTCTATTACAAGAAAATAGATATGCGTTGTTTGAAATTCTCAAAATCTAGGCACTATAGTGATAAAAAAAAAAACATGGATGTTGGTTTTTTTCTTCTAAATATTCATTTTCAATCAATTTTTTTTTACCTAAAACAATTGGAAAACACCTTAGAAATCTTTTTATAACCTCCAAAAACAAAACAAACCATGTCAAAACCCAAAACCAACCGAAAAAAATCTTCTCGGGTTCATACTTTATATCTCTTTTTTCATGCACTTTCAAGGTCTAGAAACACCTAATTTCAACTCTTCTTATTATATAGAATTGTTTGGTACAAAAACAAACTATTTTGGTGGCTATAATTGTCGCAATGATAACTTTCTCTTTTTAGACATGAATCCGGTAAACCTCTCTTTCTCTCCTCACATAAAAAAAAACTGAAAAATAATGAAAATAGAGTTTGATATCGAAATTAAGTTTTCTGAAATTAAAAGGATTGGTCACCTAATAAATTAAAAGGATTTGGGGCTAAAATATTATCTTCAAATAAATTTCAATTTATTAGTCATTTAAAAAAAATACAATTGAATGTTTAAAAAACTCAATTATACAAGGTAAAAGTTTAATAACTAAATAAAAAAATATCATTACAATCCATATATATATATATATATATATATATATATATATATAAAAGAGCGAAAGTTTTCAAAATGAATTAGATGAGTAGTAAGGGTCACAAAAATTCAAAGTGTTAGGATAATATATGCCAGGACATAAATTTTCTCTGTCCCGGAGATGTCCTGCAGCCCGAGTACGTGGCAGCATTGATTTTTTTCTCATATTAATAATTATATAAATTTTTAATAGTTTTAAGATTTATATAACTTGAAGTCATAATTTTTATATAAAAAAAATTAAAATTTAATTAATTAAACTAAATCTAAAAAATTACTAAAACTCTTTCCTTTATTTGACGTTGTGACAGATTAATTTTTTGTTTTTTTTTTTGTTTTACCTTTGTCTTTTATTTCATTCACACCTACCTATCACTGCTTCTTCTTTTCTTTTTTTTTTAATTCTTAAATCATCTCCTACCCTTTTCAAGCACGCTGGGAGAAATTGGATGTTAAAACTACTCGTCAAAGAAGAGAATTTTATCTTCTATGCTAAAAAAAAAAACAAGAATCTTTGAACAGTAAAGTTTATTCATTTATTTTTTTTTCCAGTTTCATCTTTTTTTTCTTCTCAATTTCATTTTTAATTTATATTTTAACAATTGCTTTAGTTGTTTTTGAAACGATCAACTGGATGATTTTAAAGTAATTTTTATATGATTTATTTTTAAATCTGAATTAGATAATAAATCAAGTCAAAATGTTTTTTTTCGTCAATTTTATTATTAAACTTTTTACTAGTCAACATGATTATTTTTGGACCAATTAAGTGGACTAGGTTATTTTAAGTCAATTTTTTTTAATTTAATTTTAAATTTAAACTAGATAAAAAATCAAATTAAAAAAATTTAAAATTAATGTATTATATCAAATTTAATAATAATATTAAATAATTTTCTCCTACTTAGATTGATTTTATCTTCAAATAAAAACTAAATTGTAAAGATTAAAACTAGAGTTTAAAGGAGAAGTTTTATGATGCTGTAATTATCAATACTTAAAGCGGTTTAAAAATAAAGAGAATGCTTATGGAGTTACATTTAATATGAACAGTGAAATTTTTAAAATTTTTTTTTTCAACTTCAACATCAAACTTTTTTTAACAATTATCGAAGTCATCTTTAAACCAATCAAACCAACTGAATAATATTAATATAACTTAATTTTAAAATAGGGTTGGGCAATGAGTCGGGTTGATATATATATATATTTGTTAGTTTTATTTTTTTCCTTAAAAAAAGGAAGAAGTTGGGCCGAGAGGATTTATATACATTTCAATTTCATTATTATTTTTTCAATTTCATTCCCATACCTTTTCTTATTGGTCAAACTAATTATTTTTAAATAAGCCGAGTCAACTAGGTTATGTCAAGATAACTCTCACACGATTTAATTTTGAACTTAGGCTACGTAGGTAGTCGAGTTAATAAGTTTTTTTCCTATTAATTTCATCGTTATTATCTCGATTTGTCCTCAAACTTTTTTTTTTGGTCGGCGAAGTTGTCTTTGGACTAGTCAAAATGACTAGGTCATGTCAGAGCAACTCCCACACGATTTAATTTTAAACCTAGTCAAGACAAGAAGTTAAGCCGAAAGTTATTTTTCAATCAATTTTTTTTTCCAATTTTATGCTCAAATTCTTTTACCAATCAATCATGTTTTCTATGAATTAACCAAATTAATCGCGTGATTTAATTTTAATTAACAGTAAGTACTCGGATTATAAGACAAAATCTTTACAACCAAACTATATACCAGAAAGCACGATATCCGTACATCCACGTATTTACAAGATAATGCAGCAAAATGAGCCCAAGCTATAGGAAAAAGATGAGGTGGTCCTTGGACCATCCAATTTGTGGTGCTATATCATGTATAATTGAGGCCAGGCCAGATATATTTCGGCACTAATGCCTCTTGTATTCAGTGCAAGGAAGCATTATACATGGTCTCCACACTCTACAACGAGCGATGTAGGCTTAGAACTTTCACAGATTTTACAGGAAATTGCTGGGTTTTAGGACACCGGGAGGTCAAACTTTCATGACACATCTGTATTTTTTTTATTAATGTAGATGTTTGGACCAGTTTATTTGCACCTTGACTAATATCACGGGTTTTGAAGTTAACAATTATGTAAGCTTTCAGTGACTATTATATTAATAAGCACAGCAATTGAACCTAAAATCATAAAAAGAACAAATCACCTGCTAAAGATCCATGGTTATTGTAATCTTGTGCCCGAAAACTAGATGAAATTGCTTAATCACAAGTCAATTATCGAGAAATAGTACAGCACTAGGAGGTTGAAGTTCTATATATGCAGGCAAGTGGATCAGCTTTGAGAGTGTACCTATTCGTGTAAAATCGTTTCATTTCTCGTGTAGAGATGCTAAAACATGTGCTCAACTCTTCACTTTTTTTCCGGGCGAGAAAATGACAGAGTTATACAACGGAGTGATCCTTGCCATGGTTACTAAACATGACCCGAACCGGTGGATTGGATAAGGACGTGGCCGACTCGCCTCCTCGAATAATATTTCTGGAAAATCTGATCGGAGTTTGCTAAGAGATGTACCACCAAGAAGTTGGAATCCGAGCATGCAAGGGAGTCGGTTTATTTTTGTATTTTAAAAATATTTTTTAAAAAATTAATATTTTTAAATATTTTTCTTTACTTCAAATTATTTTTGTGTTTTTAGATTTTTTTCATATAATAATATTAAAAATATATAATTTTAAATAAAATATTTTAAAAAATAACCACTAATCTATTATAATAATAATGATCATAATAATGGTACATTATTCCATTGCTTCATCTCGTCCCATTATTTATTGTCAACAACAAGAATTTTATTAAAGCTATGAATAAAAAAATTAAAAATAATCAAATAATAATAATAATAATATTGATGGTATTTGTACATCATCCTCCTCATTTATCGTGCCCTCATTATTTATTATCCACGGCAGGGATTTTATTAAAGCGGTGACGCACCGACGCCTCCTATTTAATGATATTTATCCACTTTAATGCCTGGATAGAAGGTCATATTAATTTTGTCCCATTTGTTGGCCGATCCATCCAATAGTAATAGTTTTTTTAAAAAAGAAACCAACAGATATTTGGAAATCATGTGAAAATTAGACGAAATCTTTTATCTATTGCTGACACTTAATGGATGGAGGTCGGTAGAGGAGACCACAATGTTGATTAAGTTTGTGATAAGATTGAGAAGTTTGAGATTTAATTGATAACAGTATTATAAATTTAGGACTAAATTGAAGTTTTCCCTAATTTCTTTCATTAACAACAAAAAAAAAAAAGGCCCTTATACCTCTCCTCACATAACATTATTAACTAGAATAATGTATTTTTTAATTTTAATTTTATTATTTAATATTAGATTTATTGGAAATTATGTTTTATAATTTTTTTTAATTTACATTTTATAAAATTATCCTATACTCGTTACTCAAACCGCGAGTTTAACATGTTAATTTGATTAACTTGATTTTTTTATTGATTTTTTTTCCTCGATCTTATATTTCAACATTAGATTGATTGATAATTAAACTTCATGATTTGTTTCAGTCTATTTTCTATAAGGTTATTCTCATCTTATGACCCAAGTCACGAGTTTGGTGGGTAGATTTTGGTTGACTTGAGTTTTTTTATCGTTTTTATTTATTTATTTTCATCTTTCAACACTAGGTTAATCGAGAATTAAGTTTCATAATTTGTTTCAATTTATTTTCTATTGAGTTATCCTAGTCTTATGACCTTGGTCGCGGGTTTGGTAGATTAAAGCCAGTTGACTTGAGTTTTTTTTTATCATTTTTTTAATTAATTTTTTTTTCAACTTCATCATTCAACATTAAATTTTATAATTGATTTTGATTTTTTTTGTATGTAATTATCATGATTGCATAATTTGGTATGTAAATTTACAAATTAATTCAGGTTGATTTAAATCGATTAATATATTACCGTCTCAATATTTATTAAAAAATCTCATTTTAAATATTTATTTTAACTTAAACTTTATTTTTATTAGCTGTTAATGCTATCTTTGAATTAGAAGTGATCATTTTCGGTTTAGTTTTTATAAAAACAAAGTAACCAAACCAATTTAAAAAAAAAAAACCGAAACCGGTTTAAACCAACGGTTTCAATTTGGTTCGGTTCAGTTTTTTAGAACAAAAACCGGTTCAAACTGACCTGGCTCGGTTTTTTCTGGTTTGTCTCGATTTTTTCAGCTTGGCTTGGTTTTTTTTGGTTTAGATTTGTTTTGGCTCGGTTTTTTCAAAATTCTAATTGGTTTAATCGATTTTTTTAACCGTTTGATTTTTTTAATTAATTTTTTTCTAAATTTTTAATTTAATTAATTTTTTGATTTTTTTTCTCACCTTTACTTTGAATTGTCAAGACGACAATGAATGCCTGTACAATTTTTTGTTTTGTTTTATTATTATTATTTCCGTTGTCATTTTGCAACCCAAAAAACAAAAAAGCATTTAATCTCTTCAGTTATTGTTCTTCCTACTTCTGTTGACGTAAAAGCATCGCCATTTTGTACGATCTGACCACATTAACTTGCAAATAAATGAGTTAATATTTTTTAACATTTTTTTTAAAATTCCCTGAGTTTATCTAGTCAAATTTATATTCAATTAAGTTAAATTATATTATTATTATTATTATTATTATTATACATATAAATAAAGGGTATAGAGAAATCACTGTTCCCCATCCTACAAAAATAATCTACGTTACATTCTTTTCTTTTTTTCACTTTTTTTTCTTTTTTTTGCATTTTTTAATTTTTTTTTCCAACTTTCCCCTTTTTTCTTTTTTTCATTTATTTTTTTTTCTGAAATTATTTTTGTTAATTTTAATTTTTAAATATTGAGCTGCTTAAAAATTTCTCTTTGTAATTTTTTTCCTTTAAAATACTATGGATTGCTGCAGTGTTTTTCCCCATAGTTTTTCTATTTTATTTTTTTTATTTTTCAAAATTATATTTGACGATTTTTTTTTTAATATTGAGCTTATTGAGAATTTAGTTTTATAATTTTTTTTAAAACATTGTTGATTGCTACAGTATTTCTCCGCATGGTTTTTTTCATGATTTTATCCGAAATGATCTTTTTTATTTTATTTTTAATATTGAGCTGGTTAAAATTACAGTTACAATATGTGAAGAAAGAATTGTAACTTTCCTCGCAAATTACTGTGGATTACTACAGTGTTTTTTCCCACATGTTTTTTTTGTTTTGTTATGTTTTTTTCCTAAAATTACTTTATCAATTTTATTTTTAAAATATTAAGCTGGTTAAGAATTGCAATTACAAGTAAATATAAGTTTTTACTCACAAAACACTATGGATTGCTACAGTTTTTCCTCACATGGTTTTTTTCCAGTTTCTTTTGTGTTTTCTTTTTTTGTAATATTTATTTTTCAAAATTATCTTCATCAATTTTTTTTTTAATATTGAGTTGGTTATAATTTAACTTTGTAATAAAACTTAATCATGTGGGGAAAGTATTGTAGCTTTCCTCACAAAACATTGTGGATTGCTAAAGTGTCTCTGCACATGTTTTTTTTTTTCTTATAATTTTTTCAAAATTACCTTTGTCAATTTTATTTTTTTAATATTGAACTGTTTGAGAATTACAATTACAAGTCATTACAAATAATACTAAATCATGTGAGGATGCACTGTAGCTTTTATCACAAAACACTGTAAATTGCTACAATGTTTCCAACATGATTTTTTTTGTGTTTTTTTTATTTTTTTTCTAAAATTATCTCTGTCAATTTTTTTTTAATATTGAGTTGATTAAGAATTTAGCAATGTAATTTTTTTCTTTAAAACAATGTGAATTGTTGCAGTGTTTTCCCCTTATGATTTTTTTATGATTTTTTCCAAAATTATCTTTGTCGATTTTTTTTTAATATTGAATTGGTTAAGAATTATAATTACAATAAAGCTAAATCATATGGGGAAAGCGTTGTAGTTTTTCTCACAAAATACTGTGGATTGCTACAGTATTTCTTCAAATGTTTTTTTATTTTTTTTATTGGGGAAAACAATGTAGTTTTCCTCACAAAACATTGTCAATTGCTACAACGTTTTTTCTCATGAGTTTTTTTTCTTTCAAAATTATCTTTGTTGGTTTTTTTAATATTAAATTGGTAGAGAATTTAGCTTTGTAATTTTTTTTGCTTTTTATTAACAGAAAAGCTAAATCATAGGGCGAAAGCACTGTATATTTCCTCACAAAACACTGTGAATTGCTACAAATCATTTTGTTCAGTCTCTAAGTTTTTGATCACCAACACAACCTTTTTTTTCATCATGAAATTTTTGCTCCATCATACCTTTAGTTTCTATTACTTATCTAGCACTGGTTCACAATTATAACACTATCAACTGTATTTGTTTTATAAGCCTGCGGCAGCGCGCGAGTATGTCATCTCGTAACATATACTAAAATTGTTCAATGTTTCACTATGCACTGCACAGTGCAGTCCATAGTGAAACGCTAAGCTGTCTTTTAAAAAAAAATTCGTTTTTTTTGTTTTTATTTAATTTTTTTTCATTTTTTATGCCTTTAAGGGTTTTTTTTGCCTTTTTCTTTGTGTTTTTTCCTTTTAATGAATTTTTTTTGTTTAATTTAGTTTGTTAATGTTAAATTTTTTTTATTTAGTCATCAGACTTTCATAACACGGATCTTGGGTTTGACGGGTTAACCTGGTTAACGAGTTAACTCGGATTTTTTTGTTTTTTATTTTTAATTAATTTTTTTGTTTAATTTAGTTTGTTAATGTTAAATTTCTTTCTATTTAATTATCAGGCTTTCATGACACATATCCCGGACTTGACTAGTTAACCTGGTTTGACGGGTTAACCCGTCAATTTTTTTTCTATTTAGTTATCAAACTTTTATGACGTGAATCCCAGGTTTGACGAGTTAACCTGGTTTGAAGGGTTAACCCAATTAATTCAGATTTTTTTTCTTTTTCTTCATTAGTTTTTTTTCTTCCTGTTGGTTTTTTTTCTTTGTTTTTTGCATTTTAATTAATTTATTTAATTATCATACTTTTATGACACGACCTTGCAGTCAGACCCACATCCAAGGCTCTTGGGTCTGATGTTGTAGCCAGACTCACTTAAACTTGAGTCATGTAAGTTTAGTATTATTATTAATATTATAAATTTTACTCTTGGGTCAAGTATTGCAGCTAGACCCAAGGCTCTCGGTTATATCTTTGCATAAAGACTAACACTTTTAGATCTTAGCTTTTTTATATATTTTTTATGATAGAAAAAAAAATTAACTTGTGGCGTATGCCTTTTTTTTTTCCTTTTCTTTTTCTTTTTAAGCCTTTTATTGTGAGCTGCACAGTGCAGTCCATAGTAAAAAGGCTGATGCCTTTAGTTTTTTTTTTTTTGTCTTTTTTCATTGTATTTTGGTTTTTTAATTAATATTTTTTAATTTAGTTTGTTGGTATTAAATTTATTTCTATTTAGTTATCAGACTTTCATAACACAAATCCCAGGTTTGATGGATTAACCTAGTTTGACAGGTTAACTCAGTTGATTCAGATTTTTTTTCTTTTTCTTCATTATTTTTTGTCTTCCTGTAAGGTTTTTTCTCTTTGCCTTTTCCTTTTCAATTAATCTTTTTTTTTTAATTTAGTTCATTAATATTAAATCTTTTTTCTATTTAGTTATCACACTTTTATGACACGAATCTCAGTTTTGACGGGTTAACTTGATTTGACGGGTTAACCTAGTTGATTCAGATTTTTTTTCTTTTTCCTCATTATTTTTTTTCTTCCGATTTCATTTTTTAATATTGTATGCAGTTCACAGTGAAAAGGCTGCTGCCTTTAGTTTTTTTTTATGCCTTTCACTGTGCACTGCATAATGCAGTCCACGGTGAATGCCTTTTTTTGTTTAATTAATTTTTTTATTTAGTTTGTTGATATTTTTTTTTATTTAGTTACCAGACTTTCATGACATGGATCTCAGGTTTGATCGGTTAACTCAATTAATTTAATTTTTTTCTTTTTCTTCTTATAATTTTTTTTCTTTTTAATTAATATTTTTTTATTTAATTTAGTTCATCAATATTACATTTTTTTCTATTTAGTTACCGGCTGATGCCTTTAGTTTTTTTTTCTTTTTTCTTTTTTGCTGTTTTTATCCCTTTGACTGTGGACTGCACAGTGCAGTCCACATTGAAAAGGCTGATGTCTTTTGTTTTTTTCCTTTTTAATTGATTTTTTTCGTTTAATTTAATTTGCAAATGTTCAATTTTTTTCTATTTATTTATCAAACTTTCATGACATGGATCCTAGGTTTGACGGTTTAGCCCAGTTAATTCTGGGTTAACCTGTCAATTTTTTTTTTTCTATTTAGTTATTAAACTTTCATAACACGAATCCAAGGTTTGACAGGTTAACCTGGTTTGAAGGTTAACCCAGTTAATTCAGATTTTTTTCTTTTTCTTCATTAGTTTTTTTCTTCATGTTGGTTTTTTCTTTGTTTTTTTCTTTTTAATTAATCTATTTAATTATCACACTTTTTGACATGACCTTGCAGCCATACCCACATCTGAGACTATTGGGTCTGGTATTGCAGCAATACCAGACACACTTAAACTTGGGTCATGTAAGTTTAATGTTATTATTAATATTATAAATATTACTCTTGGGTCAGGTGTTGCAGCCAAACCCGAGACTCTTGGGTATAGCTTTGCAAAAAGACCTAACATTTTTATATCTTAGCTTTTTTTTTATATTTTTTATGTAACAAAAATTGACCCACGGCATCGCGCGGGTTATGTAACTAATTATAAATTAAAAGTATGTTCAAGAGTGGCAAATATTATTATTTAAAGTATTTTTTATTATAAAATATATTAAAATAATACTTTTTAAAATTTTTTAAAATTAATTTTCAATATAAAAACATATCCAAATACATTAAAAAATCAATTCTAAATAAAAAAATTCAAATTTTGAACAAATTATGTTTTAATTGCACTGCCAAACATCCCTTTAATCTATTAAGTCAATTGAGTTCGCTCATATCAATAAGTTTTGATTTAAATTAAAATCTAATCCCGGATTAGACTTCAGTTACCGGATTAGACTTCAAATTCCTGATT
>Ga0325403_1007144_pt1 | contig 10675 bp, 6 predicted proteins | sample PopdelMetagenome_19_FD_205665 | JGI IMG/M metagenome (GOLD analysis project Ga0325403, IMG submission 205665) | Populus deltoides microbial communities from Bellville, Georgia, United States - Xylem-PdKOR-R4 | ecosystem: Host-associated > Plants > Phyllosphere > Stem > Wood/Secondary xylem...
GTAGCGGAACTACGTTATTAAACTTAGGGAGAACAGTCGATCAAAGCAACAAAAGCTGACAACTTGGTTGTTAAGATTAATGAATTTATCTAGATCTTAAGGCTGCCATTGGATTAAATCATTAGTGCGGACACTGTGATTGTTTGTTGGTTAGGGCTAGTTATACGGTGAATCCGTTAATTAACCACTATTAAGAAAAGATAAAAATTCAGAATATAAACTGGAGTTTCGTTTCAAGGATCGGTTCTGATTTCTGTAGGTGGATGTGTGCTTGCAACCAAGGTTTGTTTTCTTGGTATATTTCAGTTTCAATTGATTTTGTTTGCTAGTTTAATTTCTTCCATAATTTAGATCATCACAAATCAAAACTCCCCAATTGCATAACATATAGCATAAAAATCTAAACTAAACCTTCCTCGTGGGATCGACCCCTTGCTTGCTCTATACTATCTTATGTGTTTTAAGCTAGGGTAATTAATTTGTGTGATCGCGACATCGCAACATTAAGTGCCCCCATGAATATGCTATCTATGTAAAGATAAAAAAGAGTGGTGATACACTTATTATATGTTTGTATATGATTGACTTAATCTTTACAGGAAATAATCCAAAGATGCTTGGAGACTTCAAGCAAGCAATGATCAAGGAGTTTGAGATGACCGATATTGGTCTCATGTCTTACTACTTAGGGATTGAGATCAAACAAGGAGAAGATAGAATCTTTGTGAATCAAGAGAAGTTTACAAGGGGGATTCTCAAGAAATTCAAAATGGAGGAATGTGCAAAAATGAATACTCTAGTCGAGTGTGGAGTGAAGATGTCAAAGAAAAATGAAGGGGAGAAGATAAACTCTACAACATTCAAGAACATAGTTGGGAGTTTGAGATATTTGACATGCACTCATTGAGATATTTTTTATCGAGTAGGACTTGTGAGTAGGTTTATGGAGACACTAACTATGACTCACTTTAAAGCCTTAAAACAAATTCTAAGATATATCAAAGGTACCGTAGATTTTGGCTTATTCTACGATGATTCTAATAGCTTTGATCTTGTGGGTTATAGTAATAGTGATTGGGATAGAGATATGGATGATATAAATATCACTACAGGTTTTGTTTTCTACATGGGAGACACAACTTTCATATGGAGTTCAAAAAAGTAATCTATTGTCACATTATCTACTTGTGAAGCTGAATATATAGTTGTGTTTGTCATTCCACATGGCCAAGAAGATTATTAAAGGAGTTGCAAATGCCATAAGAGAAGCCTATAAAGATTTATATGGACAACTCATCAGCCATTGCATTAGCTAAAAATCCAGTTTTTCATGACAAAAGTAAGCACATCGACATAAGATTTCATTATCTAAGAGATTGCATTGCAAATAAGAAAGTTGAAGTCAAGTATGTGAAGACTCAAGGCCAAGTATAAGATATTTTCGCAAAATCACTCAAATATGATGTTTTTTTTGCAAAGATGAGAAATATGCTGGGAGTTATGAAGAATGATGACAGTTGATATTGAGGGGCAGTTTTGAAGTTCAATATCAACAAGGATTTAGAGCTTGTAAGAGTTTTAATAATAGTTAAAGGAGGAATCCTAATTAATGTAGAAATCCTTGATGAAGAATGATTTATAATAGACTAGTTTATTAGAATTCTTTTTTAATTAGAATGTTAGATTCCTTATTAGATTAGAATTTCCTTTAAATAATTTAATCTCTTGATTATTTAGGACTTGGGGCCTATAAATAAGCTTGTAATCTTAAGCATTATACACAAGTATAGAGAGATATAGAGAAGAGCTATAAAGGTGTATCTTTTGAGAAAATTCTTAATAAAATATCATTCCTCTCATTCTTCTTGTTATTCTTTAGCTTCGTTCTTATAAATTAGCTACCACACCCTATCCTTCTTTTCCAACAAAGCTGAGCTTTGTATGTTGCAGCAACAACAACAATTTTGTTAACTTCACTTTAGTAGGTTCTAAAAGAGTTGTTTCTGGACTGTTTTTCTCTGGATGAAAATCCCTTTCAAATCCTTAGAGCACTGCAAAGTTATCAACAACACATCCAACGAGAGAGAGATTGCACTAGAAGAGAGAAAAAATAAATGCCAAACATATATTTGGAGTAGTTGTAGCAGCTTTTTTGTTGGGGTAATTTATTGTATTCTTAATGATCAATGGTTGAGCAAGCAATGAAGATCTTTAGGAGATCATAATGATTTATGCTTCTTAAAGCATTACATTCATCAATGAAACGTTTTGAAGCACCTTGTTAATGAAGGCATATAATCTTAATTGCAACTCTTCGTATTTCACCATAAATAATTCCTACTTGCTGATCCTCAAAGGGAAGTGAATATGAATGCCTTGGTAACTTTCTTCTTATATGAAAGGTTCTGTAAGTTTTTTTTTTTTTTGTGAACAATCATATAGGTCTAGATAGTTTTTAAGGGATGGTGTGACTATACAAGAATTTCTAAGTTGTCTATGTATCTTTGTGGATAAAGGATCAAGTCAAAACATAGTTTAAAACTTTTTTTTTTTTGCATTATTGTACTTGGAAAAAGTTTCCAAGTTGCCTACGTGCTGTTGTAGACAAATGATCAAGTCCTAACATAGTTCAATTTTTTTATGTCGTTTGCAGTTTTAGCTCGTGCGGGCTAAGAGCTATATCAGATTTCAAGCATAGTATCTCTTTAAGAATTTTTTGTTGATAGGCCTAATCCTCAATCTATTCACATTGATAATTTTGTAAGCTCCATTGGTGTAGACTTCTTAAACCATATAAGGTCCATCTTATTTGGAGAGGAACTTGTTGCCCATGTATTTTGACATGATTATTGGGCGTCGTATTGCCAACACAAGATCTCTAACTTGGAATGAGTACGGTCATACCTTCTTATTGAAAGCTTTGCAAAGTCAGGCTTGATAATATTTTAATAATTGTTATGCTTTATGACGCTTCTCATCTAAAGCTTCAAGTTTTTCGAGGTGTAGAAGAACATTGTCTTTGTTTGAGAGTCCTTCCTGGATTGTAATTCTTAGAGATGGAATTTGACATTATGGTGAAAGAACAACTTTTACCCCGTATATCAAGGAATATGGAGTAACTTGATTTGGCTTTCAAAATGTAGTACGATAAGCCTATAATGCTTCTCCAATTCTATCATGTCAATCCTTTTTCGAGCGATTCACCATTTTCTTGAGAATATTGCATAAGGTCTTATTAAATGCTTTCGTTAAGCCATTAGTTGGAGTATTATACATAGAAGAGTTATGTTGTTTGAAACCGAACTGTGCACACAACTTGTTCATTGTAGAACTCCTTTCCATATCAGTTATGATATGTCTCGGTACCCCATAACGGTAGATGATGTTTGTCCGAAAGAAGTTTACAACTGTCTCTTTCTTGATCTATTTTAATGCTACATCTTCTGCCCTATTTGAGAAGTAATTTGTTGTGACCAATATGTAAAGATGCCCCTCAAAGCTTTTCGGTAATGGCCCCACCACTTCAAGTCCCCATTCATCAAAGGGCCAAAAAGCAATTGTTGGGTGTAAAGGCTCGAGTGCCCGGTGGATCAAAGTAGCATGTAATTGACAACTTTGACATCTTCTAGCATAGTTTGTGCAGTCTTTCACCATTATAGGCCAGTAGTACCCCATTCTTTTGATTCAAAAGTGAAGTTTAGAACCAATTAGGCACTCCATAGATCCTAGAGTGTGTTTCTTCTAGTGCTTCTGTAGCTTATTCTCTCCGAGACAACGCAAAAAGACTCCATCAAAATAGCATCGATAAAGAGTACATTGGAAGTATATAAAGAAAGAAGCTCTTCATCTCACATCTATCTTATAGAGTATCTCTTTAGGTAGCTTACCATGTCTCAAATCGTTGATAAATGGCTGACGCAAGTCTTCTTTTTCAATCTCACAGACAGAAACTGCACCTACTTGTTCTTTCTCTTCTACGTTATGAATTATCGGTGGACTGACCTATATTTGACACACAAAGACTTTTATTTCCTCGCTACATTATGCTAATGTTAACGCCAAATTTGCTAAGGCATCGACTTGCTTATTCTCTTTTCATGGTACATGTTCTAAAGTGACATGATCAAATGATGTCATCAGTTTTAGTGCATACTTGTGATATGAGATGAATTTTGGCTTTTTGACTTCATAAAGTGAGAAGAGTCGTCTGATGACTAATTGAGAATCTCTAAAAACTTTAAGGTGAGACATTTTTATATTTATCACCATTTCCAGCCTAAGAATCAAAGTTTGATATTCGGCCATGTTATTGGAACAACATTCAGTAAGTGAAAAGGCGAAAAGCAAGACCTCTCCTTCTAGTATGATGAATATTACCCCAGTTCCGGCTCTATTTTTTCATGCTGCATCATTAAAGAACATTTTTCACGGTTCTGACATTTTAATAAACAAAACATCCTTATTAGGCAGGTCTTCAGAGAACTTCCATTCATCGGGAATAGGATGATCAACGAGAAAATCAACTAGTGTTTGCCCTTTGATCGCCTTTTATGAGATATATACACTTTTAAATTCTTGAAGCAATAAAGCCCATTTTGCCATTCTTCCTGATAGTATTGGCCTTGAGATGATGTACTTGAGAGGGTCAGCTTAGGAGATTAGTCATACTGAATGTGCTTAACTTCTTTATCACAAACATTAATGCTAGACATGTCTTCTCTATTACAGCTCCCTATTTAACGTCTTGCTAAGGTAATATAGAGCACTTTCTTTATCTTTATTACTTTTTTATGCCAATAACACTCTTAAGAAATGTATTTGAGACACAATATAAAGGATAAATAGGCGTCTTGGTACTAGTGCTTGTAGGATAGGTGGATTTAGCAAGTACTTTTTAATCTTGTTGGAAGCATTAATACAAGTTTCATCCTAATACAATGATGTATCCTTCTTTATCAAATGGGTGAATGGGTGACATTGACCCGCTAAGTTAGAAATGAATCTCTATATATAGGCCAACTTTCCTTGGAGACTCTTCAACTCGTGGATGTTTCTTGGCCCCAGCATTTTTAGGATGACATCGATCTTAGACTTGTCAATCTCAATTCCTCGATGTCGAACTATAAATCCTAGGATTTTTCCTGAGGACACACCAAATATGCATTTTAGTGAGTTCATTTTTAGTTGAAATCGGTGTAACCGTTTAAATACCAGACGAAGATCTTGCAAATGATTTTATTTTTCTTTTGACTTTACCATATGAGGCCATCAATATAGCATTTAACATGTTGATAAAGCATATCATAAAAAATCTTCTACCTTCGATAAGTGTCACCTGCATTCTTTAAGCTAAGACTTTATAGCAATACATCCCTTTCAGAGTCCAAAAAGCCATCTTCTCCTCATCTTCTGGTGCCATTCAAATCTTATTATAGCCAAATGAACCATCCATGAAGGTGAATCTCTCATGGCCTATAGTAGCGTCAACCATGATCTCAGTGATTGGAAATGGAAAGTCATCTCTAGGACAAACATAGTTAAGGTCTCGAAAATCCACACAAACACAGATTTAGCCATTCTTCTTTTTTACTAGCATAATATTTGAAATCCATTTAGGATATTTGACCTCACGAATGAAACCTACTTGGATAGTTTGTTGACTTCGGCCTCAATCTATAAGATGAGTTCAGGACAAAAGCAATATTGGGCTTGTTTTACAACTCTAGCTCTATTTTTTACTTCTAATTAATAGACAACAACCATTAGATCTAAACCTAGCATTTCATCATAGGACCAACCAAAGATATCTCGATACTCCATTAAAAGTTTCATGTAATCCATTTCTTCTTCATGTGATAAGTTTGCATTGATGAAGGTTGGGCGTGGGTTTTCAACAATGCTTAAGTTAATCTCTTTAAACTCATCCACTATAGGTTTATTTTCTGATTTAAAGGTGGGCAAAGCTTCCTCAACATCTTCTCCGATGATATGCTCATCATTACCATCATATTCAATAGTGATGTTATTTGAAGTGAGATACATCATTTTATCTCCTTTCTCTTCATTAGAGGGGGTTGTGATCACTATCATATGCTTTTTCCTTTTCAATGTCACCTTAGCACTCGCCACTCACTCACATTGTCTCTTCATGCATGAAAGTATTTTGTTATGAGAATCCTTTGAACTCTCCATCAAATTTAGTGGATGATCGAGTAAATATTTGTCATCTTTTACTTGGACTGTCCATGTTGTGTAAAGACTAATGTGTGTTTTAGTGTCCTTCCATTCTTTTGGGTTCCAATCCTAACAAAAATGGAAGCACAAGTCGTAGTTACACCAAGACAATCCCAAACTGAAGCTCTAAGAGGTGTAGACTAACTTTGTTGTTTGTCCTTCACTTCTTCCACACTTATGTATCAAGAGGCCTCTTTATTGATCTTAAAATGAAGCATTGTAAAAGACTCGTATCCAAGAGCAACCCCTAAAGTTTTGCCAAAAGTTTTCTTCTCTCTCAAAGCCTTCCTAGTCTTTGTAGAAACTGGTTTACCTTCGGCTTGAGTCATATCATCATCCTTTACTAACTTATTGATGTTCTCATGACTATAATCAACCCTGGCTAAAAGCTTATAAGCATTAGGATCGAAGTCATTCGCCTGTTTATTAGGGAGTCCTTCAAGATTTTAACCACCAACTCAGTTTAATGAATAAAACCTTTTAATAAAGTTTTTGACACATTGTTCAATGCGAGATTAGTAGCTAGCAAAGTCAAGTTTTTGAGCCCCTTGTTGATCTTCTCTCCATCCTTAGTAAAATAAGATTGACCCTCTTTTCTTGCTAATACTGGGATATATCATAGTACTATCTATGGCTTTACATGATACCTTATCATCCCAAAGTTTTCTACTACCTTTTCTTTTCTTTTATTCTTCATTGGACAAGTCACTCTTTCATTTGTAGATGAGTTATACCCTTTTGAGCTTTTATAGTCAATTTTTCCCTCTTTTAGATGGTCAGGTGGGGATTGTAGTTCTTCCATCACAGTTGACTTAAAATGGGCTTTAGTTATGGTAAAGGGGTTGGTGTCCGCTACTATCTTTCTCACTTGTCCATTTTGACAATACTTAAAAAATTGGTGGAGCGTTGAGGAGACGATACCATTTTTATATATCCATGGTCATCCAAGTAGCATGTTATAAATAGTTTTTACATCTGATGCAACCATATTATTTGATATTTTTACTCATATTTACCTAGTATTTTGCCTATGTTTTATATATAAAATATCTTGATATTCTTTGTTTTATGTTTTGAAGGCACTTTTGGATGTAAGATTCAAAAAGAAGTAAATTGGAGATAATTGACAGATTTGACCTCTGATCTATGTTTTGTGCAGAGCTTGAGCTCTAGAGGTCGAAATGAAGTGATTCTAGTGCCATTAGAAAGATAACATCCATACCTTTATGTAAATATATGGCAAGAAAAATAAAAAATAGAAACACCATGGAGATCGCAACCTTCAAAGACAAATCTCGCATTTTACCAATGTTGACCTTTGACCATTCCAACTTAAATATCTTGAGCTAAAGAAGTCCATTTGATGCAAATTCAATTGTTTTGGATTCCAAACTCGAAGACCTATCAGCCTACCAAATGTTAGTAGAAAAAGAGCTCATATAAGAGAGATATGATTTTTCTAAGATGACATATGAATTCTGCCAGCAGACAGGTTTTGTGAAGCAAAAAGTCCAAATTACATCCCAAAGCATCCAAATCGACATCCAAGTCTTTATTTCGGCAATTTAACTCTTATAAGTCCAAATTCAAAGTTTGAGGATTTTATGCAAAGCTATTTCTCCCTTTTTAGAAAAATAGTTATTGAACTACTTAAATGTAAATTGTCTACTTAGGTAAGGAATATTTGTAGGAAAGAGATATTAGGGTTTCCTATCAAATATAAAGAAAGAGAGAAAAGAAGAGGGAGTGGCCATTCAAGAGATAAAAAATGCACCTTCCTCTAAAAAACCCGAAATCATGCATTCTTCTTTCTTTTTGATTAGTTCTTCAATATGCATGTGAGATTTAGCCAGCCAAAGCTAAATTCTTTTTCTTGGTTGCAAGAACATAGAAACTTTCGGATTTCAAGAACTGTGAGATTTATTTTACCTTTTCTTTTCAGTTTATATGATGAATGAATATGTTTATTCTCCTATGCTTATTTCCTATGATTGTTTCTTTTAGTTGATAGAGCGGACTCTAAGTTATTATTGTGAACAATCTATTGCTAAGTTTGCTATCAAAATCGGAGTTGTGGTATATAAACTTATGAAATAACTGAGTTTAATAATTGTGGCGGATCTATGTTATTAACCTTGAGAACATTCAAACAAATCAAACATGAATTGCGGACAGTTATGTTGTCTAGTTCTTAAGGCTTCCATTAAATTAAATTACTAGTGCGGACACTGTGGTTATTTGATGGTTAGGATTAGTTATACAACGGATCTGTTAACTAATCAATGTAACAAAAGATAAATATTCAGAGTATAAATTAACATTTTGTTTCCATGATCAGTTCTGATTTCTGTAAGTGGACATTTACTTGTGATCGAGGTTTGTTTTCTTGATAAATTTTAGTTTTCTTTGATTTAGCATTGACAGTTTCTTTTTGTTTACTATAGCATATCATAGATAACTTTAAAAGCCCCCTGATGCGATCCAACCATCAAAGGATCCATTAGAGGTTCTAGTTGGTCCAGTTACTGGGCTTAGGGCTAAGAAATTAAAAGAAGCTTTCAATGGACTTCTTCAAGATATATGGGCTATGGTGGACTTCAAGAGGGTTTGTAATAATAAAAAGTAAGCCTTGATTAATCTGGTTCATGTTCAAAAGGGGCTTGTTGGTGGAACCAAGACCATTACACAAGGATTGGGAGAAGAAGACTCTTTTAGTCATAACTGGAGTTACAGTTCGAATTTTAATGTGATTCTAGTTGGGCTGGAAACTAGACTTACATACTTTTCCAATGGTATATGGCACGCCTTCTAATTCATTAAGACGAGAGAGAACCATCCGTTTTAAGTTGGGCATTGCTACTATCAAACAGAATGCGAAAACAACAGACTTATCTTATTTAATTAGTTGGGCTATCAAACTTTCATTATTTTGAGAGGAGACAATTTGTTTGGGTTTTAGACTTTTTTATTTTGTTTATTTTAATTAGTTTGGGCTAGTTTTAGCTTGGGTTGATTATTATTTCAATTGGGTTTATGTGAGACCCATTAGGGAAACTAGGGTTTTGGCTTGGAGTATAAATATTCTTTAGGAATACTTTTAGGGTAGACTTTTGATAATATTTTCAGTATTGTAGCCGACTTTTGGTTGCTCAATCTTGGTTCTTGATTGAACTTTCAACTCTTCAAAGAATTGACTATTCTTTGTTGTGAATTTATACTTCTTTTGCTCGTCTCCAGGTGTAGGCGTTGTGATTGAGTTTGTTTATAGTCTTGTTGCCTTGGAGCAAGTCTTCTATTGTGATAAGCTCATTCAAATCTCAACAAACTTGGGTTAAATTGATCTTAGGGTGGCGAATACCAGTAAATTCCGCTAGGGTTTGCATCAGTTGGTATTAGAGTTGATCTAATCATAGGTTATATCCTTCAATTTGAGTCTTTATTGTTTCTTGTTTGATTCTTGATAGATTCAGCCACTTATATATAAAAAAATATTAGGGATCTTACTTTTTATTACTTTGTTGAACACTTAATCATAAGTTAGTGTTCTTTTGATGCTTTCTTGATCAAAATTGGTATACAAACCTAAGTTCTTGATTTTGTTTTGTTCTTGCCGAAATATATAATATATATAAAAAGGAGAAAAGAAAAGGAGTCTTGATCTTGAAATCTTGATTGCTGCTGCAAAAAAAAAACAAAAAACAAAAAAAATCACTTTTTTTTTTGTTTTGGCCGAATACATGCTTGAGAAAACCTTGATCATTGGGAAATTGGTTAGCCTTGATTCGTGAATCTTTTTGTAGTCTTGTTTGTGTTTCTTGAAAATTTAGGTAGTTTAATTGATTTTCTTGAGTTTCTGGAATTTTCTTGAATTAAATCCTTAGTTCTTGATAATTCATAATTGTTTAGTTCTTTTCTAATTTTTTTTCGTGTCTTCAAATCGTCATATTGTTCGTACAAATTTGCATTGTTCTTCGTGAATTTGTCATCGAGTTTCGTAATTTCTTGCTTCTAGAGTCTATATCAAATTTATAAATTCACTGCATAGTTGGTTACTTTTTTCTGAATTGTTGCTATGTGATTTCAAGAATTAAAGAAAGGCAATTTGAGTGGAAAAGGCATAGGGAGCATATTCAAGTGAAAAGCCTATAAATTTGTGTGAAACACGAGTGTGTGAGGTGTTATTTTTATTGCTAACGATTTTCGTGCAGGATTAAAAAAATAATGTCTTCTAATAGTGTACCATAGAAGAACGGTGAAATCCAAGAAGATGGGCTTTCGAGAATACAACAACAGATGGAATTTATGTTTGGTGAGTTGATGACTAGGATTGAAAAATTAGAGACTAGGTCTGATGGAGGACGTAGTAAAAGGGGTAGAGAAGCTATGAAGGAGGAGACTGTTGCTGGAAACTCTGCAGATAAAGCCGAGGATGATCTTAACC
>Ga0325403_1007147_pt1 | contig 10675 bp, 6 predicted proteins | sample PopdelMetagenome_19_FD_205665 | JGI IMG/M metagenome (GOLD analysis project Ga0325403, IMG submission 205665) | Populus deltoides microbial communities from Bellville, Georgia, United States - Xylem-PdKOR-R4 | ecosystem: Host-associated > Plants > Phyllosphere > Stem > Wood/Secondary xylem...
TTTTTATAAAGTATCTAAAAATAAAAATTATTATATTCTTAATCATATAATGCAGTTAACTTCATTTCCATCCATTAATGTTTCATTTCAGTTCATTTATCCATCCAATCACCCATGTTTTAAATTGTGATTGGCTATAAAAACATTAAAAAAAATTGTTTTTTTTATAGTTAATCACAGTTTAAATCATGGTTGGCTATGTAAACAAACACACTTCTACCCTATATTTTAAAATTTCTAAATCTTAACTTTTTAGTTTCCAAAAAAAAACAATTTTGCTGGGGGCAAGTTTCATAGCCTATTTTTTAGTTTTCTTGTTTTAGGTTTTTAAGTGTTTATATATCCTAGATACTTGATTTGCAGTTTGCTATGGGTTAGATATTTTTTTAAAATAAAAAAATTATAGACACAGATTTTTTTCAACACATTTTTGTATTTTAAAAAAAATTAAATGGAAATCAAAAAGGTTATGCATACATGTAATCAAGCAAATAATAATAAAAAACGAGATAGAAATTAAATTGATTGAATAAGATAAAAGAGGGAAAAAATTATGCAATGTTGCACATGTTAGAAATATTATATAAAAATAATTTTTTTTTAAAATAAAGTTCATTTATACAAAAGGTTTAAAAAAATTATAGATGAATTATAAAAACTCATTAAAATTTAAATATATAACAAAAAAAAATTATCATTTAAAATATGCTCTCTAAATAAAATGAAAGAGAGAATGAGTATTAATTTAAATATAAATAAAAATTATTAAGAGAAAAAAACCATATAAAAAAGCATTAATTTAAAAAAATATATATAAAAATATTTTAGAAAAAAAAAAAGTCAAGGGCCAAGTGTTGCTAAGCCTAACTTATTTTATCAAGGCCGGTGCGACTGGGCCCTTATTTTTTTTTGTTGTAATTGTTGTCTACCCCATTTTATTTTGAAAAAAAAAATCAGATGACATGTCACCTACTAAAACAAATAACTTGTTGTCTTATTTGTCTAAATTCCAGCCATTGTGGTGGCTATAAAATCAAGGCTTAAGTTTTTTTTTTTCTTTGTTTGTACAAATTACAGCCATTTTGAATAATAGAAAATTTTGTAAAGCTTGGAGAAAATGCTACGCAAAGCATTTAATCATATCCACACGTCAAATCAAAAGAAAATGGAGGATCTATCACCAATCATGAATTTAATATTTTAACGCAATACTAAGTTGATAACATTGTTTGGATCCAAGATTAACAAAATATCTTTCCGAAATGAAGAAATATGACTATGTAATTTCGGGATTTCATTCTTGAAAGTTGGGGAGTAAAAATGGGTTATTACCTGTTTTTATAAGGCATGGCCCGGTAAGGTTAGTCTCCATATCTATTTAAAAAGAATTGATATATTTTTAGACATTAAAGAACTCAACTCAAGGCCTCCTTCTATTCTAGCTTTCACTGTAATATATCATTGCAGCTTGTAAATTTTCTTTTGTTTCGCCGCTCTAGACCACAAGAATCTTCATTTCTTCCCTTATGGTTTTGATTGTAGTGTCTCCCTATGAGGTTTTGATGTCGAATCAACTAACAATTTCTTTTTTTAGTTTTTAAAATTTTAAAATTTGATTAAATAAAATATTTGATTTTTTTTTTATAAAAAATATACATTTTGGGAAATTTAAATAAAGAGAAAATTCTCTTCATGAGATGGAGCTAGCATGGTACTAATGGAATAAGAATAGAGCCTTATCATTCACAAAAGAAAAGGAAAAAGAAAAATTGTGGAAGGTAAACTCATTGCCAAGCAATCCTTTCTCTTTTCCATCTTTAATAAATCAAATTCTTATAGTGTCTTCTAAGTTATTCCCTCCCTTTAATTTAATCAGTCTTTCCAACAGTTGGCACCTCACATTTCCTCTTAAATTCAATGGAGCCCCTCTAGCTCCAACCCCATAACTTCAATTCTCCTGCGCATTTTCTTACGTTCCTTGCTAGCCCCGACCTTGTCAGCCTCAAAAATCATGGCTTCTGACGGAAACAAGAACAAACCTCTCGATCGTGAAGTTAGAGACATGGTGAATACCATGACACACCGCATTGTTGATCAATTTCACAAGCCAAGTGCAAGTCTCCACAACCAGGAAAGCGTGGCTGATGAGGATGGTCATGGCATTAGAATCGTTACTCTTGCTGGAACCAACACAGGAGCTACAATGCGAAGCGAGTTGGATGATCAGAAATCCAACAAGTTGCCTGATGGGGTGTCATTTGGCGATCCTGATGCATCAGGGACTTACGTTAATAGCAATTACCAAGCTGTTAACAATTCTATCATGTTTGGTAGCAACTACAGCACTAATGATCCTGGTGTTCATATGGACATTTCGGATACTTATGAACACCGTGGACTTCGGCCTGATAAGCATGGAAAGAAGGGAAAGAAGAAAGACGAGGAAGCTCTCAAAAGTGACCAACATTCTGAACATTCAGATTGAGGTCACTGAAGAAGAAAATTGAAGCAGGAGGTTCAAAAGGAATGAAGCTGTGCTTTAGTAATGCTCTATATACAACAGGGGTTTGAGTTTGCTTGTTAAAGATTACTACAGGTTTGGTTTACTGAATTTATAATGATCAGACAATAAAGTTCCAAAAATCATATATGGTGTGATTTACATATTGATTGATGGTGTGTCTGTATTGTCTTAGCTATTATATGTTGAGCATAATATGACCAAATATTTCTTTTACCGACAATGAAAGTCATTGGCACGCTTGCAGTGATACTGAGCTAATATGTTTAGTAATTGCTAGAATCACGAGTCTTAGGTTATACTTTGTATGTTCATAGTCCCAAGCACCGGCGAAGCAAACTTGACCTCTGTGCCTAGAAGAGTGTCTTCGTGTGCTATGCAGAATTTCTATGTCGGTGTTATGACTCATGGATGAATACGGTTATGTTGTAAAAAACATGCAGCAATTATTGATAAATATTATAATTTGAGAGAAATTAGAATAAATATTCATTTACTATACCATGGTGTCATCACCCCTAACCTATTAATCATTCGTAGTAATAAAACAAAAAATAAATCTCAAGGGGATAAATATGATCATCATTCTGTTATGCTCAATACACTCCACTCTGATATCTTGCGTGTCTTGTTAAATGTTTTATTTTGTAAATCAGAACCCTATTATTAATTTAGAGAGGGTTTCTGGGTCTTGGAGAGAGATTGTGAAGAAAATTTCCCTCTTCTCTCTTCACACAATCCAAGTATTTATGTAGAAAATAACTGTTTGTTATCCATTACATCAGAAAAGGCTAATCCAAAATAGAAAATCTGCTTGTTTACAGCGCAATTGCAAGTTGATCGATGACCTTGTATCGGTCTAATTGTGCTTCAGTATTTGAGTGGTGTCTCTAAGGTCCAAGAGATGACCTTGTATAGGTCATGAGTCATGATGTTTAAGCTCCAAAAAGAGGGACTAGCTCCGCACCATGAATTCCATTTATCAAGTAACGTTATTGATGAGGTCACATTTTCTTCTAGCCTTGAGGTCTCTTGGGCTTTTGGGCTATGACAGACCATGACCATGAGTCATTGGGTTGAGTAGGAAGGACGAGGTTTGATCTTCAATGTTGGAACTCTTCTCTTGTTAAATCAATAAGCATGTGAAAATGGTCACCGAATAGGGCATAACCAAACCCTTGATTACCCTTAATATTAATAAAGGTAGAGAGAATCCTTTATGAAGTGTAGAGTGTGTGCAAAGAGTGTAGCAAATTTATCAACATTTTTCTACTACCATCAACCACCGTAACTTTTAACCACTATATTTATTGTAGTAGTTATGAGTTGTTTGTTTTTTTGTTGGTTACTGCTAAGGCTCTTATTTCTCCTATAAATGGAGACAAAAAAAAAATAAGAGTGCAAGTGAAGAATAAGTGTGCAGTGAGTGCAAGTGCAACTGTGAGAGTGAAAAAAAGCAGATTGGAGAGAAACACCGAGTGTAAGAGTGAAACACTGGGTTTTGTAGGATTGTACTGAGTTAAGTTAAGTGTTTGTATCATTTCTTCAATAATATACAATCTGCTATCTCCGTAAACATACCCTGTTTTAGAGAATCATGTAAATTTACTTGTTTGTGTTTTATTTGTGTTTGCTTTTGGGAGACATAAGAAAATAAAAATCAGGGCAAAGTCCCGCTATGTGTGAGGTTTTGCCTTTTCATATTGAGCCTACCCTTCTATGGTGGTGTGGGGTTATTTTCATAAATTCTCTATTTTTGTAAGCCATGATTACCCTTTAAATAAACCATTCATGAAAAGGATAAGGAGTTTTTGGTGGTGTGGGGTTATTTTCATAAATTCTCTATTTTTGTTAGCCATGATTACCCTTTAAATAAACCATTCATGAAAAGGATAAGGAGTTTTTTCGGTCTCCATTGAATTTTTTTTTCCCCCATAAAGAAAAACGTAAGGTGTCCTCCATGCATTAGAGGAGGTTTTATTTCGAAATGAACAAGGGTTCGGGAATAAAATCATGAGCCCATGGTGCGACTTCCAACTCCGAAATGTGAACCCCGAACTCAAAGGAAAGGGACGCTTGCTCGGTGAGCTTTCTAAATACCATACGTGTTGAAATCAATTCACCTTGAGAAAGGTTTGTGTGCTTCTCCCAAGATGGCTCATGGCTTGCCTCTTTTGATCGGCCTGCCCCAAACTTGCTGTCCTGTTTTGGGACCAGACCCGGTAAAAATACGAATTATATCAGTCATTCGTGGACGTTTAAGGCCCGACTCCTTCAACTATATACAAGAGCCTGCACAGCATTCTTCTCCACCATGAGACTCAGGGTGTTAGAATGGTTTTGTGTTAACATTTTCTACATGCAGCCACCTACGATATCCAAATTTTCGGCTTAATGCTTCAAAAACGTTTGTATATTTGATCATAGAGCTCCACCGAAGAACAGACTTGCATACAACCTTTGCCTCCATAACAAGGAGTACTTCCTATCCGATTCTTTTCTCCTTTCATTTTTCTTTTTCTTTCAGAAAGAGAAGCTGAAAATATTTTCTTCGAGATTTATTCGAATGTTAGTGGAATTTAAAGGAAAGTACAATTAGTACCAAACATGGATTTTCTTGGAAAGAGGAAAGATCATTTAACTTGGCCTCAAGGACACCTTGAATCACAAGAGACAGTACTGACAACTTGTAAGGGGGGCTCTTGTTCCTTTATCTCTTCAGCTTCTTGAGCTACTCTTGTTGCGTGATTCTGCATTTCTTTGTTCTTACCCCAAAGAAGAATGTACAAGCCAATTATCACAAAGATGGATCCCAGCAAACTGCTTATGAAAAACCCTTTTGTGAAAAATAAAATAAAAATAGAGGCAGTGTTTAGTACTATTCAAGACAGAATGGTCAAAAAGTTTACCTGCCAAGATAGAGTTCATCATGGAGGATAGGGACATCAAGCATGGCTGCCATTATCTGAACCAGGGGACTGAATGCTGCTGTAAAGACTGGACCCCTTTTCTTAACACACCATGACATGCCCACATAGCACAAGCCTGATCCTATGATTCCCTGCATGAATCAATGGTTCATTCAGCAATGAAGAGACACAACAGAAACTAATAGCTCTATGGGTTTCAGCTTGTGAAGGTTATGCTTACAGCATACAGGACAGTTATAATTTCTATTTTCCCCTTCAGAACCCATATGGAGAGGCTCCTTTCAGTGGACAAGCATAAAATAGCTGACTGAATGGCACCGAAGAAGGACATAATGGCAGTGCTAGAACATTGGCAGGGGTATCTCCTTCCAATATGTGATTGAAGCACAAACCAACCAGACCACAACAGCGTTCCAACAAGCAAAGCAATACAACCAAAGGTCCATCTTCCGGCCCTTTTAGTTTGGCTCAGCTTGAGGCTATGATCCATGGCTCGAGTTACAGCTTGACCAGGTGAATTGTTAAATAATGGTGCTCCTCGAATGAGAGTCAACAGCATGGCACCAGCAACACACACCAGGGTACCGAGTACTTTGGCTTTTCCGCTATTGGATTTTATATGAACAGTCTCCATTCTGAAAGGCAATAGATAGAAACCAAGAGAAGTTAAAGCTGCAAGGCTACTACAAAGCATATAACACATTGCGGAACCATGAAAGTTGAAAGAAAATTATTATAGATACTTGAATGGCAGTGCCATTATAAACGTAACGACAGGAACCATGTTGATGAAGGCACATGAAAATGTAGCAGATGTATATTGAATGCCGATAAGGAAGAAGTATTGTGTGAGTGATGCCCTGCAAGGAACAATTAGTTAGTGGCAAGGATATTGAAAACTTGAAAAGGCTTAAACAGTACTCACCCAACAATCGCACTGAGGAACAGGTAACATAAGATGCGAAATGTGAGCGGCGGTCTGCTACCCCTGCAAGCAAGCAAGCAAGCTTGATTTGTAAGATCTGTTGCTTTAATATCTGAAAAGTAGTATCACAATGCTACAATAAGAACTTCAATCCTAATTCGTTAACTCAATTAGCCGACGAACATTTGGTTCTAGCAAGCTAGCTAGCTGCATGCCTGTATAGACTATTCTGGGGAGGGGCACGAGTTTATACAGTCAAGAAATCAAAATAAAAATAAGCAGAATGTTGGACTAAAGAGCTACTACCTTTCCCGGAAGTAGCCGATAGGACCCAGGAAAATAGCAGAAATCAAAAGCCGGTATGTGATAAGGACCAAACGGTTAATCCCCTCATCAAGGACTTTCTTGAGAAGAATATTCACAATGGAAAAGGCAAAATCAATTGTTATCATTGCTATGAAAGGTTTCCATTCGTCACAGCTCTTCAAATCAGCCATTGAATCCAGCACTCTTGAAAGAAGTAGAGTAACACCTTTCTTATCACTCTCTTTGCTAACCAATTTCCTCTATCAGACAGTACTGCAAGCTTATGTGCAGAGATATTGCTCTAAATAAATGGACTCTGGAATAATTGGGTAGAAAGCAGAATTAAATTCTTCAAATCACATCAACGCTTTAAGCAACCAACATCGACATTAGTTTGCTATTTATTCTCTTCTTTACACTTTCTTTTGAGTGATACTTTCCAACAAACGGAGATTACAAGAGAATCATTTAGCATCACGGATCATACAAAACAGTGAAGCATCAATACATGATTTCGTCCTCGAGAATGGTAGAAGAAGCAGTAGATATTGGCCACGAGTTTTTCACTTGCAATTTCTTCTAGGCTTTATCTTGGTGCATGATGTACTTTATGAGTTAATTTATTGTTAGCCTTGCTAAGCATAGCTTATTGGCATCTTTTTAGTGGGGTTCCCCTGCACGTAGCATCTAATACTACGTCTCTTTTGAAACAGGATGGCTAACATCCTTTACACGCAAGGGGGAGAGAATTATATATGTATCCAAGAAAGTGTCTCAATTTGTGACGCAGGAGATCTTGAGAGCATTCATATTTTTTTAATTATTTTTCGAGTCAGTTGGTATTATAACTGTATTAATTAGTATCAGAAAGCTCCTAGTAATAATGTTATTCGCACAAAGATGCTAAAGGATTCATAATGAAATGACTTGCATAAAGGAAGATTATTGGTTTTCTAATTGAGGAATCACCATGGTTGAAGTTCGCAAAGAATATATGCATGGTGGACGATGATTTATGAATAAGAAGATTCTGCTTAAAGAAATATGTCTTGAGATTTTCAAAGACAATTTGAATTCAAGAACAAGTTTCTTCTATCTTAATTAGAAAGATGATACAAGAGCAATTTTAGATAATTAAATATCATCTTTTTAGCATTGTTTGGCATGCATCTTCAACGAACATGGATTAATAAGATTGAATATTTTGATCTCTCTCTGTAATTATGAGATTTTTTAGAGATTTGATTCGAAACAAACATGTAAACCTTTGGGAGTTTTGATATATATCAAAATCTAGCTACGAGTCTTCAAAGGGGTAATAATTTTCATTATCATTCGCTATAGGTCATTAGCTATAGGTCATTAGTTGGTATTGTTAAATAATATTTATGTAGTTTTATTTATTAAGAATAGAATAGCACTTTTAATTTAACCTATATATACTTTGTTTGTATTTAGATTAAAACTAAGCACTCATAATATACATATTATTCAGAATTCTATCTTTTTTTTGTGTTTGAGCTTAATTATTTTAACAGGTATAAAGTTGTGTCAATTTCCTCAATCAACGTATTGCACTCAATTGCTAGAAAAATTTCTTGTTTTATTATTCTAAATTAGGTTCAATTGAAGGCTATCGTGCTGCAGATTTTATACAAAAGAGGACAATCTGTGTCCACTGTTATTTCCAGACATCACGAGAAAACTGAACTTTTTAGCTCAAACACTGTTGGCGTTTACAATGTGCAGAGCGAGAACAATATGTCAAATCTTCTCGTAAATACCGGAAAGAATAGTGCAGAGAAAAGCACCGATCACCTTGATTAGACGCAGCAACTAGGAAGATTTCTGTGCACTGTCCAGACCTACATTTCAATGGTGCCACTTCAAATGTCTGTGTCATCTTTTACACGCACGCACTTGTCTTCTACCTAGCTATCACTTCCTGGATTGTAATCCAAGGTGAAATTATCCCTCTCTATCTCACTTAATTCCATCCCAATCTTTTAGCTGCTAGTACTTACCTCTCTAGCTGGCTAGTAACTATTCAACAAACGAACGTGGCTCGTGTAATATCTTGGCAGATTGTAGTGCTCTTTGAAGTGCAATTAATACGGGGGATCCTGAGCTAAGAGTTATTGTGATTGTTCATCACCATTGTAGACTGCTGCTGAGCAGGTAATAGGAAGAATACTGCTGTGTGGATTCGCTAAGAGATGCTTTTACACTATCAATTATATTGAATATGTCAACTGTTTCCATCTTTGAACTTTCTAGTTAAGCCCCTAGCACCCCCTGCACCTTCACTTTTTTAATTCTCTTATAATGTAGAATTGAGAACCTGTTCCTGATTCTATATTCCAGCTGACAACTTTCTGAAGGAAGAGCCACAGCCATTCATTTACCTATCGTCTTTCTACAGCCGTACTATCTCTGCGTTTGGATACCAGATAGCAGCTCCCAGTTGATCTCTTTCTGGAAAGTAATTCATTGTTAATGGACCATATAATTTAGCCAGGTGATAATGGATTTCTTGAATATTTAAGATAAGCACATATGATATTATCACGTGACACAAAAGAAGGCTCTTTCCTGCCGACAGAAGCTAAGCACAGCAAAAAAATTCAGAATATAGAAATTTGATGAGTGAAAGTGACTGGAATGTGAAACTTAAATTCACAACTTTATTCCTTCTAACAATTTCTAAAAATTAATGTTAATAAAGTCTGTTTCTTTAAGAGGTTTATAAAACTTTAATTGGACCATAAACTCTACTTTAATTAGAAAATAAAATAAAATTTAAAAATACAAAAGAAATAATCATGAAATCCAAAACAAAGCATAAAACAAGAAAAATAACAAAATTAACCGAACCAAGATCTTGAAATGAGATTCTCGATATCTCAAGATCTAATAGCGCGTATAGTATTGAAGGCATTACCATACAAAAAATAACTTTTGAAAACTCTTGTAAAAAATTAAATAAAATTTAATATAATTTTTTAGGCTATTATACCGGTCTAGAATAACTAAATCTTCTCTTGAATTTAAATTAACCCCATTAATTTATAAATTTATTTATTAAATCATTCATATAATCTACACGTGATAATTAACTACTTAAAATCACTTGTTATTTCCGCACCACTTTCTTATTTTGTTTTCCCACGAGGGCTAGTCCAATCAAAAATGGCATGATGTTCCTTTTTCTTTTTCACTTTAGTGTACGAAGCTTCTCTTATTATTAAGTGTCATTAAGATAGAAAAAATAAATATGAAAATGTGTTTAGATGAAAAAATAAAAAATAAAATAAAATTTATTTAGTCATAGTTTTAGAGTGAAATTATATATTTTTAAAATAAGAAGATATGTCTTCTCTTTCTCTATTATTTATGTTTTTTCTATTAAGAGAAAATAACTAAACGCTAAAAATTTCTTAAGGATTTAATATATTTTTATTTTTATATTTTCTTCTGTGAGATTACTTAGCATTCCACCTAAAACACATGAAGATAAACTGCCAACGTGGATGATGATTTAGACCTTAAACTAACCGATACCTTGTGTCCTTTCCTAAGGGAGCAAGAGACAGGAATGAAACAGTAGTCACTTTGGAGTGCTACAGGATTCCCCTTTTAGACTCTATCCTCAATAGTAAAATGGCGTTCAATTAACCTCGTCAGGCTCGCGCGGTCTCTGTCATGTCCCTGCATCGGGACAAAAGTGCTATGTCAAAAACAAAGAAACATTTCAAGCTAGCATCCGTGTTACCAAGTCCAAATGAAGTAGCAAGATGTTATTTTGTTGTCTTAAATCGGATCTTTTGGCTTTTGATTGCAGGGCCATTATAGCTGTCCCTATCATACTGCTTAGTAACATGGACTAAATCATCTGCTAGAGTATACTAATATATATCCTCCAGATTCCGGATATTGCTGTCGTTTCAACGATGATCACAAGGAAGCAATCATCTTACATTTCGAGGCTTCATA
>Ga0325403_1007151_pt1 | contig 10672 bp, 7 predicted proteins | sample PopdelMetagenome_19_FD_205665 | JGI IMG/M metagenome (GOLD analysis project Ga0325403, IMG submission 205665) | Populus deltoides microbial communities from Bellville, Georgia, United States - Xylem-PdKOR-R4 | ecosystem: Host-associated > Plants > Phyllosphere > Stem > Wood/Secondary xylem...
CAAGAAAGCCAAGGAATTCAAAGCTGTTCTCTCCATTGCCAGAGTTCAGGACTGCATCGGAGACCACACCTACTGTTATGAGAACCAGTAGTAAATTCATGGGGAGTCCTCCAGCACAAGCAGGTTCGTGGAAGCCAAAGCACCCACCAGTTGTTGCACTGCAACGAAAATCTCTGGTGTGGAGCCCGCTAAAGTTAAGGAGCTTTCAAAACAGGAGACCATCTTTGTTGCCCTATCGATCATCATCAACTAATGAGGTGCAATAAAACTTAGTCTTCATTGTCATGATAAATAGTAGGAGTATACTTTTTTTTTTCTTGATTCCCATCTTCCCATTTTTCTTACATGGATTTTATCATTTCTCCTCTGGATATATTAATCGCAATTGTATGCTACTTGCCTACTCAATCGCGTTTGTATGTTATTTGCTTTCCATTCAACAGTGAGAAACACAGAAAAAAAAACACACATCGGAGTTTTTCGATGCTTTAACTCATCTTGGGTGTATAAATTTAAAGTGGGACATCCTACTTTTTGACTAATTTATACACCCAGCTAGCGTTTAACACAAGATAGAGCTCTACATCAACAATTGATAAGAAATTGGCATGCCACTCTCTCATCAATTATTCAAGATATGATAGAGGAGATAAGAAAACGATTGCTATTATCGACAGTCTTCCTCTCCAGTCTCTGTCTCAACTAAAAATAGTTTAAGCAAAAGTCATGTTAATTCCCAGTAATCCAATCAACTGCTTTCGAGTTCTCCTAATTATTTAAGACACACTTTAAATTTAATTAATATTATTGTTTTTAAGTATCAACAATTATTGTTTTTTATCTGTTCGTAAACAATAAGATAACAAAGGCTAGAGTGTGAGTGGATGTATCGCAACCTGTCAATAACTTCAAGCCACAAAATCTTAATTTAAACCAAAACCCAACATCTTATATGATTTAAGACTCAATCGTAAAAGGACATGTTAATTAGTAACGAGATTAAAGAGTGTCAATGTTATTAAAGGACTCGTACAATTAAATCTCATTTTCAAGCTCACGATATACTTTTTGAGAGGTAGCTAGCCACGAGTTTGACCTACCAACCAGATGGCCATACTCCTTGACGAGCCTAATCAGTCATAAATAATGTAGTTTTTAATTTAAAAATGATAAATTATGAGGAAAATTTGAAAATAAAATAATAAATAAATAAAAATTTAAAATAATTTAAAATATGTGATCAATTCTTAAACAAAAATGAGAATGGTATATCACAGTGTTAATGTAAACTTTGATTAAAAATCAATAATGTTAATATGAAACAACAATAAGTCTTTAAATGAACTAAATAATAAAAAGATAAAATAAATATATTTTTAAATAAAAAAATGATCATGAGAATTTAATAAAATAATACAATTTATGCAAGGATGACACAAGAAAAACTCGGATTTTGATGTAAAATCAATTACAAATTAGTTTTACTCCATTGAACATAATTTTCAATCTAATTATTAGATCAAGATAAAATTTTATGAGAAATCTTTTATTATATTATTTTATTATAACTTAAAATTTTAGATTAAGTTGAGAAAAATTGTACAAGAATGTCAGCAGCATTCGGACAAAAAAAAACATATAAACTTATGAATAGTATTTTTGTAAATAAACTAGATGAGCTGGAAATTTCAGTTTCTTCTTCTCCTGGGCAATCCCTACAGAAGAAGTTGTCCTTTTTTGTATTGTGCTTCTCACATGTCTTGAGAAATGGGTTATTCTCCATCACTTATTACTACAATCTCTTATATCAAACACTTTTTCATGATCGCCCCCTCAAAGAAGCAGGTCCTCCTTACTAGAAAATTAATTGTGAATTTTGAACATTATCGGCTATGTATGGATGTATATAGTGAGGTTTTTTTTTTTTCTTTTTAGATGCATTTGTTTTTCATTTACTTCTATTAATATTAGGTTAATTGAGAATTAGGTTTCATAATTCATTTCGGTTTGTTTTCTATGAAGATATCCCGACCTCATGACTCAAGTCACGGGTATGGTTGGTTAACTCAGGTTGACTCGAGTGGTTTTTTCATGTTTTTTGTTAATTGTTTTTTTTTTTTTACAATTTTTTTTAACATTAGGTTGATTGAGAATTGAGTTTGATAATTTTGATCTGACCAACAATTTTTTATTTTTTTAAATAGATTTTTTCCCTCAATTTTATTGATTGAGAATTTAGCTTCATATTTTTTTATTTGTTTTCTATGGGGTTATCGTGATCTCAAGATCCAGGTCACAAGTTTTGCGGGTTAACAAACTGGTTGGCTCAAGTTTTTTTGGGTCCTTTTTTAATTGAATATTTTTTCATTTTTATCCTTCAGCATTGGATTGATTGAGAATTTGACTTTATATTTTTATTTGATTTTTTTCTATAGATTTATTTCAGTCTCATAATCCGAGTTTGACAAGTTAACCCGAGTTGACTTAGGATATTTTTTTAATTTATTTTTTTCAATTGAATCCTTCAACGTTAGGTTGATTGAAAATTATACTTTGTAATTTTTTTTTCTATAGGGTTACCATGGTTTCATGTCCCGAGTTGACGATTAGCTTGGTTGCCTCAAGATTTTTTATGTTCTTTTTAAATGCATTTATTTTTCAATTTCATCCATTAATATTGGGTTAATTAGGAATTAGGCTTCATAATTCATTTCAGTTTGTTTTCTATAAAGATATCCTAACCTCATGACTCGAGTCATGATTTGATCGGTTAACTCGGGTTGACTCGAGTTGTTTTTTCAGGTTTTTTGTTAAATTTTTTTTAGAATTTTTTTTTCAATATTAGGTTGATTAGGAATTGAGTTTTCTAATTTTCATTTCCATCCATTAATATTGGGTTAATTGAGAATTAAACTTCATAATTCATTTCGGTTTGTTTTCTATGAAGATATCCCGACCTCATGACTCGAGTCACGGGTTTGGTTGGTTAACTCAGGTTGACTCGAGTGGTTTTTTCATGTTTTTTGTTAATTGTTTTTTTTTACAATTTTTTTTTAATATTAGGTTGATTAAGAATTGAGTTTTCAATATTAGGCAATTATCTAGTATTAACTTTAAACTAAAAGAGAAGAGATTTTTACTGTACCCTTCGTCACTAAGCACTATTCATTGGAATAATGATTTGCTTCTTTTTTTCTATGCTTTTTTTTTTTCAATCAATTTTTTTTTTAATTTCATCCTTTAATATTAGATTATTTTTTTATTGAGTTGTTTCACTTTCATGCTACAGATTGCTGGTCTAACGGGTTAACCCTGTTGACTCAATTGTTTTCTTCAATTTCATCATTTAATATTGGGTTGATCTGAAATTAGACGTTATTATTTGTTTTGTTAACTTTCTATTGTGTTATTCTAGCCTCATGGCCAGAGAATCATGCTTAACGAGTTAACCCGAGTTTACTCGAATAGTTTTTTATGTTTTTTTAATTATTATTTTTTTCAATTTTATCTTCAACATTAAGTCGGTTGGAAATTGATTTTTATATAAAAAAATTATTTGTTTTCTATAGAGATATCAAGGTTGCAAGTTTTGATATTTTAACATTGGTGAAATCAAGTGATTTTTATTTTCTTTCTGGAAGGTTATCTTGGTCTCATAGCTCGGGTCACGGATCCTTCAATATTGAATTTGCTTTTTATTGGTTTGTCCTCGTCTCATGACTTGAGTTGTTAGTTTGGCAGGTTAACCCAATTGACTTAGTTTGTTTGGCAGGCTTTATGATTTGTTTTGGTTTACTTTTTATTAAGTTATCTCAATCTCATGACCCGGGAATAGTGTTTAACGAGTTAACCCAAGTTGACTTAGCTTATTTTTATGTCATTTTTAATTAAAATTTTTTATAAACTTCATCATTCAACATTGAGTCTGACAGGAGTGATTGATAATTGAGCTTCATAATTTGTTTTGATTTGCTCTTTATGAGGTTATCTAAGTCTTATGATTAAAGTCATAGATTTGGCAAGTTAATCTAAATTAAATCAGGTTATTTTTTTATATTCTTTCTATTATATTATCTCGATATGATACCCCGGGTCAAGGGTTTTGTTGATTGTCTCGGGTCGTTTTTTATCTTGTTTTTTTAATCTCATCATTCAACATTATGTTGATTGGTGATTGAAATATGTAATTTGTTTAGATTTATTTTCCATTGTGTTATCTCGGTCTTATGACCCGGGTCGTGAATTTGACAGGTTAACCCGAATATTGTTTTAAAGTCTTTTTTTAATTGATTTTTCTTTTCAATTTCATCCTTTAACATTGAGTGAATTAGGAGTTCAACTTAATAATTTACTTAATTTGATTTCCTTTCTACACGGTTGTGGTTTACTTCTTATGTCTTATCATTAACTTGTTCTTGCATTGATTTTGCAGTGTCTTTGTAACAACCCTGATTTTTCTACATTCTTTTTCGCGATATATTGGAAATTTTCAGGTAATATTTTTTTTTTTTTGTGATATACAGGTTCCACCAAAATTTCAGCAGAGTCTCCCCTATACTGGTAGGTTGGAGTTATCGATATATACCCTGTTTACACTTCTAATATCTCACATCTCATAACTCAAAATCACGACCCAATCATCCTGGGTCTCAACCCAACTCATTATCATCAACACAACACATCTTATTCAATAACATCATATAATATAGTTCAAATGAAAGATTCAATTTCAACCATAAATATGCATGGTCAAATAGGTACTAAGAGTTTAAACCATTAGAGTAAAGACATACATTCAAATTTACGGATTAATATTACATCTCAAGTTTTATAATTTACATAGTCAAAGCAAAAGATATCTAAACTAGCATTACCCTTGACGCGACCCTGATGGATCTGAAAATAGAAATTAACATGTACACATAAATATAAAAGATAGTAACAAGCAATAACAATGGCAGACAATAATCTCTATGGAATTTCTTTTGATATATAAAATTAGGCATAAACCTCTTTTACAACATATATTTTCCATCTATTACCAATATCCATCTAATATCCTATCTCATTTGCCAAGAATAATTCCATCTTGGAAATCTCAACACAACTCAACGTTTTGCGAACACCATCTCTTTACAAATCAATTCTCACTTGATACCAAGATATTCCTCTCTTGGTATTATTAGCTTATCTCATTCTTTTGGAATAACTAATCAATATTTTCCTTTTTCTGAAACTGTTGCTAGAAGGTAATCGCTGCAACTAATAAATCTCATTAGTATTATTAGTCTTCTAATATTGGGCTAGACTAATCAATTTAAGAAATACCGGCACCGATGAAACTTCATCGATACCATTAGCAATCCAAACCTGGATGGCTAATCAATGCCATTTGATTCTTCCATTCGTACCGAACCCCTTTTTATTTTTCTTATTAACATCATATACATTGTAACCACGGTTGCCAAGTATCATTTGCACACAATCTTAGTTATCGACTCTACGGTCACTAAGCATCCTTCACATAACCTTCATCACCCTCATCACAGTGCCAAGTATCAATTTATGCCCTTAGCCACCATCATTATGGTGTTAAGTATCATTGTAATGTATCCTTAGCCACCAACACTATGATAACCAATTATCTATCAATTCCCCTCCAATCTCCAAGTCATTATGTTTACCCAATAACCACATTAATTAATTTACTTAATATGTTCGTCATATATTAATTATTTTACTCATAACATTTAGAATTTACTATTTCTAACTTCAATCAATTAATTCACATAATCTTTTCAAAACTTAACTATCCGGCTAACTCATCTCGATTGTCAATAATTCCGGTAATTTCATATAATTACCCACACTTTTGGTAAACCTTCCTCGGTTACCAATACATCTGGTAATTCCATACGAATTATTCAGCCTCTAGCTAACTTCTTTTGTTAGTCAATCAATCCTGTAATTCCATATGAATTACCCCATATCCAGTTAACTTTCTTGTTAACCAATAAACCCGGTAATTCTCTTAATTGTCCAAGAAATCTGGCTAACCCATCTTGGTTGCCAAAGTCAATCCGGTAATTCCATACGTATTACCCATCATTTAGCTAACCTCTTTTATTAGCCAATCAATCTGGTAATTCCATACGAATTACCCATCATCCAACTAACCTCTTTTGTTAGCCAATCAATCCGGTAATTCCATACGAATTACCCATCATCCAGCTAACCTCTTTTGTTAGCCAATCATCAATCCGATAATTCCATACGAATTACCCATCATCCAGCTAACCTCTTTTGTTAGCCAATCAATCCGGTAATTCCATACGAATTACCCCATATCCAGTTAACTTCCTTGTTAACCAATAAACCCGGTAATTCTCTTAATTACCCAAGAAATCTGACTAACCCATCTTGATTGCCACAATCAATCCGGTAATTCCATACGAATTACCCAGCACCCGGCTAACCTCTTTTGTTAGCCAAATAATTTTGGTAATTTCTCTTAAATTACAAATAATTCTCATTTGTAATAATCACTCAACTTATTTATTTGCTTCATTCTTTTAACATCAATTAAACACACAACACAAATATTTAAGAAAAACTAATAATTACAAAATAAGGTGATGAATCACCTACCTAGAATAGGTGCACGTGCTGCCACTCCATGCAATTGTCCAGTCCCCACAGCTTTCCCTGTACCACCAGGGATTCAATTTTTTATCAACAATACAACCAACATCACATCTGCATTTAATTCTCATTCAACTAGTTTTCTCAAACTAATCACAAGGAATTTTCTTTAAGATCTCATACTTTTACTCATTTTAATGTTTATATTCATTCTTATAATTTTGTTATCAAAACCATCACTCAGCAGCAATTCCAAGCAATGATTAAAAATTGTCTAATTCCAATCAATTAAGCTTAACTAACCCAGAACACTATCTAGTGTCTTAATCATAACTAAAGTTGTAAAACTCAGTTTTGGGCGTGATTTATCTCTATGGAAGGCTAAACATAGAGATACAACTTTTATGAAGAAACCAACTCCAAATTATTTTGTTTTAAGACTCAAAATCAACAATCACAACAGCCCCTTCTTTATAACTAAAATTTTGGACAACGAAGATTTTTATTCCTTGGAAATCCTCTTCAACTTTCAACTTATTTTCATGCAAAAGCAACATATCCAAGGTCATTTGGCATCATTAAATCACAAATCCAAACCAATTCTAAAGCAAAACATTCAAACAATTTCCCTACCTCTACAATATAGCAAGATTAGACCAAAATAAAGAAACTCATTCCTTTTGAGATTTCTCCTATTATCATTATTAATACAACAATGATGAACTATTCATTTTCTTTCGCTTTCTCCTCGTGCGATTAAACATATGCGGCAAACCTTAACAATTAATATTCTCATATCATTATCACGACAATAATTTCACCCTACTAATTGGGATCCATGACAACCTTCATTAACTAACTATTTGCTAAAAACACTTATGACTAGCTTTAAATATGTTTTATTTTCCAAATTTCTTTCATTTCAATTTCTTCATGGTTCCACCCCATTTATATCCACACAAACAACAAGTTAGCTTTCTATTCAATCAACATGTTTAATTCAATCAACATGTTCATATAGCAATATTCCTTACTATTCTTACACAATAATCATCCTTCCCTTCATATAAAAAAATACACATTTAATCTATAATAATACTAAAAACAAGAACATATTTTACCATTACATCTTTCATAAAACCTACACCCACACAATTTTAATTTCATCAAAACATGTATTTAATCAAGCTTACTACATTTTGCCAAAACTAGCAATAGATTCAAAAGGAAATAAGTCATCAACCTCTGATTATTGTTTCAAACCCAACGGTCAGACTACATATCATAGAGTTCTGCATAATATATCTTAAAATTATAATGATCCAACGGTTAAATCTCCCTAGATCTGAAGAAAACCGAGTTTACCTGAAAATGGATGAGCTACTGTTCAACATGCACGAAACCTTGCCGGAAATATATTTTCCGATCTCAACGGTCCAGAATTAAGATCACATCTAGGCTCACCACATATCCAAAATTGAGCATGATCCAACGGTGGAAGAGAGAGAAATATTGGTCGGCGACCAAACTGCCCTGCAGGTGCATTTCCTTTTTGTTTTCCAGGAAATTCCAGATGATGATTTATGTCAAACGGATTGTGTTCCTTCCAATCGCTCCGGTCAGTTAGTAGAGGAGTGTAGGGAGAACAACATATCCAACAATCCGCATGATCCAACGGTGGATTCAAGAGATATGGCCACCGGAGCATTATTGGTTTTCTCCAAAATCTGCAGCTCTCTCCCCTTATCCACTTTTCTCTATCTTTTTTCTTTTCTTTTTTCTTTTATTTTTTTAAACTGGTGGCCTCTTTGCAGTTTTATAGGCACCTTTTTTCATAATTACAATTTTATCCATCTTTCATGCTTTTATGTATTTTATTTTATTTTTCATGTAAACTATCTGGTTTATTTCTGTTTAAATTGCTAGTCTTTGCCAAACTCCGATTGGAATGAGATATTTAACCAAGGTGGGAAAACATATTAATAGACTTCATATAAATTTTCATCCTGATCCGACGATTGGATTGAGAGCTCTGCTTCCTAATGTAAAATTGGTCAGTTCATAACTTTTCATAAATAATCTAGATTTTTCTTATTCAATCTTCACAAAAAAAATCATATCAATTATCATTCTAAACCTTTAAGGTCGTTTAATTATTTTGGAATGTATTCATTTTAGGATTTTCACCTTTATTTATTTATCGGGCTTATTATCGTTTCAAAATAACATCACTGATTTTTAAGCGGTACTTGCACCTTCAGTCCTACCCTTTTCATTGTACTATCCTTTATTATAATGTATTCTTTATTACCTCACTTATTTTCTAAAAATATTTTGTCATTTTTCTCATTATTTCATCCATCAAAACACGTTACCATTTTCTCTGTCCTTATGAATTTTAAACCAAAATTCATTTTATGAAGGTCATCTCTTCCATTATATATCATTATTTATCTATTATTTCTAATCTTGGTTTCCATCACTCATTGAAATATTACCACTTTCAGTCTTACGTTTACATGAGGGTTTACACATCTACATATTTAAATTATAAATTTTCAGGGGTTTCACAGTCTTGGAGGTGCCTCACGATTGTGCAGCTGAGGCAGACTTGCTGTATTCCCTTATCGTTAAAGCTAGGTTCTAGAACAATCGATTCCAGAAGCCAAAGAAGCAGCCAAAGATTTCAAGCAAACATGTTGATTGGTTTTGATATTGAAACACCCAGTACATTCGTATTGACATTTTCACTTTCAGATTTTGTGTTCTGCTCAGGACTCAAAACTCCACACTAAATATGAAGGATTTGTATGGTATATTTGCAGTTCAGGCATGTTAAAGTTCCATCTTTTTGCTCTTTTGGGGATGTATGGTTTGTACTCCTCGTATTAACTTTATGTTCATTGTGAATGAAACCAAAGTACAGTATAAAAACTCTATTTTCATGATTATGGTAAGAATCTTCTGTCCAAAGGAAGGTGTCATGTCATGTATATTTCAAATTACCTGTCGAGGTTCAGACAGTTAAAATCTTATGCATCTGCATTTCTACACTGGAAATTATCACTCTAAGTTCTAAAGTCTAATTTCCACTGATATAGACCTATATCAAACAGGTGGGACAAGAGGATTGAGGAGTAGTGTATCCTTTAAGTTCTCTGAATGATGTGTCCCCTACTTCCTTGAGTGATATGAAGGATTTTTATGCTATCTTTGCAGTTGAATATGTCAAAATCTATGGTAAGAAACTTCTGTCAGAAGAAGGCTGTCATGTATCTTGTGCATCTGCATTTCTACACTGGAAATTATTTACTCTTAAGATCAAAAGTCTAATATGAAATGGAAATAATAAATTGTGGACCACTGATATAGACCAATATTAAACAGGTGGGAAAAGAGGATTGAGGAGTAGTGTATTCAGATAATTTATTACTACACGTGGTCCTCGGCTCAGGTTTCTGACATATATAGTTCATAGAGTGAAGACCATATAATACTTATCTAGATTACTGTGGAAGAAAAATGATGTGGTTGTCAATGACAATGGACAAAGTATGATAGCTTCACCTAATTATCATCGCCAAGAAGGTAGGAAAAAAAGCATCCACTTGCATGAATTTAATGTGCTCTGCTAGGGTAGGTGGTTTGACTAATTCTTCTTGCCATCCTTTACATATCAAGTTAAGATTACCTTACAAGTCTTGGAAAAAAAGTAGCAAAAGTGCAAACAGAATCACTTTTTTGTCTTCACATCAAGAAACGTTTTGTTCCAGAATCTCTGCTAAGAAAGAACAATAGAGAGGATGGCACACAATCAAAACTGCAACATGGCTGTGCCAGTGTTCTGTCTCATCTTTTTTCTCATGCCAGGAGCATCGGCATTTGTTTGCAATTTTACTGATTGTGAAGCTCTTCTCAAATTCAAGGCAGGCATAACAAGTGATCCGGAAGGATACGTCAAGGATTGGAATGAAGCCAATCCTTTCTGTAACTGGACCGGAGTTACATGCCACCAATCTCTCCAAAACCG
>Ga0325403_1007152_pt1 | contig 10670 bp, 3 predicted proteins | sample PopdelMetagenome_19_FD_205665 | JGI IMG/M metagenome (GOLD analysis project Ga0325403, IMG submission 205665) | Populus deltoides microbial communities from Bellville, Georgia, United States - Xylem-PdKOR-R4 | ecosystem: Host-associated > Plants > Phyllosphere > Stem > Wood/Secondary xylem...
GGGCAATCTCTATTGGCATCTTTTAGAGGCTTTTGGTATTATATTACCCTTATCAATGACTTCAACGGAAAGGTATGACTTTACTTCTTGAGAAATAAATATGATGTGTCTGATACATTAAAAAAATAAAAGGCCATGGTTAAAATAATAACAAACTTTAAGTTAAAATTCTTGTAGTCTAATAATAGAAGCCTTAAAATATACTAAGCTACTAATGGTATTAGGATAAAGAAGACCATTCCAGACACACTATATTATAATGGTGTTGTCTAATACATGAACATGATCATCAATGAACATGCCAAAAATATGAGGTTATATTTTGGGTTACCTTCAATATTCTAGGCTGATGTAGTTATAGTCTACTTGATCAATTGTGGACTATCAGTTCCGTTAGAATATAAATTAATTGAGAAAATATAAAGAGGAAAAGATGTACAACTTTCTCACCTAAAGTTTTTTAGGTGTTCTTCTTATGTTTAGGTCAATTTTGATTCTCATAATAAACTTGATGCCAAATCTAAGAAATGTTTCTTTATTGCTTATTGTGATAAGCCATTTAGATTCTGGTTTTGAAATGATTAGAATAAGAAGATAATAAAAAATAAAAATGTGATGTTTAATAATAAAGCTTTATATAAAGATAAAATTAGTGTAGAAACATATGCAACTAATACAAATCTATAAAAGTTTGAGTTATAAGTTAGGATGCTCTTTATGAGATAGCAGTGGAAAGTAAAAACTAGAATGATTTATAGAAAGAATCAAACACATTTTAACTCATTTTTCCAATAATAGATGCAAGACTATATGAACATGTTGTTTATGCTCATATGCCTTCTACAATAGTGAAACCTCTATAACAACTCATACTCTCTCTAAATTATATTTTGCTAACTGATACTTCTAAACCATAAACCTATAAAGAAACCTTGCAAGATAAAAAATCAAGTAAGTGAGAGTTAGCTATGAAATATGAGATAGATTCCCTGTTAAGAAATCAAACATAGGAGCTAATCGAACTATCTGCAAAAAAGAACAATTTGCACAATAAGTGAGTTTATAAGGTGAAGACCAAACATGACGACAATAAATGGTTCAAGGCTAAACTTATTGTGAAAAAGGTATTAATTACTCTAATATATTTTCTCTAGTTGTGAAGCTTACATAACTCAGACTAGTTCTAAGGATAATGGTTGGAAAAAACTTGCATCTTTAATAGCTAGATGGCAAAAAAAAATTCCTTCATGGTGATTTTGAGAGAAAAAACATTTATATGCATCAATAAAAGGGATTCAAAGTAAAAGAAAAGGAGAGTCTTATTTGTAAACTAAAAAAAAATTTATAGAATTTGAAGCAATTTCTAAGATAGTTGTACAATAAGTTTGACAACTTCATAAGTAGTTATATGTATATTAGATGTTAGACAAATCACTATTATTGTGTCAAGCATTTTAACAACTTTGATATCATCCTATTATTATATATGGATGATATGGTTATTCTGTGTTAAGAATTAAAAAGATTAACAACATGAACAAATAATTTTCAAAGTAGTTTAGGATTAAGGATTTGGGAGCTGCAAATGAAATTCTTGGCACAAAAATTATTTGGGAAAGAGTTGAAGGCATAGTAAAGCTTTCATTAAAAAAACTATATAAAAATGGTTCTTAGCATATTTAATATAAATAATTTTAAACTTGTGAGTACACCTCTAGAAAGTCATTTAAGACTCACTAAGGATTAGTCATCGTAAACTAAACAAGAATGTGATTACATGGCTAAGGTCCTTTTTACCTCAATTATTGGTTCTCTGATGTATATTAGGTTTGTACCAAAGTAGACATCTCCCATGTAGTAGAAATTACGGGCTGATACATGAGCAACCCAAGAAGACAACATTGAAAGACGATGAAATAGATTATGACATACTTTAAAGGTTCCTCTGATACTTGTCTTAGTTTCACAGCTAGTTAATGTTAATAGTAGAAAGAGTATTACATGGTTTATGTACACTTTAGGTGGTATGACTGTCTCCTAGAGTTCTACTTTGTAGAAGACTATTTCTTTTTCAATCATAAAAGCTGAGTATATTGTAGTATCATAATATATAAAAGAGATGATATGGTTATATAGTTTCTTGAAAGAATTGTGTAAAGATAATGAGAAGAGTACTCTTTACAATGATAGTTAAAGTGCAATTTTCTTGATAAAAATCCCGCATTCCACTCCAGAACTAAGCATATTCAAATTATATATCACTTTATCAAAATTCTTCATGATGATGAATAATTGATGCTTGGAAAGTTTTATGAAAGCAAAAATCTAGCAGACATGTTAAATAAAAGAATTATACTTTACAAACTAAAGTTATGTAAAACTTTAGTAGGTTTTTAAGGTTAAAAGATAAACATGGTGTCGTTTGTCTTCAAGTAAGAGATTGTTGTGTATGGAGACAAAAAGAAGCACACATCCATCTACAAATCAAGTTAGAAAAGAAAGGAATATTTTAGTGCTGCAAATTAGGATGGAAATGAGGGAAGATTTTTTATGGTTTGTTTTCCAAATTACTAGGAGAAGTCACTGATGAAAATAGGATGAATGTTCCTTATTTCAATTATAAATAGAGATTTATAAGAGTAGAAAAGCACATAACAATAATACACTTAAAATAAGAGAGAAGTGAGGAATTAAAAAAATCTTAAAGTTCAGTTTAGAGAAGTCTTCTTCTTCTTCATTGTTATAAATTATAGTTTTTTTCTCTATCTAGTAAAATTATTAGCTTTGTGAACATAGGCAACTCTCGAACCATGTTAATAATCATATTCTTGATTTAAAGGATCAATCTCATGTCATAATATATGGTTGCTACCCAAGAATTTTATTTTAACATCCATTGCAACTAGCAACAGAAAATAAAATGTCACTCTATTTAAAATAAATGCTATCTGCGGGGAAAACTCTCTTATATACTACATCAAACTTCCTAAAGATCTATTATGATCTTATAATCAAGGGAATAACTTCTCATGTCTCAATGCATCTAGTGGTAAAACCAATACTTAACCACCTAAGAATTGATTAAAGATAGTTCAACAAAGGTGGGACAAAATAAGAGAAACAATACAAAAGAGAGGTGTTCCAAAATTTCCTTTGAATTTCAAAATTCAAAGTTTAGGTGCTCAAAAGTGTTTCTATTTCATTCAGACTTTTGGTATTTCAAGGATAATCTCCATTAATGAACTTATTGACAATTTTCACTTGTGTTTTCCTCTGTTAATATTAAAGAAGCAATCAAAATGTGCATTGTGGCATAGATTTGTTTGCCTAATAAAAAGAGAAGTTTCAACCCAAACTTAGAGAACGAAGTAAGTAAAGCATGCTTTATATATTGTCTAAATTCACTTCTTAAATACTTGGTTTTCATAGTGCATCTCCTTAACATGTATAACATTGAAGAAAAAGTTTTGATTGGATCACTACTAGAAAATTAAAAAATAACAATGATATATTTCATCCATCTATAGGGAATATCCCATCAGCATTGAAAAATGCCAACAAAAACAGTGATGGAATACTACTGTAAAAAAATAACTCGTTAGATTTTTCATTTCATTAACAATTTCATCGGTATTTTCCAATACTAATGGAATATTCACACTTAAAAATAAGCTTTTATTGCCAATTTTCTATCAGTAATTCCATTGCCATTTATTTTTCTAATATAAAATTTCATCAGCGATCCCATCACCGAGTTACTACACATTCTGTAAGATTTACCAAAAGTTTCTAAGTGGGTTGGAATATTTTGATGGAATTTTTGACAGAAATGTCAATAAAATATTGATTTCATATGCGATTCCATTCCATTGGAGATTTTTTTTTATGATCCCTAAGACAATAATTCATACTTGTAATAAATCCACGCCCATAAATAGTGCAAATTTATATACAATAAACCCATGACAAAAAGCATCGAAGGTGAAGTATACCCATAACAATCTTCAATCACAAATAATGTAAATTCATCTCCAAAAATTGACTTATATAAATTTCAAAATGAATAATGCTAAATAGGAAGAACTATAAGTTTTCATAGTTGGAAGATTTAATTAGAAAATTCATATAAATAGTGCACAACAATAAGATAGATAGAATTCCATACACAAACATGTAAAAAAAAAAAAGTAGAAAAGAATAATAAAAAATACCGATAGAAAACTACTCAAATTCCAATTAAAGTACAATAAGATCAACAAGGTGAAGTACACATGGTACATCATATTTGAGGTGCTGAAAGAAAAGGTGGACGAGAAGGAAAAGATTGAACCAGAAGGTTCGAAAGCAGGAGGATAAATCCAATTTTTATTGGGTCTATCACTTGTGGCAACCTCCAACCACATTTGAGGATCATGAGGAGGATTGGTGGAAGTGTCTTTGACAAATTTTTCAACCATATTAGCATTATATCTCTTCTATAAAAAAAATTAATTTTTGAATTTCAGTTACATTTTATATTATTGATGCGAATAAATAATCTTAAATTAATGATGACTATCAAAACACTTACAATGAACACTTCCACTCTTTTATTGACACACCTTTTCTCCCTATCCCCATTTTTTATATCAATTTAATTATATAACTGCATTGGAGTCAGTTATTAATGCAATTGTTTTTCCTGTAAATTAAATAGTTTGTTAGAAGTCTCACTAATAAACACATAATTAAAAATTCAATAATAATAATAAAATATATCACAATAAACTTTTACTAGGCATTTTGCATAATGGTTAAACAAAATCGCTCCTCCATTATGCTTGTTTATCGAACTATGAGTTTCTTTATTTTGATTGTGTTTATCAAATTTTGAGCGCTTTGTAAAACTTTCTAATACCACAAATTCAAGAAACATTGTCCAATTATGGTATGTGACATACTTTGGTTTATACCATTTCCATATCTCTATGTCATTCTAAGTGGCTTTCTTTATTGCTCTTGCATGCATCATACCAAAAACCATATAACCTGATACAACTAATAAAAAATAGGTTTTGAATAATTTAACATTAAAATAACATTTAATTATAAGAAAATATTGAATATTGGCTCTTTAAACTTACCTAGTTGCATTTTGGTTTTTCAATACTCTCCTCACAAGCGCCTCAATTTTGTCATTCGATTAAAAAAAAATCTCTTAATTGATTTAATACATGAATTAGTTTTCATAATTTTAAAAACTAGTTACTCAAATATGAAATTATTTATCTAACCTTAAACTTTCTTTGCAAAGCATCTATCTTATACATCCATTCATGACAGTTACCAAATTGACTTTATTAAAACAATGGTTCTTCAAATGACCACTTCATCGTAGATATGATGAAGCAACTTCAACATTGGTAAACCTAAAAATTAATTTAAGGAAGACATTTTCATATATTTATAAAACTTAAAATAACTTAAAAACAAAACATTATGAGACAAAACATTTACATTGAGAGGTCACCCTTCTATTCTGTTAACTAGTCTCTTATAGTGGGCTCTATAATGACAGAATCCTTGATTTATTCTCAATGGTTGAGCCTTAGTCGTTAACTTTTATATTAAGTTTCTCTTCATAATCCTCCCATGGATTCATGGCATAATCATTGATACTACTACTTGATGAAGTAGAGCATTCTTGTTGAACTTGAACTTGTTTTTTCTTGAAAACATGGTACCTAAAAAGAGAGAATAAACATAAATTATAAAAATATACAAAAGAATTATCCAACAAATATAAATATAACAAATTCAACTATTTATTAAAAATAAATCACAATTAACCAATTCAAACCAAATAATTACTTAATCATCCACCATTTCTTTAATCGCAAATTAACTCAATTCTTTCAATATAGAAAAATATAATTCATAATCCAATAATTATTAAACACTTCAAAAGTTGAAACATAATTAATCCTTAATTGTTATTAGTTCCACACAAAATCAAATTTCCTTAAATTTTTACCTAAACCATAAAATTGACAAAAAAATAATTGTTACAAAACTAACTACTCATTATTTATTCAGTTCAAGAATAAATAAAACCAATTATTACTCTAATTATTATCAATTACACATTAATTTAACTAAATCGTAAAATTTCAATAAAATTCTAAATTTACTAAAATTAATTGTACCCATCTAATTATCTATAATTTCTTCAATTTAAACTTATTCAATCGAAATGAATACCTTTAATTTTTATCAATTCCACACAAAATTATTTCCCCTTAAATTTTCAACATAACCATAAAATTGACAAAAAAAAATAATTGGTATCCATTAAATTACTAGTTATTTCATCAATTCTAACACATCTAAGTAACAAAATTACACTCAATTTTATCAAGTGACAAATTACATCCATTTCCTCCAAATCTTAAACAAACCCTAAAATACATATCATATATTAATACAACAAAATTATCATTATAAAACAAATAAAATACTTAAATATTCATGAAAACTATAAATATTACAAACAAATTTTAATAAATTAACTTAAAATATAAATGAGTGGGTTTGCTTACTTGGTGGATGAGAAATGGAATAAAAGGAGAGAAGCTTAGGCATTTGAAGAGATGTTGTGTCAGTGTTAGGAAGTTGTGGTGGTCGGATTTGTGGAGCTTGTGAAGGTGACCGTTAGAATTTTTGAGTGAAAGGGTTGTTGATTCTTTCGAAAGAAGAAGATGAAATGTGTTGTGGAGAGGACTGTTGGGTTTGAACTTCTCTTAATATCATCAATGAGATTTTCGTCACATGTCATTAATGTCGATAGAATTGTCGATGATTTTTTTTGTTTCTGTTTTTTGTCTTAAGCTACTGGTAAAATGTTTTATCACAGTTCTCATCGGTTTCTCATCGATAAACCATGATGAAATATTTATCGTGGTGTATTTGTTTTTGTTTTTTTATTTTTAATTTTAATTTTCTAGTAGTGAATATTCACGAGTACGAGGGAAAATAATTTAAACTTGGCAACAAATTCCTTACATCTTAAAAGGATTGATGTAGAATTTTTTTAGAAAAGTTAAAATTTTCTATAATAAAGAAGATTTTTTCATTTAGTAAAATTGATTGATTAGTAATACTGGCTTGAAAGCAGGCTAATTTAAACTTGGCAACAAATTCCTTACATCTTAAAAGGATTGATGTAGAATTTTTTTAGAAAAGTTAAAATTTTCTATAATAAAGAAGATTTTTTCATTTAGTAAAATTAATTGATTAGTCATACTGGCTTGAAAGCGAGCTCAAAGAATCAACCTTAGTGAATTTTTATTATTGTGTGTGTGTAAACACACATATATTACTGTATTGCTGCCGAGCAATTGAGTAAAAATAAAAATGAGTGGATGGTTAGGAACATCAAAATACATAAAAGATTAGTAATAGAATTATTTAAAATAAAATAATATAAATAAATATTATCATTAATGGTTTTTATTTAATTTAGGAACTCCTATATTAACTATATAATTATTTATTAAGATTTTTTTTTCTTTTAAGGATTATGATTTTGACCTATTACTATTAAAAATAGGTATATATATGAGACCATTTAGAGTTTTTCTTAGTGCCTGTTTGTTTCTGCGTTTCAAAAGCTAGTAATTTAATCATGAATGCCTACTAACTTACTATTTGATATTAATATCCATCACCACATAGTTAGTCTTCTACCTTATTGAAGTTACTATAAATATTAATAACTTAGGCAATAACTTAGCCAATTTATTCATCAAACCTAGTAATATTTCCACTAAGATTTATTACACCAACAACCTTTGTCCACGTATCCCATCTGATTCAGTGAGCATTTGGAAACGTGGTTGTACCCGTGTTTCCAAAAAAATTTAATTTTTTTGTGTTCTGGATCGTTTTTACATGCTGATCTCAAAATTATTTTTAAAAAATAAAAAATATATTATTTTAATACATTTTAGTATAAAAAATACTTTAAAAAATAACCATAATTATACTCTCAATCAAACCGTAGTGTGATTATTGACAACAACATTGTATATTTAGAGTTTCTCAGGTATAAGGAAAGTGATACAAATGTTTCACAAAATTCTATGACACGATGTATCGTGACCATTGATTTTTTTTTTTTTTCTAGCTTATCTTGTCTTTTTGTTATGTTTTTATTTTTAATCACAGGCTCTAAGTATTAAATATTATACTATAATTCTTTTTATTTCCACAGGTAAACCTGATCTATTAACTAGATCTATGATCCTTGTATGTAAGCTATGCTTAATACACTGTTCATTTTCAATTTTCCAGAGGAGTATGTTTTCTTTAGGATTCTAAATTTGATAACTATATTTATAAAGTGTTGCCTTCAACAATAAATGTTTCTTTTCCTTTGAATTCTCTCCAATGTTTTATTTTGTTTATTAACTCTAATTGTTAATGTTCTTATGCTTGTAAAATTTATATTATAATTTTTTAATGTCTTTCAATTACATTTATTTTTAAATTATCAATTTTATTTAGTACTCTAATTAACAAATTTACAAGTTTTTTTTTTTTTATCTCAGCTAGACTGTGTATTATATGTTCAAATCTAGATAATTTACAAGAGATATTATAGTCTTGGTGGCTAACACAACTTTATTTTTCGGGGTATCTACTTGTTTTTTCAATATGATCAATCACACAATTATATAATTAAAAGATCAAAGTATAGTTTTTCATTTTGTGTGTTGCAAATCTATGTTATGAGCATAATTATCAAACTCGACCCTGCTTGATGGTCATTATAGCTCGTTCGAGTTTGTTTTTAAAGTGTATTGGAAGTTGATTTAATCAAATTTAAGTGATTCGATTAAAATCTGGAAGCTCGGTCAACAATTAATTTTTTTTGTTTTAAATGACATTATTTTTTGAAAAAAAAAACTCAATAAGCTCAAGTCAATTCATCAATTCAAGGGTTAAAACCTATTCTTGTAACAGTCGCAACCCAACTTGGAGCCTATTGTTGTAACAATTGTTATGAGAAGAAGATAGGGTCGCTTTTTCGTAAAAGTAACGATAACATTAATCACCAATTTGAACAATGAGGTACCAAATCTAGATTGCCGAAACTTTAACTAGACATCATCAGTGTCCTTCCATTTGTGTGGGAATTGTCGATCACGTGACCTATGCATTAAAGATGAAACACAACATGTTCAGAAGTTCAGATGATGATGGCGTCAGGTTGGATGTTTTTGGAAGGAACCCTAACTCATAACTTCCTAAACTTTGAGGCCCCCCATCAGAAGAAACGGATAAATTAGCATACGGTGCATATGCAATAATGCCCCATTACTAGACCAACCAATAAATAGTATAGCTCTACTCAAGTCTTTTTTTCCTTTGCCCTATGTGTGGATGACGTTGATGTCTGAAATTTAGCAATAATGGACATGCAGATCCGCAATAATGGAAAACTTGAAATGGGTCTTCCTTTCTTTGCTCTAGTCAATTTTCACATTGTACATTTGTTTGTGTCAAGGATATTAAGGAAATCAACGTAGGATATATATACTAGTATATTTACTTAGACTCCACTGCGGATCAAATTTTTTTTTCTAAACTAAAAAAAAATATTAAGTATAAAGATGTTTCAAATTAAACTGTGTAAGAATTAATTCAAAGTGAATTATTCAATTTAATAGTTGTCAAACCCGTGGCGCTTGGGTCTGGTGTGTTTGCGAGACTCAAGTACATTGGATCTGGCGTAGTTGCCAAACCCAAGGTGTTTGGGTCTGGCAAACACGCTAGACGTAAGCTACTCTTTTTTTTTTAATCTTTTCTTAGGCTAGAAGTTTTATTTTGCTATACATGGAAATTGAAAAAAAAAAACCGAAACACCCTTATCCAACAACCTATCTTTTTTTTCTTATCTTAGGGGCAAACAAATATTTTTACTATTACAAATATTGTAAAAAGCCAAGAAAGCTTTTAGTCAACAATTTTAAATTTTTACTATTACGAATATTGGTTTGTTCATTACCCTCTAATTTGAGAAAGGGAGATAGGATATAAAGGAAATCAAACATGTACTTCCTACAAACTAAGGCTATTTGATTTTCAAACTTGTTTTCTGTTATTGTAATATGACCTCAATTGTTAATATAATTCAAAGAAAATATAAAATTCATTAACTTATCAACAATTCAATGGAATGTGTAATCCATCATAATTCAACCGCATTTATGCTCTATTACATGAACATGTGTGTGTATTTAACTATATTATTAGTCGATTCCAACAATATATATAAAATCCCTAATTCAGAAACTTGTCCTAAATTAAATGCAACACATAATTAATTAAAATAATTAATTTAATTTATTTTCATATTCAACTATATTAAATAAACCATAAATGATTGTATTTTTAACTAATTTATCAACCCTAAATTATTTGATTCAACAAACCCTAAATTCACTATAAACTCTAAATTCAACTTAAACAATTATTTGATTTAAACAAAACCAAATACAAATTAATAGCATTGTAGTATGTTTACCTTAGTTATAGGATTACAATAAGGGCTGAGGCGGCGATAATGGTGATGGCAGCAAAGGTAGTAAAGGAAATTATGGATTTTCAACATAAAAACATCAAAGGAT
>Ga0325403_1007156_pt1 | contig 10665 bp, 6 predicted proteins | sample PopdelMetagenome_19_FD_205665 | JGI IMG/M metagenome (GOLD analysis project Ga0325403, IMG submission 205665) | Populus deltoides microbial communities from Bellville, Georgia, United States - Xylem-PdKOR-R4 | ecosystem: Host-associated > Plants > Phyllosphere > Stem > Wood/Secondary xylem...
TGTGTAATCTACCTTCTAGCTATATTTTGCTTCCTCGATCCAATCGATTCTTCTTCTTGATTCATCCTTTCCTCTCTCGAAGCTAGCCCCAACTTTCTTCTTTACTACGTTCTGTTCCCGGGTCCTTCTTGTCTGACTCAAGAACAAGGTGAAAGTGCTATGGTTTCCATGTTTTTTTCTTCTTCTGGGGTTTTAGTTTTGGAGAGATTAAGAGGGGTTTTTAGTGAATTTGTAAGTGAAGTAAGTAGGTGGTGTTGCAATCTGTTTATCATCAGATCCCTGGCCATTTCTAGTGTTTATTAAGAGAAGGGTTTTTATTTTCTCATGATTTCTCTGTGTCCAAGCATGAAGGGTTTTTCTTTTTGTAATCAGAGCTACTATGTTTGTTTGTGTACGATAATTGTAGATATTGGCAGATAATCATGCTGTTTTAGGATGTGATCATGGATTTATTTTAATTTTCTGTGAGAATTTTAAATGGTTTTGTTTATATTTTCATTCTACAGTAGCTAAAATACGTGTTGTGCTGAAATAAATGTGGGTTTTGATCTGTGAAAATGGTGAAGGGCTTTTCGAACTTGTGAAAGGTCCATGCTTGTTGTAATATTGGGAGTTAAAGTTGATTTTTTTTTTGAAAAAATGAGGTAGAAATAAATGCCAAGTCTTTTTGCTTCATTTAAGGCAAAAAGAAGAGATAGCTTTGGCACTGACAAATGATTAGTAATTAACGCAGGCTTTTGTTTCCTTTTAATTAGGCAACACTGAATCAATCTGCATGATCATTAAGTGATAGTAAATGCAATATCTGTAATGGGTTTGTTTTTGTTTGGTGAGATAATTTATTGCTACTATTTTTTTTTCCTTTCTGTTGTTGATGGAGCTACTTTTATAGAAGGGTTTCCCTAAATTGACTTCGCTGCTAATTCAGGGGTTTGTGTGGTTTTCTTATGGCATTTGCGGCTATGAATCATACCTCCGGAGGAAATCCCCATGCAGGTTTGAGTTTTCTGTAGCTCCACTTTACAGTTTCTATAATCTTGGGGATATTTTTTTGTTTATGGAAAACTGGGCTAAATATGTGTTTATATGACAGGATACGTGCTGAATTTGTAATGAGTTTAACTTGTTCCTGGAAATCTGTGTTATTGGCTTTCTATTTGCCTGTCTGCTTTTTGTTCATCACTTAATGAAATTTAATCCGGTACCCTCATATAAATAGGGGGATGCAATGATGCTCTGTACAAAGAACTATGGCATGCCTGTGCTGGACCTCTTGTCACTCTTCCTCGTGAAGGGGAGCTAGTTTATTATTTTCCACAAGGTCACATGGAACAGGTATTCCCAATAAAGTACAGACCAATGAATGTTGTGCCATATCTTTGTTGCCACTCTTAAAATATTCTACTCATAGATATGTAGTGAGGTTTTTATTTCGTATATCTTCTATTGTATACTCTCTCTTGCTGTTTTCTGACAGAGTTTTCATATCTGTTTTGTATATAGCTTGAAGCTTCAATGCATCAGGGGATGGAGCCGCAAATGCCATTGTTTAATCTTCCATCTAAAATACTGTGTAAAGTAGTTAATGTTCAGCGCAGGGTGAGTTGGCTGGTGATAATCTTACATTTTAATTTTGATGAATCCTAACAATTCTTCTGTTTAGCATGCTGAGAATCTCTATTATTTTTCTGCATTTTCTACATATTGGTTCATCTACTATTTTCACCGTGGATTGTAGGCTGAACCCGAAACAGATGAAGTTTATGCCCAGATAACACTACTTCCTGAACCAGATGTAAGCTCTCTATTTTTGTAGCAGACAAGATTTCTGAGTGCATTTTTATTTTGTACGTTCTTTTGCTAAATCTGCCATTGTCATCATTTCCTCCATGCATCAGCAAAGCGAGGTTACCAGTCCTGATCCTCCACTCCCAGAACCTGAAAGATGCACAGTCCATTCATTTTGCAAGACACTTACTGCTTCTGACACAAGCACTCATGGTGGTTTCTCTGTTCTTCGAAGGCATGCAGATGATTGTCTGCCTCCTTTGGTTAGCATCTAAATTTTAATGTTGTGCCATACCTAATATGCACTGTATGGTTATTCATGTCCCTTTTGAGCTTATGCTATTCTCCATTTCATTCAGGATATGTCTCAGCAGCCACCCTGGCAGGAATTGGTTGCAACTGATCTGCATGGCAATGAATGGCATTTTCGACACATTTTTCGAGGTTAGAAAGTAGTGATTACTCGATATGACACCATGTAGTTATAGTTGGCAACTTGTTCTGTACATGTCTCAGAAGGTCTTTGTGCTTGGTATGGCACTTGGTTTATGTAGAATTTGTATCTACATATAAGGAGATACGGTTTGTGTCCCTCCTTTTGAGCCTTTTGCTGTGAGCATCTGTGTAACTTTGATGCTGTAGCCTGATCCAACAGAGAGCACCTGTTTGTGGGATCATATGAAAGCTTTGTTATTATTGTTTTTCATAACACATAAAAGAACTCTTTTATTTCCAACATTTTCCAACTCAACAAGCCTTTTGGCAATAAATTCCAAAGCTAGTTTTTCAGAGAAAGTGTGCCTAAGGTTTTTGAAAGGGATTTCCTCTTCCTTCTCTAACCTTTCCCTTGCATCATGCATATTTATGAGAAGGAAAAGGGGTTTTTGGGAAAGAGATTGTTATGTGAGATAACTTGTTCTGCTATATTCACATTTTTTATCATTTGTTACGTGTGGGGTTTGATGTCAGTTTTTTTTCCTTATCACATGGTTTCTTGTTAGAAAGTATGTAAAATATTCTGTATTAACCATCAGAATGCTGATTAAAAGATACATTTGCAGGCCAACCAAGGCGTCACTTGCTCACGACAGGTTGGAGTGTCTTTGTTAGCTCCAAAAAGTTAGTTGCGGGTGATGCATTCATCTTCCTCAGGTAAGTATGTTGTTCATGGTGGTCTTTTTTTCTCGCAGCAATTTTCTCGATGAAAAGAATTTTCAATGATAGATTGAAAATTTTCTTGCAGAGGAGAAAATGGTGAGCTTCGTGTGGGAGTAAGGAGGCTGATGAGGCAACAGACGAACATGCCATCTTCTGTTATATCTAGCCAAAGCATGCATCTAGGGGTTCTTGCTACTGCTTCTCATGCCATTGCGACTGGAACCCTTTTTTCTGTCTTCTACAAGCCAAGGTTTTTATGCGTTTATCTCTATTGATCCAACCACTGAGTTCATCTGTCCAATTATCTTGTTATATTTTTGTGTTGAAGTCATTTGTACTTTGTTGTTTCCTAAGAAAGTTCAGTACTGTGCATGATAATGTGCCTAATGGTTTCTGTAGAAACTATAAGTGTCAGTCCTTTCTAATTGCCAGCAACCTTTAGAAAGGAGTATCATTTTAACATGTCAGTTGCATTAATGTGCTATTGAGGAGAATTGTTAAACTGATATGTTTTTGCTTCATATTTTAGCAACTGCTGATTTTTAGGTGTTTTCCTGAATGTTTCAACAAGTAACTGTACAATTTCCTTTAATTCTTGCTTTCCAATTAGTAACATTTATCAGTCCATTTTTGGGTCGATTGTGTAGCTCAGGACCAGTTTGAGTGTATGATTTCTCATATATGTAATTCTTGTTTGAGATTTTTACATGATATTTTTTTTTCTGAATAAAGTCCCTTTTTTTTCAGAACAAGTCGATCTGAGTTCATTGTAAGTCTTAACAAGTATCTTGAAGTTCGAAACCACAAGCTTTCTGTAGGGATGAGGTTTAAGATGAGATTTGAGGGGGAGGAAGTTCCTGAACGAAGGTATTATCTTATTCTAAATTAAAAACTTGGTTCAATAATTCATTTACATCATTCAAATAGTTATGCTCCATTATGCTACAGGTTTAGTGGTACCATTGTCGGCGTTGGAGATAATATATCATCAGGATGGGCTGATTCTGATTGGAGGTCCTTGAAGGTTGTTTGGTTAATAGTTTATTAATTATGGATTCTGGGTATTGAGTACCACCTGTATTTTCATGTTTTTTTCCAATTCATTTTCCATGATTTGATATTTTCATTACAACTCTATTTTGGCTTTCCTATGATGAAACATAGTTTGCTCTTCCAATTTCCAATATAGAAGTAAATTTGCCTTTGTTCATGACTGGTATCATATTGTCTGCCAGGTCCAGTGGGATGAACCCTCATCCATCATGCGTCCAGAGAGGGTATCACACTGGGAATTGGAACCGCTTGTTGCAACTACTCCTTCAAACTCCCAACCTGTGCAAAGGAACAAGCGGGCACGACCATATGTCATACCCTCACCAACCGCAGATCTTTCTGCACTAGGTTTGTCCACGTTCCATTTTGTATTTCCTCGTTCCATTTGCTTGTGTTGATTTCTTGTGATAAGCTTCTTGTTACCTTGTGCATTAGGCATGTGGAAATCCCCTGTTGAGTCCTCTGCTTTATCATATGGTGATTCACAACGCGGACGAGACCTTTATTCATCACCCAATTTCTCTACCACTGCTAAGGTCAATTCTCTTGGCTTCCGATGCAATAGTCAAGTGGCTAGTGTTTCCCATAACTCAATGCATTGGCCCAATCGAGTGGAAAGTGTCACAGACTCTTTTGCTCCAGTTGTAAACAAAGATTCTGGGGAAAGGAGACAGGGCACTGGAATTGGCTACAAACTATTTGGGATTCAACTTGTTGAGAATTCCAACACAGAAGGAACTTCACCAGTCGTTGTGTCTGGAACGGTGGTTAATGATCACCCAGTTCTGTCTTTGGAAGCCGAGTCTGATCAGCATTCAGAGCCTGAGAAATCATGTTTGAGATCTTCCCAAGAGTTGCAAAGTAGGCAAATTAGGAGTTGCACAAAGGTAACTCCCTTTTGACTTTTTTATTTTTTTTATTAGAATGCTATGCACTTTATCTTTTAGTTCTTTTGGCCCTCTTCTCTGTGGAAACACTGTTAGTCAGATATGGGCTGGTATTATTTAAGGCCATATTAATTATAGGATTCTAATATGCTAATTATATAGTTGTATATATGGTTTTCATATATAGCTAGGTTGGAGTTGGAAATTAGCCTTGTAATTAGGAATGTATTATACAGTTTGGTTCTATATAATGGAAGGAACTCTCTATTGAGAGACATTCAAACAAAACCCATTGTTTCTGTCATGGTATCAGAGCCTAAACATTGAAATTAGGGCTGTGTCATTCTGTAGTTATTGTCAAAAGGGTTAGAATTGTTGAGTGTTTGCTAGGAGGGTGATAAGAGATCATTCTATTGATCTTTTTTTGGCTGTCAGCAAATTTTGTAGCCCTTTTTAGTTGTTGGCGCAATCTTAGAAGGTGTTGTTGCCAGTATCTGGTGTCAAAGTGGCTTGGGCTTCTTCGGGTTGTCATCATTTTATTTTGGTGATTTGTTGTGTTTTTGTGATTTGGGCTTGCTGACTTCTTGTTTAATTACTAGACTTTGGACTTGTTATTTTTTGGTATCATGACCACTAGTAATTCAGTCCTTTGGGGTGAAATTCACGAGTAAGAATTATTATGTCTGGGAATTCCAATTTCGTTTATTTGTTACAGGGAAAGAGTTATGGGGCCAATTAGATGGAAGTGATCCGACTCCTGCTGAGGATTCAAAGTTGGCTCAGTAGAATATCAAAGATGCTAATCATGACCTAGATGTTAGCCTCTGTTGACCCTCTGATTGTTCTAAATCTGATGTTAGCCTCTGTTGACCCTTTGTTTGTTCTAAATCTGAGGTCATATAAGATTGCTAAGAGTATGTGGGAATATCTTAAGAAAGTCTATAGTCAGAAAAACATGGCCTGACGATTTCAATTAGAGTATGAAATTGCAAATTATGCTCAGGGAGATCTCTCAATTCAGGAGTATTTTACTGGATTTCAGATCTTTGAGGTAGAATTCGCTTATATAATTTATGCAAAGGTACCTGATGGTTCTCTCGCTATAGTTTTTGGAGGTTCATGAGCAGAGCAAGAGATCAGTTTTTGATGAAATTGCGACCTGAGTTCAAGGCTTCTCGGTCTAATTTGATGAATCATGATCCCTCTCCTTCTTTAGATATGTGCTCCGGGAGTTACTTTGTGAAGAGCAACATTTTGCTACATAGGCTAACTTCCAGCAAGATAAATTACCCATTAATGGCGTCTATGTTGCTCAAGTGAAAGGGAAAGGTAAAGACATGTGAGAAGTTCAATGCTATAGCTGCAAGGAATAAAGACATATTGCTACCTATTGTGTGAAGAAGTATTGTAATTATTGCAAGTAGCTTGGACATATTATCAAAGATTGCCCTACCCCTCCTCGGAGTTGTTAGGCTAATGTCTATTAGGCTAAAATTGGTTCTTCATCTTCCAGTGCTAGTGATTCATCTGTTTTTACTCTTGAGATGGTCAAGCAGGTGATTATTTATGCTTTTTCAACTTTTGGACTTCAAAGTAACAGTTTCCTACCATTAAAGTCTTGGCTTGTTGATTCTGATGCATCTAATCATATGACTAGTTCCGTTGACACTCTTCTCACTCATTACAAGCTATGATTGCTAATGGTAGTCAGTTACCTATTCATGATGTTGCAGATGTTAATTCCTATGTTAACCTTCCACTAGTCTTATATCAGTAAGCTAGTTAGTTGATGATGACTGTGATGGTTTGTTTTTTAATTATAGTTGTCTTGTGCAAGATCAAGTGTTAAGGGAAGATACTCGTGAAGGGGTTTAAAGTTGGATAATTGTTTTTTCTGCACCCTTCCATTCCTCTAGTTATTTTTATGGTTTGTACCACTGTAAATCATAAAAGTGAAATATGGCACCAATAAAGATTGTGGTAGACGTAAAGTGTTTTTCGCTAGAAAATACAACAAAATAATATATATATTTTTTTAATTTTTAAAATTTATTTTTGACATCAGCATATTTAAACGATCAAAAAACACAAAAACAAAATTAATTTGAAGCTAAAAAAAAGTTCAAAATTTTTGAAAGTGCGGTATAGCCGCAATCCCAAACATTGCCTGAGTTAGGTTTTGGCCCTATTCCTCGCTGTTCTACTAGACTTTCTCGTCCTCGTGATCCGTATCGTTTTTCTTCTACATCCTTTCATGCTACTTTGTCATCTATTGCAATTCCTACATGTTATTCTGAGACAGCTAAGCTTGAATGTTGGTGGGAGGCCATGGTAAATGAGCTTCGTGCTCTTAAAGATAATCATGCCTAGGATGTTCCTTGCCTATTGATTGTTAAAGTTATTGGTTGTAAATGGGTTTGCTTGATCAAACACCATTCTGATGGGACTTTGGATTGATATAAAGCATGGTTGGTTGCTCTTGGTAACAAATAGGAATATGAGGTGCACTATGAGGAGACTTTTGCTTTGGTCGCTAAGATGATTACAGTTCGGACTGTTATTTCGATTACTGCTTAACAAGGTTGATCGCTTTGTCAAATGGATGTAAAAAACACCTTTCTCCTTGGTGATCTCAAAGAGGAGGTTTACATGACACACTATCCCCCGGTCTGATCTCCAACTCTTCCTTGGATGTCTGTAAGTTCAAGTGCTCTTTATATGGACTGAAATAGGCTCCTCGAGCATGGTTTGATAAATTTCGAGCCACCCTGCTTCAGTATTATTTTTAGTAAAGCAAGTATGACTCTTCCTTGTTTCTTTGCAAGGCATCTACAAGTATTTTTCTTCTACTTGTCTATGTTGTTGATATTGTTACTACTGGGACAAATTTCGTCTTGATTACCTGTCTGGTAGCATCTTGTTCATATGAAGGGTCTTGGTCCGTTTACATACCTCTTAGGGTTGGAGGTTCACATTGATCACTTCGGTATATTTTTGAATTAGCATAAATATACGTAGGATTTAATTGTTTTGGCAGGTCTTCAGGATACCTCATATGTGGATACTTCTTTGGAAGTTAACATGACATTGTCATGAGGAAAGTGACCTCCTTCCTGATCCTACCATGTTTCGTTAACTAGTTGGGAGCCTGAATTATTTGACGATCACACGACCTAATATCTTTTTTGCAATTTAGCAAGTTAGCTAGTTTATGCAATCTTCATGTCATCTACATTTAGCTGTTAATTGTCATATCATTTGATATCTTTGAGGCTCACTTAATCGTGGGTTGTTTTTTCCTGTCGGTACTCCTCTTCACCTTGTTGCATTTAGTGATGCTGATTGGGTTGGATGCTTCGATACTTGTCGCTTTGTTACTGGATATTGCTTGTTTCTTGGTGACTCCTTGATCTCTTGGAAGAGTAAGAAGAGGGCATGCATGTCCAAATCCTCTATAGAATCCGAATATCGTGCTATGTTTGTTGCTTGTTTTGAGACTGTTTGGCTACGTGGTTTGCTGGTTGAGCTTGACTTCTCTCAGCTTAACCCCACTCCTCTTCATGGAGACAACACGATGACCATTCCTTTTTTTATGAGCGTGCGAAGCATATTAAAGTGGACTGCCATTCTATTCGGGAAGCTGTGGATACTTGGATTGTCACTCTTCTGCATGTTTCAACTGATCTTCAGCTTGCTGACATATTTACCAAGGCTATGACCTGACAGCGCCATCAATTTCTGGCAAATTGATGCTTCTTGATCAACCAACATCAATTTCTTGATGCCAGTCAGATATGGGCTGACATTATTTAAGGCCATATTAATTACATGATTCTAATTGTATGCCAATTATATAATTATATAAATGGTTTTCATATTTAGCTAGGTTGGAGCTGGAAATCTAATTGGGGATGTATTATGGTATTTGGTTCTATATAATGGAAGGAACTCTCTACTGAGAGGAATTCAGACAAAATCCATTGTTTTTGTCAAAAGCAATTAGTTGTCTTAAGACTTTTTCCATGACACTATCATTACAGCAAATTGAAACACGGCTTTGGATTGATAATGTGGATATGGAGTATGATTTCCTGTACTGTATGTAGGTTCTCTACTCCAGCTATGAATGTTTGATGATTTATGTATCATTTCCAGGTTCACATGCAAGGGGTTGCTGTTGGAAGAGCTGTTGATTTGACACAGTTTAAACGGTACGAAGATCTGCTGAGGAAACTAGAGGAAATGTTTGATATTGAAGGTGAGCTCAGTGGATCCACAAAGAAATGGCAGGTTGTCTACACTGATAATGAAGATGACATGATGAAGGTTGGGGATGATCCATGGAAGTAAGTTCATTCTACACTGATATTCTATATTCTCAAGTTGTCTTCCTTTACAAATTTGTGTTTTAAACAAAAGTCATCTTAAATATAAAATTGTCTAGGATGATTATTTTAGACCATGCATAAAAAATTAGAGAATTTTATTGCTTTGATGGTGACTGGTTTGCTATCTGATTGCAGTGAATTCTGCGGCATGGTGAAGAAGATTTTCATCTATACATCTGAAGAAGTCAAGAGGCTGTCACCCAAGATTAAACATCTAGCCGAAGAAGAGGTCAAAGGAATTGGCGACAATGCTGATGCAGCTGTTAACACAGAGGACCGCTCATCCACTATTGGACCTGGATGCTGATACTCCAATATGCTTGTGTTTTGCCATAAATGGCTGGAATGGAAATATAAAAAGGAATGATGAAGAGAGAACTCAGCAGTCAAGGCTTTGTTTATTGCAGCGTTACAAGGAATGGCCAGTGCAGTTTCTAGACACGCAGCACTAAAATTATGGTGAGTTGGTGGGTGACTGTTTATCAATCCTGTCATTTGTAGAGAATGAGACTGTCCTTATGAATAGGTTTTGGGTTTTGTTTATCATTTTGTTTCGAGAATCTAACCTTATAGTGCTTGTTTGTTTGGATTCAAAGCAGCCACAAAGTTGTCCATTCGACCTCTTTTTCTCAACAAATGAAAGAATAGAAAATGAGCTATCATTTTTTTTCCAGTTTCCTTTTGAGTTGTTTTCTGGTTTACACTAGCTCATCTGCCTTTTGTATATAAATATATATAGCCTTCTCATGTCTCGCTTTGTTGTGCATGTGTCTTTTTAGTTTTCTCTACGGAAGAAGCTCATATTAGTGATTGTTGTATGATGCTGCGCAGTGCAGGTGTCTTTTTAGTTTTCTCTGTGGAAGAAGCTCACAGTGATTGTTGAATGATGCTGCTTGTTCTAATCCATATCAATTCAGAAGCTGCTCCACTTAAAAACACAATTAATATACCTTTATATCTTGTGCATCATGCAGTGTTTTTCTTTTTATTTGGTCTTCTATACAAATCTGATACTTTTCTTCCCATATAAGAGGAGTAAATATTTGTGTTGTGCCGGTTGTTACAAGTATAGAGGCATCGCCAGTTGCAGACTCACTCCAAGGGAGTGGTTGAATGGACTGTGTTTTATGTGGCTGGTGTATGGTATCACTTAAAATACTGCCAGTTTCCTGGGTTAAACCTAACCCTAAACCAGAAGGTAATTTCTTGTGAATCTATAATGTTGACCCCACAAGGGTGGTGGGTTTCTGAGGCGTTCAAACTTGCCAGAGAAACCATATGCAATGCTGCAAAATGCTGCGCCATTGATTGTTTTTGTTTTTATTTTTGGTCCATCACGGAATTATGTAGTTTCTGCCTTTAAGAAATGTTATGGACAACCATCACTTTGG
>Ga0325403_1007158_pt1 | contig 10665 bp, 3 predicted proteins | sample PopdelMetagenome_19_FD_205665 | JGI IMG/M metagenome (GOLD analysis project Ga0325403, IMG submission 205665) | Populus deltoides microbial communities from Bellville, Georgia, United States - Xylem-PdKOR-R4 | ecosystem: Host-associated > Plants > Phyllosphere > Stem > Wood/Secondary xylem...
TGGGGTGGGAATAGTGGGAAAACAGTTTGGGGAGAGGGAGGGACAGTGAGCGTGTGTGTTGGGGTTTGTACCAGAGCGAGTGACAAATCTTGTGATATATATATATATATATAGAGAGAGAGAGAGAGAGAGAGAGAGAGAGAGGGTTGGGGGTGGGCGTGGGTGAGTGGTTACTGGGCAGAGGCCATATTTGGGAGGGGACTGCGTGGTTAGTGGGCTCGATGACTTTTACTGTTTTGGTAAGAGCACCTGTTTCTTTTATCCTTGATTTTAATACAGGTTTTATTAGGAGTCGTTTATTTAAAAATAAAAATACGTACATTAATTTTACCATGTCTTCTGGAAATAAATGGTGATAATATGATAGCATTTGCCGAATTTTTTTTTTTTATCTCAACAATATAGCATGGCCAAAGCACTTGCGAATAGTGTTTTGTTTTTTTTAAAAAAAAAATTATTTGAATTTTTAACATTGTGTTAATTTAAAATTGTTATATATAGCACAAGTTGTTAGAAAATAGAAAAGATGGGGATAAAAATAAAATAATTAAAATATTGAGTCAACGTGTCATTACCTAAAGTTTTGACGATAAAAACCCCAAAACTTCTCTCAAATGGCCGGCTACAAAAGAAGAAAAGAGGGGGAGGATTTTCAAACCCTTTTTCACCAAAAACAAAAAAGACAAAAAATACAATAAAATTGAAGGGATTTGGATAAGATTTAGCCTAAATAGTGAGAGAATAGTTCCTAGACTAGACAAAGACAGGGAGAAAAAATTGAAAGAAATTGGGGAGATTACGTTGAAAAGGGTGCGATTGATGGAAAACTTTCGACTAGTTGAGGATTCAAACTCACTTTATCAGCATATAAGAGGTTTTAAACTTCATTATAAAAGTTGGATTAATTATGATTATAAATGTATGTGTAAATTGCAAACTTTATGTTAGGTTTCATGAATAAAATTTAGGAAATGAGAAATTGACTTTGTTTAATGTAATTGGCATGGAAATTGATGAAAAAGAACTCAAAATAATGAATTGTTGAAGAAAAAAATCCTAGGGTTTAGAAGGGTGGTAGCGTCGGCCAGGATTAGATTGAAAAAAATTAGAAACAATACATGAATGTTGTTTGAGTATGTCTACCTTGACATGTGTTAAATGTAAAGAATGGATGAAAACAAAAAAGAAATTTTGTGTTTTGAATTTTAATGAAATGTTGGTTATACTCTATGTTAAGAACATTTCAAAGCTTCTGGGAATTATGGAGATTTTTGTGTTATATTGAATATTTAATAAATAAAGGAATGTAGAGAAAGTAAATGCATTTTAATAAGATAATTTTGATTGTTTATAGAAGGAAGTGAGAAAATTAGTTGATTAGTAGGATGATAGGGTAAATGGCATTATAAATCACACAGAGGAGAAATAATGGTGTTGAATGATGAGAAAAACGAATGCAAATACTGTGTTTTAGGTCAAAATAAAGAAATTGAAAAACTGGATAGCTTCATTATCCAACTTCTAATCAGATTTATAACTCGAAAATGAAAAAAAAAATTAGAATAAGTTCTCATGAAAGTTGAAGTAAAGGATAATATCTTTTCAATGAAATTGACCTCATTTAAGTCAGAGTTCTAAAAATTCATATACAAATTAAAAATTAAGGGAAGGTCATACTAAATTTGGCTAAACAATTTTGATGTTACAATAAGAATAGTCTTGGATGTGTCAATGAAAAAAAATGAGTTTCCTTCCTTTTAGTAAAGCTGCAGCATGTAATTTAGCTTTCAAAAGAAATAAACTATACATGAAACCAAAATTTTAGTTTGTTATGTTTCAAGTAAGGATTCGCTTAAAGATAGGAAATTGTACCAAGTCATTTTAAATCAAGAATAAAACTATGGTCTATTAAGTTAAAATATTAAGCAGCCGAGGACTTGAAAAGTAAATGATATTGTTCCTGTTAGTATAAGAGAGACTGTAGAACCCACCCAAGAATAGAGAATTTGTTTACGCGCCCAGACTTCAGGCAGGTGCTTCGCATCTTAAAACTAGAGCATTATTTAATTATGCATGTAATTCCTTTTTAAATGTATAACAATCGTATTTGATTGATGATAAATTGTTGAAGAAATTAATTACCCTGGTAAATAAGACTAGTACCCTGATTAATGGGTGATTGAGAAACTAGTTACCTTAATTAATGAGACTAGTGCCTGGTAAATGGGCAAATGAAGATATCGGTTTCCTGGTTAATGAGATTAATGCCTTGGTTAATAGGTAAATGAAGATATTAATTTCTTGGTTAGTGAGATTAGTGTCTTGGTTAATAGGTAGATGGAGATTTTGGTTCCATGGCAAATACGATAATTCCTTAATTAATAGGAAATTAGAGAACTAGTCCTTGTGATTACTAATGAGACTAGTTCCATGGTTAATGAGTAATTAGAGAGATTTGTAATGTAGAAATGAAATAAGTGATGGTCTGACAAGAGAAAATACTACATTCTCAAATCATACGAATTGTATGAATTGAGAATAATTACATATAAAAGTAACAATAGTAAATTTTTTCTTGTCTAAATTAATTATGCTAAACATTATATAAATTTCAGGTATTTCACAGTGTTGTGACGGGTAGTGGATATTGCATTTGTAATTTTGTGAAATCAATGCATATGTTGTTATATAATATAATTTTGTAACCAAGTAGTGTATGAATCCAAAATAAGTATGGGTGATGTATCTTAATTAGTTTATTTGAAACCATATAATTGTAATTATATAGATAAAGTTTTAGGTTCGATTAACATTAATATGAATATGTGTTTGTTTTATGTCGTAACTAAGTTAATAATATTGTTACTTAAAGTATTTTGGAATAATATCATAATTGATTTGCTTGAGAAAATATGGAAGAAAAAAGAAGAAGTTGTTTTTGAGTTAATGGTAATATCTAAATATGGAAGTACCGATGATGAAAATATGTTGAAATTTTATTAACAAGTTGTGAAAATTGATTGAGTCGATAACTTGGTATAAAAATATATAAAAAAAACTCTGCTGAAATTTTGGTAGGATAAAAAAAATCATATACTTTAAATGGTAATACTATATGTTTTTTTGTAAATATGATAAAATAAAATTTAGAGTTATTACAGTTGGTATCAGAACCCTGGTTTAAGTTTATGAATTAAAATGGAACTTTGACAATTGTTGAATTGTATTAGGATGGTTCTTATGAGGAAAGGTACACTGACAAATACTCCGTCATGTTAGGGGCATATTCAACATATCAGCATTGTAGAGAGGTAGGGGAAGGATCCCCTATAGGATACTGTTTCTCATATTTCGCTGATATCTTATCAATCGAGATTGAAGGAAGCATTTAGACTTCGTGATAATGTTATCTCAAGACAAGTGAGAGTGTCACAGTCTGAGGAGCTAAGTTAGTAGAGACAGAGAACAGGTACCCTTATCGATAACAACAACAACATTTACAAGAATACCCGCGCTGCACATTAACCTTGCATTTATAAATTAAATAATGAGAGTAGTGATTGAGGCGATGCCCAATACACCAGTTATGACAGTTCTAGTAGCTCCAGCAAAATGAACAACACCAATAATTATGACCTTTACTGATAATGTAGTTACATTGGTGCAGATTATGTAGAGCATGAGAGAGTTAGGATGTGAACCTTATTTAAAGGAGTTAGATGTTGAGATTGCAGGTAGATAGCTTCGCACAATTGAGAATATTATGGATCAAATATAGGTATCAAAGGATTTATAAGTGAATTGTGTCATGCACCTACCATTAGATAAGACATGGTCTTGGTGAGATACAATACAATTAAAAAGACCTGCAAGAACATAAACTAAATTTAAAATAAAGTTGAAAAGTTAGTTTTACTCGTCATATCATCGTAAAGTGAAAGAGTAGAAGTTCCTGACTTTGGTACAAAGAGACTTATTGGTGCTTGACTATGAAAGAAGGTTCTATAATCTCTTCATGTTTACTTCGCATTATGTACCTCCTAAGCAGCGCAAGATAGAAAAGTTACAAGATGGATTATGATAGGAACTGAGGCAATGGATGATTGCATTCAAGTTCGACATAGCTAGAGAACTTTTTGAGGCAGCAGAGGTCTTAGAACATGTATAATAGAGGGCCAACAGGGAAAGTTTAGGTATGACAAAAGAAAGGATGTGGATTACACTTCGAACAGACCCCTTCTTTAAAAAAAAATAAGAGACAATTTAATCAGTTTAGAAAATAAGGAAGAGTAATGGTTGAGTCTACTTAAAGTGCTGACGTGGGGTCAATTGGAGGGCAATTGAATCCAAGGGATAGTTCTATTAGAGAATCTTCAAAGTAGAAGACATTTATTTATCCACAGTGTGTTCAGTATGGGCAAAAACATCTGGTGGACTATTCTGCATCGCCAGGATAATGCTATATTTATAGAGGAGAGCATAGATGATAGGACTGCCTATATTTAGGTCGAGAGTGCTAGTATTGTGAGGGACAAAGACATTTTTTAAGGAATTTTCCTCAGTGGACTTAGTTTATTAAGATTTAGCAACAACAAGTTTAGAGTCGGCAGTAATCAGTCACTGTGGACAGACAAGCAAGACAAGCACAATCAGGGGCCAGCAATAGTAGGGGTTGACCTCAGACTCAGACTGACAGGGCCTAGAGAACCAGAACTTAGGGCAAAGTATTCTGCATAACACAGAAGGAGACTAGGGCTACCTTCGATGTAGTGACAGGTACATTACAATGAAATTATTTACCTGTGTATGTGTTTTTTTTTATGTTAGGGCTACACACCTTTTTGTTGCAAATAAACTTGTGGGGAAACTAGGGAAGAATCCATGTAGGTTGCTATTACCTATTTTTGGGCCCCACGTGCTGGAGATGGTGTGTATTTCTCTTGAACTAAATGTAGGAGTTTAGCTCATAGTTGCTAGAAGATTGATAAAAGCAGAGAATAAAAAAATATTTTTTGAACCCTAGTTCAGCTGTTTTTTGCTCTCTATATCCTCCCTCTTTGCTACCGAAATCATCAGGATTCTTAGGCTACTTAAGAGTCTTTATAATTTTAAATTTGTTCCTTTTTTATCTAGTCTTTAACGTTGGATAAATCTCTCAGAATTTGCACTAAAAAATTGATTTCGTTATTGTCGCAATTCTGTTGTAATATCAACTTTGTTCCAACTTAGACTTTGATTCTGATTTGATTTCGTGTAATATCCGACCTTCCCAGCTATATTCTGTCATTCATGACATGTGAAAGAATTGATTTGCACCTTTATTGGGTGTTAGGGCCCACTGTTCTGAGGTCAAACTCTTAGTCATATTAGGATGCTCAGCATTGTGAGTTTCCGAATCAAATCAAGAAACCCTTTTTGACCAACCAGATTGCGGCCGGATTCTGTTCTTCAAAATGATTTTATCTGACTTTGAACCCCTTATGAAAATTGTATTTCTAAACAAGTAGATGAATTTGAGTTTTTGAATCGCCTGATTTCGATATCATAAGCTCAAGATATTCTCGTTTGAATGTCTAATGAAAAGTAGAGAATTTTGTCGCGAGAAAGATTTTGACCAGAGTTTGCAGGTCTGATTCGAGGAATCTGATTTAATGTTTCAAAGATTTATTAGGTTAATTAAAGACCAATTTTAAACTTTTAAAAGTTAATTGGTTTCGTTGAAGGAATTGAGAACATGGACTAGATCAGAAAACATCATAATAAAGTTGCCACCATTTGGAACTTAACATATTAATTAATATGTTGGAGACATCATTCATTTTGTTGCCGTGCTGGGGAAACATTTTTGCTTCTTCAAACGACAATCCTTCATTTTTTACAAACAACGTCGCGTATAAAACAGCCCCATAATAGGAATTAATTGGCATGATACTGTTCATTTGTGTTTTGAGAATTGTACCCCCGGTCTGCGATTTCTTTCCTTTTCCTGCAACCGTTCCTGTTGATAAGTTTTTCTTCCTCTCATCCTTGCGTCCTCTATCTGGTTTGGTGTGTAAGTTGTCACCTTTTTTCACGTCAAATGATTAGCTACAATTCACCTTTTCAAACATATACGGTCAAGATGAGGGAACATTATAGTTGGTCTCCAAGTCCAAACAACTGTATAAAGAGCTGGTTTTGCAAGAAAAAAAAGGAAAGAATGTGTGGCGGTAACATAGAGCATTAAGGCTAATATCAAGAAATCATATATGTTAGGAAAATAATTACTACAATATAAAAGACCATAGATATAAGAATTGATTGGTGTTGGTTATGGAAAATAATTACTGCAATATAAAAACCATAGATATAGGAATTGTTGGGGCTGTTTATAGAATTTAATCTCTGTAATAATTACTGCAATATTTCCTTGAATAGCACGTGTAAAGGTTTCTATATAAGTGAACCTTCAGCCATATACAGAGGGGGGAGTTTTTCTTTCATCTTTTCATTACTGTGAAAGCCTTCACTGAACTGGAAAAGAAAGAGAGAGAAAAAAAGGAAAAATAGAGCAAATGAGTAAACAGAGGGAAAAAGGAAAGAAAGAAAAAAGGAAAAAAAAAAGGAGGAGAAGAAACGTTTGAGATCTGCAGCACATAGAGAGGAAGCTCTGCTGCTAAACATTAACAGAAACTTTTGTTTATCAAAACTAGTGAGACCTGAAGAAATGAGGGAGATCTACAACATATAGAGAAGAAGCTTTGCTGCTGAACCTTGACAGAAACGATAGTTTTGGTTTGTATTTCATTTTCTGCAGCCAAAACTAGTGAGACCTGTAGGTATAAGTCTCAACTTTCTCCTTCTTTGCCGTATATAAATTTGATTGTTTTTTATGTTTTAAAAACCTGTTTTGTCTTTTGGCTTTGCACTTTCATTTTCTATATTTTTGACAATACAATGAATGCTTGTCTTCTGTTTCCTTCCGTGGCTTTGAGCTTAGACAGTTATTTTTGTTAGAGTTTGCAAGTTCTTATTTTTTTTCCTTTTCTCTGGTTCATGAGGAACCGTGGGGGGTTGTTAGATTGCATTTGAAGTAATCTTCCTGGCAGGTTTAGGGGGGATGCATTTTCCTCTTTGCTTTTGAATGACAACATTTGTGTGTGTTTACTGTTCAAGTCAATTATAATTCACTTGAACAATGACTGAATTTGATTTCGGGATTTAAGTTGATAGATCGAATTTTATTTGAGGGGAGTTGCTTCGAAGGGCATTTTTTTTCCGAATTGTTCTGTTTTTTTTTCTCTTGCAAAATTTTAAGAATATATATATGCGCGTAGTTTGTCGTCTTTAATTGTGATGCTTGGGTTTTCCAAAAAAAATATAAATTTTTTTTCTTATATGCTGCATACGGCCAATACCCTAACATATTTGAACATTGCTTTAATAAATAAAAAAAAACTATTTGAAGTTTCGAAAATGTGTTTTAGCATGGATTTCTTAAATATAAAAATTATTTTCTTGCATTCTGAATTTTACAACATGTTCGTAAAACTTTAAATGATATTGTTCAATATTCCAAAAAATACAAAATATTATTTTTGGAGAATTCTACTTTATTCACCATTTATATTTGGATAAAGAAATTCCAAAGGGATTAATATCCAAAATATTATTGGGAATAACTTGTTATTATTCACTGTTAATGTTTAGATAAAACAAAACCAAGTGGTTAATATCCACAATATTTTTCTAGAAATAATAAGTCATCACACATCCTTGAAAGAAGTCTCGATTATAATTGAGGACATTTTAATTTTTGACTTCATGGTTTACGAGCCGTGAAAGTATGAAACACTAAGGCAAAAATAGGCTTTTAAAGCGCTATGAATTTTCTTAGATTTCTAATTTTTTATTCCTCTTCTGTGTGATTTATGAGTCACCAACACTTAAAATACTGAGGGAAAATGAGTTTTTAAGCACATTGAATCTCTTTAGATTACTATCTTAGCTATCTTATAATTCATAGGTTATAAATTTAGTTCAAATGAAACACAGATTTTAAGAGATCTGCATCGGTTCTTCTTGACACTCTGTAGACATATCAAAATATATGATCTATATTGGCCAAGGATTCTTGCTTTTAGACTTTGAACCCAAGTCCATTCATCATAGAAAACCTATCCTAGAAAAACTGATTAGAGAACACCAACACCATAACAATTATAAGGCAAACCAAACACCAAGCAGCTTACCTTAGGTAGGGCGAACTAGGGATGCTAAAACCTTCCCTTTAGATAACCAGTCTCTTGCCTTAGAATCTCTGAAAGACCAGTTAGGTTTCACAGTGACCATAAAACTAGGTGGCAACTCCTTTATTCACAAAACAAAGACCCCAACAAGCGATTCCCCGCTCTAGGAAGGGTTGCCGAGACGTCGAGCTCTGGCGAGGGTGGGATATAGGTCAGAAAAAAAAGTTTACTATAAATACTTTTTTAGGAAAAAAATGTTAATATTGATCACGCGTTTAATGGAATCAGGGTTAATATAGAAGATGTGTGAGATTAGAGTAGACCTAATACCCTTAGAATTACATGATTTTGATGCCATCCTTGTGATGGATTAGTTGGGTACAAATAGAGCTCAGATGGACTGTTTTGCAAAAACAATGACTCTCCAAGGACCAGATGATGAGAGAGTAATATTTTGAAGGGAAAGGCAGGTTGTACCGAATTGTGTTATATCGATTATGATTGTTAGGAAAAGAATGAAAAAAAGGAGTAACTAGTGTATGTGATGGATATGGAGAAAGAAACTATTGGTGTAATACCTGGTATGTGATTGATTATCTCTGAAAAGGGAAGTGAAAGTATCTATTGGTGTAGTACCTGATATGTCTTCTATAACCTAGTCTCTATTGGTGGTTAAGAGGATTTAGTTAATTTTTTCATTTTTATTTTGAATCTTAGAATTATTATTTCAGAAAAAGCACTTTTTCCAAACACATAGAGCTAATTAAAAAAATACACTAAAATCTTACCATAGAATAAATAAATAAATGTTTTGACTTACCAATCTATTATTTCAACATAGTAATTTGATATATATCAACATAGTACCTGCTCCTTAATCAAGGTGACTGGTAACTTGCGCCTCGCAGGCTAAAGTTGCTGGTAGGTTATACATAGTAGGCCAATGTGGTTAGCACATGTAAAAGGTCTCATTTTGTAGATTTTAGGACTCTTAAATGTTTAAGTAAGTATTTTTTTAGAGAGAGAAAGTGTAATGATATTTTAGAAGGATAAACTCTGAAAAAATATATGCTAAAAATATTGAGAATGAAGAGATTGTGAACCTTGGCATTTGAAGGATTCATGGTATATATATAGCCCATGAATCTTGTTCTTTTGTGAAGAAAAGAAACTAAAAATCAATTTCCTCCTGTTAGTATCTATTAGGGATAAATATTTGTTATACATAATTAACAAGGGATAAAAATCTTTTATATTTAATTGACGAGGGATAAATATCTGTTATACGTCATTAATATTGATGGAAAAATGACAAGTCATTGAAAGATTTTTATACACATAGGAGTGTTGAGAGATGAGTATCATTGACTTCAACATTTTATATTAAGGTTCACATGAATAAACAAATGAAGTCTTGTGGTCCAATATGAGACCTAAAAAAATCGTTAGTTCTTTATCCATTTGAGCTTGGCATATACGAAGCCTACGAATATTGGATCTAGCAACTCATTTAACCCTTATATATTTAGCGCTGAGCACAAAGATATTAGATCTGATAGACGTGTTTGAGTTCAATGCATAACCGAGCCCAAAAATATTGTATTACCACCCTACTTTTAACTCTTTTAACATAAATTTAGACAAAAATATCATATTTAAAACATACTATCCATCAATTAACTAACAATTACCTTTGAAATTTGTGTTTTCAAGCACGGTAAGCACTAAAATGACCGCTTTATTTTTCAAAATAAAGATTATGAATATAAGGTTGCCCATGCCATCTCTAAATCACAATAAATGCTCATTGTTGGCTCTAACCCATCACTAAATCTAAGATTTCTTTAAGATAATAACTAAATCCATTTTTTTATATATAAAAAAATCTAAGATTCTTTTCAGCTACGCGAGGAATTTTTATTTTTTATTTTTCCAAATTCAGTGATAAGATACACCAACGACTAGTATTTTTTAGAATAACTTAATCTAAGATTTATTTATTGATCTACGACGGAATCTAAGATCTGGACCACCGAAAAATCTCTTTATATTTTACATAATATTGTTTTGACTAATAACAACACAATCATTCTAGACTTATAATTCATTCGAACAACTATTAGATATCTTAATTACTCCATTATTATAATTTATTCGAACAACTATAATTATATAATATAATATGTATATTATATAATTTACGGTACATTTATTAATTTATTGGTATATTTATTAGTTTATGTGCTATTTATAATTTTATAAAGTTAAATTTGATATTATACGACTTTAGAAGGTTTAAGTTTTTAAAGTAAAACAATAAACTCACTTAAATTCTTCATATATTTCTTATATACACAAAAAAAACATTTTAGTATTTTATTATTATTTTTAACTAATCATAAAAATCACATTATCAAAAATCATAGCAATTATATTT
>Ga0325403_1007159_pt1 | contig 10664 bp, 8 predicted proteins | sample PopdelMetagenome_19_FD_205665 | JGI IMG/M metagenome (GOLD analysis project Ga0325403, IMG submission 205665) | Populus deltoides microbial communities from Bellville, Georgia, United States - Xylem-PdKOR-R4 | ecosystem: Host-associated > Plants > Phyllosphere > Stem > Wood/Secondary xylem...
GAAATTTGAATTTATATAGATAATTGATAATGAATTAAGAGTACTATTAAAATAGATTAAATAAATTTGAGCTAAATCAATATTTTTGCAAATTATTTAGTTAACATAGTTTATTAATACATGTTGTCATCATTATTTTATATAGGTCTGATATAAGTAATGGATGATTGTTCATGGATGTATAGAGATTCACCCTAAGGGTTGTGGATGATGGATTATTGTAATGGGGTTCAGGGTTTTATTAATTATGTATTATCTAATCCGAAAAAATATTAGTAGATGGGGTATTAGATGTCCATGCAAGAAGTGTAAAAATAAAAAGTTTTTCGATCTAGATATTGTAACAATACATTTTCTATAAAAAGGGTTCATGAAGAAATACTTATATTGGTATGGACATAGAGAACTATATGTTCCTCACGATACTATGGTAGAAAGGATAATTGGGTCAACCTCTAATTCTAACAACATGCATGAAGTTGTAGATGATAATAGTAATCCTTATAGAAATATAGTTATGGATACAATGAAAATGTATCAGAGTTATGTCGTTCAATGTCCAATAGTAAATAAAGAACTTAATGCAGACGCGACCATGTTTTTTGATCTTTTGAAAGATTCTGACAAACCATTATGAGATGATTGCACAAATCACAGTAAATTATTGATTGTTACACAGGTGTTCAACATCAAGTCAGATAATAGGTTAAGTGAGGTCGGTTGTGATAAAATTGTTGAATGGACAAGAAACATTTTACCTGAAGGGAAGCTGAAAGAAAACTTTTATGTTGCCAAATCCATGATGAAACCTCTCGGTCTAGGATTTCAAAAAATTAACATGTTTCCAATCTTTTACATATTATATTACCTTGGAAATACAGAGTTGACCGAGTGGAGAATATGTGGGCATTCTTGTTATAAACCATGTTTGGTAGGGGAAGGACTTTTATCGCATATAAAAAACTTAAATACTTCCCAATCACACCTAGACACATGTTATTCATGTCACTAAATATTAATAAGTATATGATATAACACCAATCACATGATGCAGTGGATGAAGTGATGGTGCACCCTTCCGATAGTGAAGTCTAGAAATACTTTAATAGTGTGCATCCCTAGTTTTTAGTGGATACAAGGAACATGCATCTTGGGTTATGTACAAATAATCTAATCTATTCGGGTCATTTTTTGCTCCTTATTCTTGGTGGCTAGTGATACTCATTATCTACAACTTGCCACCAAGGATGTGTATGAGGTCGAAGTTCATGTTTTTATTTGCGGTCATACCCGATCATAATAGTCTAGGTTAGCAAATAGATGTTTGTCTTCGACCATTGATTGATGAGTTAAAGTAGTCGTGGTCATCCCGGGCTTTAACTTATGATATATCAAAGAAATAAAATTTTCTAATGAAGATAGCTTTGATGTGGACTATCAACGATTTTCCAGTTTATATAATGATTTATGGTTGGAGCACGCATGGAAAACTAGCATGTCCATATTACATAGAAAATAACAAGGCATTTACCCTAACAAACGACGGTAAAATGTCTTTTTTTTATTGTCACATGTGGTTCTTGCTAATAAATCACAAGTTTAGAAATAACTTTTTTATTGTCAGAGTTTAAAGAGATGTCGCACTACCATTTCTTTCAGGTGAAGAATTGTATAATGTGGTTTCAGTACGGTGACATTGTGTTTAGTTTTCAATCCGGTAAACAGAAGTTTTCTAGTTTTGGTTTGACGTACAATTTGGTAAAACAAAGTATTTTTTGAGAGCTTCTTCATTGAAAGACCAATCTTCTATGCCATAACCTTGATGTCATGCATATAGAATAAAACGTGTTTGATAACATTTTCAACATGGTTATAGATATGAAGGGGAAGACAGAGGACAACATTAAGTCTAGAATGGATATAACTTTGTTTTGTCATTTTAAAAATATAGAGTTGGTGTATGTTGGGTCATATATCGCAATACCCAAAGCCAGTTTTACCTTAGACAAGAATGCACAATTACTTGTCTACCAATGACTTAAAAGTTTATGTTTTCCTGATGGACATGCCTCAAACATATTAAGGTTGATGAATTTAAAGGATTGCAGATTATATAGAATGAAGAGTCATGACTGCTATATATTTATGCAAACACTCATTTCATTAGCTTACCGGGATTTATTGCTAAAGATGATATGAGATGCACTCATGACGATCAGTCACTTCTTTAGATATATGTGTTCTAACAAGTTGCAGACATAACACATGGAGAGGCTTGAAATAAATATCGTCTAGATAATATACATACTTGAGATGATATTCCCTTCATTATTTTTTGACTCGATGGAGTATGTACCCATACATTTATCATTTAAAGAAAAAATTGAAGGCTCAGTCCAATATAGATGAATGTATTCATTCAAGAGGTTAGGGTTTACACATGTATCATAATTAAAATTTTATTGTCTCTCTTTGAATATTTCAAAAAATTCATTTAATTCTATATAGGTACTTGTTCAACCTTAAAAGAAAAGTAAACAATAAGACACATGTTTAGGCTTCGATATGCGAGGTTTATATTGCTGAAGAGATCTCAATATTTATCTCATACTATTTCAAGTCTCAATTAAGAATAAGAATCAACCACGTTCCAAGATATGATAATGGTGGGGAAATGCCTTTGAGGAAAAACTTGTCAATATTCTCCCATCCTGGACGACCCGTACAAAAAAATACTATGAGGGGAAGATATTTATCAGAAATAAAATTCAGACAAGCACATAATTATATGTTATTTAACTGCGATAAACTAAGACCTTTTATTTAATAAGTATACTACTTAACATGTTGTTATTTTTGAATAATTTATCTCTTATAATATTATAAACTGATATATTATTGAATTTCTTGTAAGTGACATTGTCAATATTTATTGTCACAAAACTCATAGTTGATTGAATCTTAAATTTTTTTATTATAAGATGAACAATTTTTCACGTGGTTTAGATTACATGTAAGTATTGTTTAATTATTCTTATCTCTTAAGATACTTAATTTCATTACACATTTGTCGTTAATTGTTTATAGTTGCACTTCATGTACCAAGTTTATCAATCAAAAGGGAATGCTAGTGTTACTTTGCCTTTACTAAGTTTGGGTCTTGAAAAAAAAGTGAAGTGCTATAATGAATATTTTATCAATGGACACATATTTAATACTGAAAAATATAGGCAGGACAGAAAGATATAACAATAAAATTTATGTTAAGGGATTGACTTCTAATAAATTTAAAGTTGACTACTATGGAAAGTTGAAAGAGATCATTGAATTGCAATATCATAACGAGCAGAATAAAGTATTTTTATTCAAATGTTATTGGTATGACACCATTGACAGAGGAATCAAAGTAGATTCCCATCATGGTTTGGTCAAAATTAGTTTAAAAGCTAGACTCCGCAACATCGACGATGTCTTTGTTTTTGCCAAGTAATATCAGTAAGTTTATTACATATACAATCTTTTCTTTAGAAAGGATTGTTCAAGAGTTGATTGGTTATTCGTAATGAAAACTAAACCTAGAGGTGGTGTCGAGGTTGTTTAGGATGACAACAATTAATTAACTCAGATGATGTCTTTCAACTTGGTGAGTTAGTTGATCTATATTGAGTTGCTCCGTCTAATGACTTAGAAGAAAATTCAAATTTTATCATCGCTAAGAATATTTTCATTAATGTTGATGCTAAGGAGTTGAATGAATGTTGTTACTGATTTTTGGGACCCCACATAAACAAAAAAATTAAAAAATTGATGAGAAAATCCAAAAAAAATCAAAAAATATTAGAAGAAAATAAAAAAGATATATCAATGAGGAGTATATTAGAACCCCATATGATTAAAATTTTTATGACAATGTATTTTCGACCGATGAAGGCCTTATTAACAAAGAAAACTTAATTTGATGAAAATTCAAAATTGAATGTTTAAGGACTTAATTAGAATTTCCAAGGTTTATTTGAATTTATTGAGGGCTTAATTGCAAGAAATATTGATTTTTAAAAGTCAATTTAGGTTTTAATTGGAAGAAATTAAAGTATGAGGTTGAATTGCAATTTTTACGAGTTAATTTGATTAAATCGGGGGATTAATTACATAAATATTAAAGTTTGATGGACAAATAAGGACTTGATTAAAGAAATCAAAAACTAAGAATCAAACTAGAAAAGACACGTGAATATAGGAGTTGAAATTAACCAAATCAGTGGTTAAATAAAAGAAATTGAAAGTTTGTTGGTCAATTGAGGGTCAAAATACACAAATTCAGCAGTAAGGACCGAAATGAAAAGACGACCAACTTAAGTGTTGACATTTAAGTTTGGCAAGGGTTAAATTGCATGCAATTAAAAAGTTTTTTTATTCAATTATAGGTGTATGTGCCATAATTATAAGAACAATAACTAAATTATAACTTTGTCAAATCCTAAATTAAAAACCCTAATTTCTAGGATTTTAACCCAGACAACATGTCGTTCAGCCTTTATTCATTTTTTTCATTGGCAGTTCACGATGATCAGGTTGACATATTTCTAGAGCTCGTTCTAAAGTTCTAGACCTCCAAATGACAAGAGAATTTTTTAAAATGGAAAGGAATATCCCCTTTACAATCCTATTTCCATGAAATTAAACGTTTATATCTTAATTTTTCCATGAAAGTCCTAACATCTTGTGACTAATCAGTCATGAAAAGTGGCATGTGCCCTAACTTCTGTACGTTGTACTGCCTTGAAAATGCTTAGCTGACTGAGTGCATAACATGTGGGCATTCCCTTTACAAACCCAGAACTGACATGAGAAAGACTCTCGTGGCATATAAAAAACTTAGATACTTCTCAATCACGCCTAGATAACAGAGGTTATTCATGTCACCAAAAACTACTGGGCACATGACATGGCACCAATCATATGATGCGGTTGATGGAGTGATGATGCACCATTCTAACGACGAAGCATGGAAATACTTTAATAGTGTTCATCCTCACTTTTCAGCTGAATCAAGGAATGCACATTTTGAATTATGTATAGAAGAATTTAACCTATTCAGGTCATTTGCTACTCCTTATTCTTGTTGACTAGTTATACTCACAGTTTACAACTTGCCACCGGAGATGTATATGAGGCCAGAGTTTATGTTTTTATCTATGGTAATATGTGTACGTAGGGGAAAGATCTTTTTACTTGGAGGGCAAGCTGGAACCCATTTGGTTCGTTTCAAACCACTCATTAATAGTGCTGATTTCTCTGCCTGTCACTTTCTAATGCCACTTTCTTTTGGAAAGATTAGATTAGTCTCCAATTATTCATAGTTATTCTACTGAGTCTTCTAACGTTTTACTTTATCAATTAGATCCCCATCTGTATAGCTTTTCTCTAATTACATCCTTCTGTTAAAATAAATAGAATTAATGTTAAACATTGCATGTGCTTGTTTTCTTACTTAAACTAGTTTCCTTTTGTTTTTTTTTAAAGAATATTTTAATCTTTCATATCTAATATTGAATCAATTACTCAATTAATTACTTGTTTGGTTAGAAGACCCTCCGAATATTTTTATTCTTAATAATTGATTAATCTTGATCAAATCTTCTTAAATGACAAAATTCACATTCATAGTTTTTTCTTATATTTAATGCATCGGCAATTATAGTATAGTATAAAAATTGTTGTTATAATTGGGTATTTTCATACCTAAGAGTTGAGAGAAATTAAGGTAAGTTAAAAAAATAACTACCAAGTGCACTACATAATGTTGTCTCCGATTACTTTTAAGAAATTGCAGAAGGATATCTCGAGAATAAATTATGGTTAGTGGAGAGATTGACAGGTATATCTATTGTAAAGTGGGCCATACCATGATTGACCATACATGGATCCCACTTTCTATACAAAGTGAAAAGGTCTTGTCTAAGTAAGGTGTGATCTTTTCGATACTGTTTTGCTTTGTTTACTGATGTAAACGGATGTCCTATACTACTAGCTCCTTTGTTTTGCATGCCGTCTAGGCTTTTCACCAGGTTTTCTCTTAGCACAGATACGCCTGTATCAACTATGGATAGAGTACTGATGAGATCGTACGGCCACTATTGAGATGATTATGTGTATGTAGGGGAAAGATCTTTTTACTTGGAGAGCAAGCTGTAACCTATTTGGTTCGTTTCAAACCACTTATTAATGGTGATGATCTCTCTGCCTGTCACTTTCTAATGCCACTTTCTTTTGGAAAGATTAGATAACCTGGTCTAAACAGTCCTAGTCGGAATATAGATGTTTGTCTTCGATCGTTGATTGAAGAGTTGACGCAGTTGTGGTCCTCTAGGGTTTTGACTTATGATATATCGAGAAAATAAAATTTACTTATGAGGACAACATTGTTATGAACTATCAATGATTTTCTAGCTTATGGAATAGTTTTTAGTTGGAGCACGCATAGAAAACTAGTATGTCCATACTGTATCAAAAACAACAAGGTATTCAAGCTAACAAACAAAGATAAAGCTTCTTTTTTTTACTATCACCGACGTTTCTTGCCAACAAATCACAGGTACATAAAAAACATAAAGAATTTCTTTGTTGGTAGAATTAAAAAGGATGTTGCACCCCCGCGTCTTTCTGGTGAAGAATTGAATGACTATGCATCAGAGTACGGTGACATTGTGTTTAGTTTCCAATCTGGTAAGCAGAAGTTTTCTGGTTTTGATTTGACCCATAACTGGGTTTAACGAAGTATTTTCTGGGAGCTTCCTTATTGGAAGACCAATCTCCTCCGCCATAACTTTGACGTCATGCACATAGAAAAGAATGTGTTTAAGAACATTTTTAACACCGTCATGGATGTGAAGGGGAAGACAAAGAACAACATCAATGCTAGAATGAGTATAACATTATTCTGTAATTGTAAAAATATGGAGTTGGTTTTTGATAGGTCATGGTTTGTAAAACCAAAAGCAAGCTATGTGTTAGAGAAAAATACACAACTACTAGTCTACTAATAGCTTAAGAGTCTGCATTTTCTCAATGGACATGCCTCAAACATATCAAGGTTGATGAATTTAAAGGATTGCAGATTATATAGAATGAAGAGTCATGCCTGCTATATATTTATGCAAACATCCATTTCATTAGCTTACCAGAATTTATTGCTAAAAAGGATATGAGATGCACTCACGAAGATCGTCTAGACAAGTGGAGAGGCTTGAAACAAATTATCAGGATTTCTATAGATATATGTGTTCTAACAAGTTGCAGACGCAATATATGGAGAGGCTTGAAACAAATATCATCTAGACAATATACAAACTTGAGATGATATTCCCTCAATTATTTTTTGACTCGATAGAGCATCTACCCATACAGTTACCATATAAGGCAAAAGTTGGAGAACCAATCCAATATAGATGGATGTATCCATTCGAGAGGTTAGATATTACAAATGCAATGTAATTCGTAAAGTATTTTCATTGTTTTCTTAATTAAAAATATTTTTTTTAATTCCATGCAGGTATTTGTTCAATTTTTTAAAAAAGGTTAAGAACAAGATGCATGTTGAGGCTTCGATATGTGAGGCCTATATTGTTGAGGAGATCTCAACATTTATCTTGTACTATTTCAAACCTCATTTGCGAACGAGAATCAATCGCGTTCAACGGCATGATAATGGTGGTGAAGTGCCTTCCAGTGGGAACTTGTCAATGTTCTCCAATTCTGGACGACCCACACCTAAAAATACCGTAAGGGAAAGATATTTATCTGAAATAGAGTTCAAATAAGCACGCAATTATGTTTTATTTAACTGTGATGAGCTGAGACCTTTTATTCAGTAAGTATATGTACTATTTAAACTTTGTTATAAACATACTATGTATATGTTGTAACATCATAAACTTATTATCTCTTGTAAGTTACTGTATTTCATTACAGAATTCTCGTTTACTATTCATTGTTGTACTTGATATATAAGGTTTATCAAATGGGAAGGAGTGCTAGTGTTTCATTGTCTTGACTAAGTCTAGGTCCTGAAAGAAAAGTTAAGTGCTACAATGAGTATTTTGTCAATGGATATGTGTTTCATACTAAATAATACGAGCATGGAAGAAAGACATATAACAGTGGTGTTTGCATTAAGGGATCGACTTGTAGTGAGTTTGAAGTTGACTATTATGGTAAATTAGAAGAGGTCGTTGAATTGCAATATCATAGCGAGCATAATAGAGTGTTTTTATTCAAATGCTATTGGTATGACACCATTGACAGAGGAATCAGAGTAGATCCCCACTACGGTCTGGTTGAAATTAACTCAAAAACTAAACTCCACAACGTAAACGATGTCTTTATTTTCACAAATCAATGCCAACAAGTTTATTACACATATACCCCTTCCTTTAGAAATGACTGATCAAGAGTTGATTGATTATTCGTTTTAAAAATAAAACTTAGGGGTCGTGTTAAAGTTGTTCAGGATGAGAACGAAAACACAAATGTGGGAAATGATGTCTTTCAATAGTGAGTTGGTTGAACCATATCGAGTTGCTCCATCGATTGACTTAGAAGAAAATTCAATTTTTCGCGTCTTCAATGATAGTCTTATTGATGTTGACGCAAACGAGTTGAATGTTGTTCTAAGCTCTAGTGGACAAGCACAAGTCGATGAAGGTGATGATGATGATATAAACATTGAAGATTGTGATGAAGCTGATGACGATTCAATTAACGAAGAAGAAAAAGAAAATTCTGACTAAGTATCACAACACGAAAATGTAAAGGAATTTTTTATAATGTAATATTATGGATGAAATTTTGTATCAAGAAATATTTATTTTATAATTGTTATGTTCACTGTTGTTATTATGTTATGCGGGCAATTTTTAATTTAAGTGTTTGCAGGGAGGATAGATAGGCAATACAAACACAATCTGTCATGCATTGTGCAAATCACCGATGGATTTACAGACAGACTTGTACCGTCAGTATTTTCCAGAGAGTTGTAAAATATTTACTGCATATGCCACAAACACGGATGAAATTATTCTGTCGGTGATTTACTGATAGCAATACAGATGGAATCATTCCGTCGGTATATTCCAGAGAGTCTGGAAAAAATTATTGCTTATGCCACTATCACTGATGGAAATATACCAATGAAATTATTTCGTCGACATATTTCATGCGAAAAAAATTTTTTGGTGCATATTTTCCATTTGTAAAATAATAAGTTTTTAATTTTTTTTACCGACAGAATTAGCGACAGATCATCGAATTACCGACGAATGTTATTTTGACAGACATGTTCCATTAGGAAATTAGTCGATAAATTTTACACCGACAAAATGGTAATCATACACCGATGGAAAAATTACGTCGGTAAAACTGTTAAATGTTGTAGTGAATAACATTGGCTTTTAGATTGTCGATGAAAATTCTATTGTTTCAATAGAGCTAGGTTTCCAAATATCCTGAATGGAAACCGCACGTTGATGCATGGTTTTTTAGGTTAGTATTAACTTAAATATCCTGAATGAAAACCGCACGTCGATGCATGGTTTTTTAGGTTAGTATTAACTTAAATATTTTTTTATGTTAATTTGAACCATTTATTGTAATTTTTGAAATTTTTTTCTTCAAGGTGAAATTTGAATGGGAGAGGGCTGATAATAGTGTTGCGAGGAAGGTTTGGAAGAATCACTCTTCAATTAGGTAAGATCGAATTTAAGATATTTTTTTACTCCAAATATTAAAATTTTATTATTCATTTACTAACAAATAATTAATTTGTACCATATAGGTTGCATGATTTTTGGTACGAGGCGCAAAAAAAGCTAGAAAACATGCAGAAAAAAAAAGAGCTTCTAAGCTAGAATATCGTAGTAGTTTGAAAGGATTTCAGACTATTGTACAACTTAGAGGTTGTATGAGTAGAATTATATAAACACACTCTACAACTTTCAAAATCTCTATAAATAATTATTAAAAAATTAAAAATCATTTGAGTAAAAGAAACATAAAAATTAATTAAAAAATCATATAATCAACAACAAATTTTCATCGCTGATTGTAACTAATTTATAAATCATCAGCAATTAAAAATTCATTGTTGATTCACAACAACTGGCGCATTTGACATTTAATCAACAACGGATTGTTCGTTGATATTTGTAAGCAATGGATTTTTCATTGCTCTTATATCAACAACGGTAAAATTTGTTGATGATAAATCAACAACGACAAATCTGCATTTGATATTTTTTATTGTTGATTCCATTGCTAATTGTTTTCAAAAATGAATTTTAGTTTTATTGGCAATGGATTAAATAAGTAGTTGCTAATGGCCCTATTTTTTAGTAGTGATACCAGTAAATTTTTTCTATTTATTTATTTAGATTAATTCTCTAATATTTATAGAAAAAAAAAATACTAATGGCCTTCACAAAAAGAAATGAAACAAAGAAAAGAAAACATTGATATCTAAGACTTTCTTGTCTCTTAATACTTTTTTTTTAATTAAAGGAAAAGCTAGTCCCCGGAGGAATTACATAACCAGGGTTAGTAACCCTGTAATTGTCCTCTTATTTTTTTTTCTTGTATCCTATTATATCACATTCCACTATAATACTGTA
>Ga0325403_1007160_pt1 | contig 10661 bp, 12 predicted proteins | sample PopdelMetagenome_19_FD_205665 | JGI IMG/M metagenome (GOLD analysis project Ga0325403, IMG submission 205665) | Populus deltoides microbial communities from Bellville, Georgia, United States - Xylem-PdKOR-R4 | ecosystem: Host-associated > Plants > Phyllosphere > Stem > Wood/Secondary xylem...
TTTTTTTTATCACCTAACAACTTATTTTATGTAGTTGAGTCTCTGATTCTATTACAGATTTTTTTTCATTCTTAAGAACACGTATGCTGAAAGTCATTTTTGATGAAAAAAATAATAATAATTCAGGCCTGCGTCCACACATAGCGGTAAACTATTCAACTAACAGATTTGAACTTATTCTGATAGAAAAGGGAATAAAAAGCAAAGATCACCATCAATTGTGGTCCTGTGGCAGTGGGATCCTCGGAGGGAGAATGGTACCAGCAAGGAAAAGTTACACTGCTAGTGTAGAATAAAAAAAAAATCGCTATCAGACAAACTTTTTTCTTTGCCACATCCCTTAGCTGAGAGGCATGTGACAACCAAGTAAGCTAGCTGCCTGGTTAAAAATGGAATCTCTCGTTAATGTTTTGGACAGGTTTATTTTAGAATGTGACTTTGGGCAGAAAAGAACATGTGATTCTCAAAATAAAATATCTTTTTCCCTCTGACACCAAAACAAAACTAGTACATATTTTATTTCCTCTGCAAACCTCTCACGTTTCCCGAGCCCTTGTTAATGAGTGAATCTCTGGGTTGACAATAACTCTAGTAGTTGAAGGGATTTGGCTGTGGTAGTAATGGAAGCCCTGATAATTTTCATTCTGAGTTGCCTGTGTGTGCTTTTCATTCTACATCTCATAAAGTTCTTCATCAAAGTCTGGTGGGATCCAATTCGAATACAATCTGCGATGAGGTCACAAGGCATGAAAGGTCCTCCTTACAGGTTCCTACATGGAAACACCAAAGAGATTTACAATATGAGAAATGAAATCATGAGCAGTCCAATGGAACTATCACACCAGATGCTTGCTAGAATTCAACCTCATGTTTATTCATGGATCAAGCTATATGGTAAGATTTATATGTTCTCAAGGATTGTATTCTTGATTGGAAGTTTATTTAAATGAAAATTCTAAAATTTGCAAATGCTACCAGGGATGAACTTTCTTAATTGGTATGGTCCCCAAGCTCAATTAGTAATCACTGAACCTAAGCTGATCAAAGAGGTATTGAGCAATAAAGATGGAGCATACCCTAAATTAGTGATCCAAAATTATGCAGAGAAGCTCTTAGGGGATGGACTTGTATTGTCCCAAGGTAAAAAATGGCTTAAGATGCGTAAACTAGCGATCCACGCATTTCATGCAGAGAGCTTGAAAGTAAGTTATTACTTGTGATGTTTACATTGTTGACGAGATTTACAGCAAAGTGTACTGATGCAAGTATTCCAGAAACTAAATTGAACAAACAGATCATTTTTCTTATAGGGGACGATTCCAGCAATGATCGTGAGTGTAGAGACAATGCTTGACAGATGGAGACGGGAGGGAATCAAGGAAATTGAGGTCTTCCAAGAATTCAAGGTCTTAACATCAGAGATTATTTCCAGGGCTGCTTTCAGAAGCAGTTATCTGGAAGGGAAAAACATCTTTGATATGCTGACGAGAATGGCTCTCATAGTTGGCAGAAACAACTATAAAGTTGGAATTTCTGGGATTAAGTATGCATCATACCTCTCCTTTTCTACTAAAACATGATTTATAGTAGTGTAGTTAGTATCTTTTTGTTTTTCCTATAAGTTTTTTTTTTTTTCAATTCATTTTCGCATGCATAGTTATTATTAGTATTCTGTTTTGGCAGAAGATTTTTCAAGACAAGGGATGATATTGAATCAGAGAAACTTGATCGAGGGATACGGGACTCTATGTTAAAGGTTATAAAGAGAAGAGAAGAGGTGATGATGGGTAATGAACCAGATGGTTATGGAAGTGATTTTCTTGGTCTACTTCTAAAGGCTTATCATGAAAATGATAAGACCAAGAAAATATCAATAGATGATCTGATCGATGAGTGCAAGACTTTTTATGTTGCTGGACATGAAACAACCACAAGCTCACTTACCTGGACGCTTCTATTTCTAGCAATTCATACAGATTGGCAAAACAGAGCAAGGGAGGAGGTGCTTCAAATATTTGGCCAGCAAAATCCATGTCCTGATAGTATTGGAAGACTGAAAACTGTAAGCATACCGTAGTTCCCTATTGCCTAATCAAATTCATCACTATGTGCATAAACATGTAACTTCTGATCAGTTAGGTATATAAATTCTCTGCTTTTTCCTTGTAGATGACCATGATTGTTAATGAGTCTTTAAGGCTATATCCTCCAGTTTTCAATCTCACGAGAGAAGTCCAAAGGGAAGTCAAACTGGGGAAGCTAATTGTTCCGGCAAAGATGACTCTGAGTTTGTCAGTACTTGCACTTCACAATAATCCACAAATATGGGGGGAGGATGCTCACCTTTTCAAACCAGAAAGATTTGCAGGCGGGGTGGCCGAAGCTACAAAGAATAATGCCACTGCTTTTCTTCCATTCGGCTTGGGACCTCGAAGTTGTGTGGGCTTGAACTTTGCACTTTCAGAAATTAAGATTGCACTCTCTATGATTCTACAGCATTACAGGTTCACTTTGTCACCCACCTATGTCCACTCACCAGAGCACATTCTAACAATAAGCCCACGATATGGACTTCAAATCCTATTCGAGGCACTGTAAAATAGGTGCTTGCTTGGGTATGCTAGATTACACTTGGTACTGCAAAATGCAGATAGTATCGATGAAAACAAAGACTTTGAAATAAATCTGATGCAGGAAGTTATGGAAATATAATTCATTTATTAGACATAAATGGATCTATGCCACATAAAGAAAAACTCTGCACAATTAAACATGGTTATTAACCTCGAAGTACAGCTGGATCAAATTCCGTCTGAGCAATGTGCTTAACAAATACTGCTTGAAAGCTTTAATGGAGGAGTAAGGATATATGATCCACAAGGCAAGTTTATGTTATACATAATTTCATCATGGTAGTTCCTTGCCTAGAATGAATTATTTCATCTCATTTCGCAACATTTCACCGCATTTCGACTTCCAAATGATATGAATTAAGGCTGAAAATGGCATCTCAGAATGGTTGAAAGAAGTTACTTACAATTCCATATAAAGATTGCATGACAAAACTTCTAGCCGTCTAAGTAAGGCACTTGCACAATCTCTAAAAGACTAGTTGCCTTTATTTATTTATTTTTTATCTGTTCTGGTGTAACATACCTGTCAATTGTCACTCTCAGAATTGTCAGTGATGAGAAGGGCATCATCAATAGTTGTGGTCCCCTAATTTCTAATATTTCTATTGCCGACGATATCTCTCATTGAATAATCGGAAGGGAAGGATAAGCTCACATTATGGCGGTAGTTGATGCTGCAACATGACAGGGAAATATTTTTACCGACAGGAAAGACTTGCCTATCAGAAGGAAAAAACAAATTTAGTTGGGTTAAAACCAGTATTCTAGTCAAGGATACAGAATGTTTAAACTTGTCAAACACACAGGTGATAGGATTGTATGTCATATTCTCTTTCTGACAAGTAGGGCTACTACCAGATTTCTTGACAGACATGGTGGCAGTGCATCAGAACCGTGTAGTTCTTCAATAGCAGTTTTTGTTTTACCCAGTCCCTGCACAGTTTATCAAAATAAATTATTCAATCCCTAAAGTATCAAACTAGTCATCGGTGCTTCGTTGCGGTACGGATAAAAAAAATTGGTGCAAAAAAATATACAACCATTTTTAACATGATTTTTAGCAACAAGAAAAATTCGGATTGTGAAATCAAATTTTGAAGTTGTACGCTTAATAAAATTGACTAAAGGTTTTTATGCATTTCACCACAATGCTATTTTTTTCAACAATTAAAATGTGTGGAAATTGACCTAATATTACTAGTTGATTTAGTGAATTCAACCATTATCTATCTGATTTTATCAAAACCATATTTGACTAGCAAACTATACTATATTGTTTGCCTAGAAATTTAAAAGATAAATCAAACTTAGAAGAATAAAGATAAAAAGGAAAGGAAGCTAGATATTCACTTGTCTATTTTTTTTATAAAAAGATTTGACACATCATCTTTACTGGAGTGTACAATGCATCACTTATAAACCTAGAACTCACCACCAATGTCGTGACCAGAAAATCAAGAAAATTGAGATTTTGGAGGGAAAAAAACTCATTTCTTCCAACTCATTTCCACCAAAAAAAAAAAAACACCGAACAAACAACATACAACCATGCTTAAAAAACTAATTAACCCTAAAACACTACAAAACCATCTAAAAAATAAAAAATCAACCGAAAAAAAATTTAAAGAAAACTCAATCTATATTTTCAAGCTTATTTATAGGAAAAAAATCATCATCATCAAACTCATCCATTGAATTGTGGAGAATTGATAACTTTGTTTTTCTATTATTAAAATTTGACGATATCTTTTTTCTCTCTCAAACTAAAAACTAAAAAATAAAAATAAAGTTTAAAACTAAAATGAAGCTTTCAAAAAATAAAGAGATTGAATCAGAAAAAAATAAAAATTAAGGGATAAAAAAGAACTGTCTAATTTTAAATTGGTCAAACATTTTGCCTCCTTTTATAATTTGATCCTATATCTTTTAACCATGTTTTTCTATAACAAATTATAAGAAATCAATAGCCAATTTGATGATAAAAAAAAGAGGTTGTAATTGAAAGAAAAAAAAAACAAGCAACAAAAAAAAAGTTATTTCCTGTTCCTTTTCCCTTATTCTTTGTGTATGTTAATATAATTAAATGGTCCCTTGACAAGTGTTGACCATGCTTAATTACAATGTTGTCGCTGGTAAAGATGAAATCCATGGATGTCCGGTAGAAATACTGGACACTGTAAAAATCAACTGAACTTTGAAACAGGATAAGAAGATGAAGAACAATCGAGCACTCCGCATTCACATTCTAAGGTCTTCAATTGCAATCACCAAAATCTTAAAAACCTCAGCTTTAGGGTCAATCTCACGGGTTCAAACACTAGGTAGTACAGTCAATCTCAAAATAAGCCATAATACAAAAATGGACTGTACACGCCACGCAAGCATTATCCAAGCTCAACTACTGGTAATTCCCTCGTTAAAAAACAAAGTCCTTTCAAACCTTTTCTTCTAACATGGATGTATATAGAACGATGAAACTACAGGTAAAAATCTTTTATAAGATTATTGACCAAGTACAAACGAGAGCAAGATTCAATTTCTATCCAAAGCATTCAAGACCTGACCTATTTCTTAGACCTGAGCTGTAAATCTTGACGCAGAACTAGCCCAATGCCTACCGTTACTCCCTGCTCTACATAATTCATGGATGATTTTGCACATTTTTCTCATGGCTTTTGACTTCGTTTTTTAAAATGATATTTAACGCCACGTTCATGTAGTTTTCAATGTCTGAAATTTGTCTACAGACTGCCGGCAAAAGGCCGGTGCAAAAAGACGAGAGAGAAGTTTTCTGGTGTCTCGGCATCTTCGTTTTGTTCAAACAAGAAAAGAGAAGACTTTCCTAAGTTTTCTCAGATCACAGCTACCATAAATGACATCAAGCATGATATTTAACGCCACGTTCATGTAGTTTTCAATGTCTGCAATTTGTCTACAGACTGCCGGCAAAAGGCCGGTGCTTGGTGAGAGTTAAGATAATGAATTGCACCACGTCAGCAACAAGAGATTAAATTGTTGATACAAATTAGACGGATTGTTAATTGTATGTATTAATATTTTTTCATGTAATTTACTGCATATCCATTATGTATATTAGTTAGGTTTAGGTTTGAATCGAGTTTTATAATATTATCGAGTAAAATAATTATTAAAAAAAATCTATCCATTCAAATCTGTTTGTATTTAGTATTCATCCAGTTCATAAAATTGTCATCTACAAAACAAAGAAGAAGAAGACAACTCTAGGAAAATCAAAACTAGCAAAATGCTAAACGAGCAAGTTCTTTAAGGTTGTGATTTTGGACAGGTTGTCTTGGAATGCTTTTTTCGATAGATTCTACAATGCAGCTCACTATCTACAGGTGGTTGTTGTTTTTGCTACCTGTCTAGAGGATAGAGCCAGATGGGAATGTAGTTTTCTCTCATGTAAACAACAATTCCAAGGTACCAAAGCCCTCTATATTAAAACCAGGGTTCCTCTGTTTATGTTCAGTCAGTGAAGAACACATTCTTCTAGCAGCAATATGGCGAACCCAATATTCTACTTTTCAAGCTGTCTGTTTTTATCCATTGTCATTATTCTCGTCAAGTTCTTTCATAAAGTGTGGTGGACTCCAATTCGCATTCAGTCGTCGATGAAGTCACAAGGAATCAAAGGCCCTTCTTATAGATTCCTGCATGGTAACACCAAAGAGATCATCAACATGATAAGTAAAATTAGGAGCAGTCCCAAGGAAGTATTACATCATACATTCCCTATAATTCAACCTCACATTTATTCATGGATCAAGCTCTACGGTAACAATCTTCTCTTACTTTAGATAAAAAGCAATATCCTTGCTTAAATTTAGATGAATTATAACTTTTGATATCAACAAAATGTCTGCAGAATTATATAATTTAATTTGACTACAAATTTCTGTACAGGGATGAACTTCCTTCAATGGTACGGTCCACAACCACAATTGATCATCACAGAACCTGAGCTGATCAAAGAGATATTGAACAACAAAGATAGAGCATACCCAAAAGCAAAGGCCCCAAATTACGTAAAGCAGCTCCTAGGGGATGGACTTGTCACATCAGAAGGTGAAAAATGGTTAAAGATGAGAAAACTGGCCAACCATGCTTTCCATGGAGGGAGCTTAAAAGTAAATTCTTGTTTTGGTTTTGAACTGTTCGTGAAGCTAGCAGATATATAATTAAACTACTATTGAAGTAGATAAACAGCACAAGTATCTATGAAATTTACCCACCTAGGGTAATTCAACCAACAACTACTAAGCACCGTTTTTATGTGCTGCAGAATATGATTCCAGCAATGATTGCCAGTTCAGAGACTATGCTTCAAAGATGGAGACATTATGAGAGCAAGGAGATAGATGTGTTTCGAGAGTTCAAGGTTTTAACATCAGAAATTATTTCCAGGACAGCTTTTGGAAGCAGCTACTTGGAAGGGCAGCACATATTTGATATGCTAACGAGGATGGCTCACATTATTTCAGGAAACAATTACAGAATTAGAATTCCTGGAATTGGGTAAACAGCATATATGTGCATGCATCGGCATAATCATGCCTGAAATGAGTTTTTCCTTGTAGAGAATTATCTGGCTGACCAGATTTTTTAAATCTTTTACTTTTCTCATTTTCAGGCTCCCCCTTTTTCATATCTACAAGGTCATAATTTTGTACAAATGAATGGCCTTTCCTGTTGTTGCAGAAAATTTTTTAGGACAAGTGATGACATTGAATCAGAAAATCTGGAAGCGACAATAAGAAGCTCTTTCATGAACATGATGAAGAAAAGAGAGCAAGAGGCAATGTTAGGAAATATAGATGGCTATGGACATGATTTCTTTGGATTGCTCCTAGAGGCCTATCACGATTCGGATAAGACCAAGAAAATATCAGTAGATGACCTCATTGATGAGTGCAAGACTTTTTATGTAGGTGGGCAGGAAACGACATCAAGCTTACTTACCTGGAGTGTTCTTCTTCTAGCAATTCACACAGATTGGCAAGATGAAGCAAGGAATGAGGTGCTTGAATTATTTGGCCAACAAAATCCAAGTCAAGATAGCATTGCAAAATTGAAAATTGTAAGCAACCATGCCACCACGGCTTCTAACCAAAATTATGAACTTTGCTACTTTTTACCATTTGATTCAGTTCTTTGACTATATTTTCTGTCTTTTCTTCTTTGTAGATGAGTATGGTAATTAATGAATCTCTAAGACTATATTCTCCTGCTGCTGTTGTGATAAGGAGAGTTGAAAGGGAAATTAAAATGGGAAAAATAACTGTTCCAGCTAATATGGAAGTCGTCATTTCAACTTTAGCACTTCATCAAAATCCTGAAATATGGGGAGAAGATGTTCATCTTTTTAAACCAGAGAGATTTGCAGAAGGGTTAGCTAAAGCTACAAAAAATAACATTGCTGCATTCTTTCCATTTGGTTTGGGACCTCGAACTTGTGTGGGGGTGAACTTTGCACTTACAGAAACAAAGGTTGCACTCTCTATGATCCTGCAACGTTACAGGTTTACTCTCTCACCAACTTATGCCCACTGCCCAGTTGAAGTTCTAACAATGTGCCCTCAGCATGGGGTTCAAGTCATTCTCCAACCATATGAACCCAAATTGTTCTGATAATTCCTGTATTCCCTAAAATGTGAGCATATCGCTCTCAAATAACAAGAGATTAAAGCCTTCAGTTTGATGTCTAGATCAATCTTTTCTGTGTAGTAAGATTGAGAATTGAATATCTATAAACGCTACACTCCGTCCCGAAGCATTAAGCTGAAATATAAATGATCAACAAAGATACAGAAACGATGACGACTGGAAGATTGAGGAAATGTTGTACTAGTATTTAGCCCAAATGTAACTTCAGGATATTTGATTCTACTTTAAAAAGTCTCCTTTATCAGTACTTTTTTTTTTCCTAAAAGAAACACATCAGATAACTCGGTAAAGATTTAGGAAGAATAAAATTCATCAGTTCAGAGATCTTTTCTAAAAGAAACATATTTTTAACTTCTGTCAATATTTCAAGGCCAAAATATAGAATAACTAGCTAGAGGTGGCAAATTTTGTCTGCCTTGATAAACTTGTGCCTCACTCCTCAAATCAGAATCGATTTGTCGAGGTGGAGACGGTATATCCTTGGTCCACACCCAGCAAGTCGGCAACCCTGCCGTATCAGGGTTTGCGGAAAAGATTTGTTCTGCTTGAGAACAAGGGAAAAAGTACAGGGGAGGCGAAATCCCCCATCGCCCATTGCCATCCCGAATAAGAACTAAAAAAAAACCCTTAGAGTTGACAACTGATTCAAACCACAATATCAAGTAACTTGCTCATCTAACATATTCTAGCATGTGAGAGTAATTTCGAAACTTACCTGTAATTACAATTATGCATTTAGAAATTCCTTAAGCATAAATGCTTAAAGCTCATTCACCCTTTCAAGCTGCAAAAGAAAACCAAGGTCTAGTCCAAGACTCAAACTTCGAGCTCGATGTGAAACAAGGGTTGGGTTATCCTCAACATCATAGTGTTTGATATTATAATAACTTTTGTGATTTAAAAAAAATTATAAATTATAAATTTTTTTTATATTTTTAATTTTAAATAGGATCTATGCAAAAATGAATTAAATATTTTTAAAACTATAATTAAAACAAAATGCAATTTCACATTCCAAAAGTGGAACACAAAAGCAAGGGAGAATATAGTGGCATCCTTCTAATTTTAAAAATCTCAAGTCCTTTATGTTTCCCGACTGTTACCGGCGTAACAGGCCTCTCCCCTCTGAAATATACACCACAGTTTTTTTTTTTTTATCTTGATCCCTCCGTCCCAGCTGCTCCTTTTTTTTAGTCAAATCCTGCTACCGGACTTTGCTTGCTGCCATTTTTTTAGACATCCGAAAATTCGGTATGATATATATAGAGGTGCGTGGAAATCTCTCCATGTCATAGTTTTTTTAACAGGATAGAGAAAATTCTCACGGAAGTTGCTGTGGATCAATTCAATTTTTTTATTTTATAAAAAATATATCATTTGAAAAAAATTAAACATGTTTTAAATGGTTTTTTCATATTAACCGGGCTATAGTCAATTTATATTTTTAATTAAATCAAACCGATTATAAATAACCCATCAAGTCAAGTCGGCTTAGTGCTCCATGTGTGTGGATGTAAAAGGTGTTTGCTACAACGTCTAAAAAGCAGGTTCTCCAAGTTTTCGTGAATAAAAATTATTTATTACAATCTTAAGGAGGTATAAATAATAATTAATTTATCCTTGCTGATATTAAGAGACCAATTTGAATAAAACTCGAATCAACACTCAGGGTGGTTTGCAATACTCTCTTGGACGGCTTTTTTCAGATTGAAGGTATCTATATCATTCGCTGCAACAATCGTTTTCTCTGTCATAAACAAGTGGTCTCCTTTACTAGATATATATATATATATATATATATATATATATATATATATATATATATATATATATATGGATATTGAAGAAGAGTATTTTCCATGGGATTTTTTTTAACGTAAGATTTATATGAAGAGAGACTCTTCGCATATCTGTCTCTTGCACCAAAATATATATTTGGAGGGATCCTCGGACCTTCAGCTTATGATACTTCAAGAAATTAGCAAATCGAGCATAAATGTGTTATTTCTTCAAAGATTATTGACAAGACTCTGAATCCATATCTAATCAGTTTTCAGAACCTACCTTCGGAGGTTTTGTAACTAAATTTATCAAGAAAATGAAGTTTGATATTCTGAAACTTCGATTAAATGTCGGCATGCATTTGTTGTGTTTTGTTGCCTGTACGGAAGATGGCCTATTCAATCCTGGTTGGTTTCTCTCATCCGAATAGAACAATAATCCAAAGATTCGACCGAAACTCTACACATTACTGCTATGTAGTCTGCGTAGATATACGATAATTGGTTAATTTTTAATTCTAGTAATTTGATTTATTTTTTTAATCAAGGTGATTAATGT
>Ga0325403_1007163_pt1 | contig 10659 bp, 6 predicted proteins | sample PopdelMetagenome_19_FD_205665 | JGI IMG/M metagenome (GOLD analysis project Ga0325403, IMG submission 205665) | Populus deltoides microbial communities from Bellville, Georgia, United States - Xylem-PdKOR-R4 | ecosystem: Host-associated > Plants > Phyllosphere > Stem > Wood/Secondary xylem...
TGTACGTTATGTGTTGGAGGCTTTTACTTTATTTTTATTTTTTTATGTTTTTTTGAAAATAATTTTTATTTAAAAATATATTAAAATAATTTTTTTAATATAAGTAAATTAAAATCATTAAAAAATAAATTTAATTTTTTTAAGCCAAATATATTTTATTTTATAATTTAAGTACTTATATTTATAAAATCTTATTAATTAGAAATATATGATAATTAACTTTACATGTCTATTTAAAAGTATAGTTGTGATTGTTTTTTAAAATATTTTTTATGCTGAAATGCATTAAAATAATATTTTTTTATTTTTTAAAAATTATTTTTGAGATTAGCGCATTAAAACAATTCAAAATATATAAAAAATTATTTTTTAATAAAAAAATAAAAATTTAAATTTTTAGAGAACACGATGCAAACCGCACTCTCAAACAATATCTATGTCAAATGAATTTAAGTTAATATTATTTTAATTTTTTTTTTTTTTAGAGATAATAACATGTAAAAGTACTTCTACTCTATAGATTTTTTCTATTTGTGTGCTTGTTCTGATTTTATTTATTTTTTACTCAATTGCTTGGAAAATTCTCATTTCTTAAAATTTTAAAGATTAAGTAATTTTGAGATTTTTTTTTATTTCTTAATTTTAATGATCTTTCTATGATAGCCTCGTGTAATTCAATTTAAATGAAAAAAAAATGATAGAAGGATATATTGAAGAATTAAATATTAAATATTGATATAATAAACGCAATTAGAAACAAAGAGATATGTTAAAGACAAGTCTACTTTTCTTCTTTTTTTCCTATTTAAGTTCATGTGCTGATTTTTTATATAAAAAATCACAAAAAAAAAACTTAAAACGAAAACTAATAAATTTAACTAATTAATTAAGTGAGTTAATATTTATGTCATTCACTAGTTAGAGTTTTTAAAGTGTCTATCGTTACCTAAAATTAAAACCTAACGAATGAGAAAGAAAAATATAAAGTCTCTTAATTAAATAGTTTTCTTTGTAGTTTTTTTTTTTTACTTTTTGATACGAAATAAAAAAATATATTTAAAAACAATGATGGGAATTTCGAATATATGAATTTGTAATGGAAATAATTGACATTTCAGCTAATTTGTGAAATAAAATTTATAGAAATACATAAAGTGTATTTGAGAGTTTGGTTGTAGTTGTTTTTTAAAATGTTTTTTACTCATAAATATATTAAAATAATATCTTTTTATTTTTAAAAATTTATTTTTTACATCAACACATCAAAATGATCTAAAAACACCAAAAAAATATTAATTTGAAGTAAAGTAAAAAATAAAAAAATAAATTTTTTTTAAAATTTTAAAATGCAAAAACAAACATGACTTTAATCAGAAAAAATTTATGAGTACAAGTAATTATATAAAAAAAAAGATACAAGTATTTGATTACGAAAATCATATAGTATGAAAGCTTCATATCTTTAAATAAATGAAACATAAAGTAATATTAATTGAGTTTACCTGACAGAGAGTTGATTGTTACATCAATATTCTTATAACAAAATTAATTAAGGTATTTGATTGATTAAATTTTATAAAAAAAATTATGTAAATAAATAAAAACATAATACACGTATTCAAATAAAAGAAAATGACAAGATACATTGTGTCGGCATACTTGTAAAATGTTAGAATTTATCTCATAATAACTAGCTAAAGACACATTTTTCTTTTTCTTCTTTTTTTTCCACAGTGTCTCAGACACATTTTTCAAAAAAAAGGATAAATTCATCATTGGATTATAAATTTAATTAGATAAAATAAATTAGATTGATGAGATTGAGATTGGATTATAAATTAGGTTGATTAGATCAAATAAATTTGGTTATTCCACCAAACTTACAATTTAAGTTGATGAGATTGAGATAACCCGATAAAAAAAATCACAAAACTAATTTAAACAAAAAACAAATATAAACTCGTGTTAATTTTTTAAAGTTACGATCCAGGTTATTAGATTAGAAGCATTCTATATGAAAAAATCATGAAACTTTATTCTTAATTAATTAAATATTCAATGATAAAATTAAAAAAGAATTTCTATACTATAAAAGGATTCAAAAGAATATTATTAATTAAAATAATATGAATCAAAATTGAAACATAAAATAAGTTTATTTTTTATTAAAGGGTGAGATTGAAAAAAAATCATTTCAACAAAATGATCCAAAAAAATCAAAAGGATAAGGATTAGAATTGAAATAAAAAGTATAAATAATTTTTTTATTGAAAGATAAAATTAAAAATAAAAATTAAATTAAAAAAAAATATATCCCATAAGCACACACAAACCAAACAAATATAATAATGGAACTACACGAGCAACGAGCAATGATACCACTTTTGTTTTATGAATATAGAAAAGCTTTAATTTTGCTCCATTGATGATATAAAATTCCTTGCCATCACTGTACACCTTTTGAAAGTTTCAATCGCAAGCTTTTTCTTTTTCTTATTTTCTTCAAAAGGGAGTGCGGTTCCTCTCTTTCTCTGTTTTCTCAGTCTTTCTCTTTTCGATACGAGAAGCAAATTGAGCCGTTGTGATTTTATTATGGATTATTTAGAAATGTGGTTGTATTTTTTATTTTAAAATATATTAAAATGATTTTTTTTAAATATATAAAAATATTAATTTTTAATAAAAAATTAAAATTTAAAATTTAAAAAACACGGTGACTCGCGTTAGAAACACTAAGCGTTTGGGAACATAGTTCAACTCGCGTTCTCAAAAAATTTGAATTTTTTTTTTAAAATTTAATATGATTTGTATGTTTTGGATCGTTTTGATGTACTGATGTCAAAAATAATTTTTTAAAAATAAAAAAATATCATTGATATGCATTTTGACACGAAAAATTATTTGAAAAGCAAACACAACCACACTATAAAACACGCTTTTAGTTGTAATATTCTTAATAGTGCAACCCTTCAAACAAGAAATTCTCAAAAGAAGCACCACTAGACGTAATTATGTAAGTAATAAAGCTAACAAAAAAGCAATTTTCGTGCTTAATTTGAATGCCTTTCTTTCAATCTTGGTTGACTGCAACAAGTCAGACCTGCTATAGTATCAAGTTTGTAGAAATTTTTTAAAAAAATTCAATTCGATACAGTGATCAAATCATAAGTTATGTCCTAAAAAATTCCAGGCTTGAAACAAATTTATATCTGGATGGTTTGAAGGTATTTATATCCCTAGAATCTTGTTGTTTTCAGAAAAGTGAAGGACTAGAAAGTTTTTTTTGTTTTCAACGATATTAACATAAGACAAATATTTCTTACATGTCATTAATAAGATAGCAAGTATAGTAGATCTCTTAAAATACCTCATATATACCTACAAGTATAAACATTATGGTTTATCATGTTTTTAATACTTTTATTATAGAGAATCTTTCAGAATCAGGTATATAGTTGTAAAACATAGTAATGTCCAAACACTTTGAATCTGACATGCTTGTCAGACCCATATTACCCTGGGTTTGGTTGTCTGTCAAGTTCAAGTTTCTTGAGTTTGACATACTTGTCATACCCATGATCTTAAGCTTGATTGGTTGTCAAACTTAAGTGTTTTGAATCTGATATGTTTGTCAAACCTACGTTGTTTTCGGTGTAACTAATTATCAAACCTCAATAGTTCTTTAGATCTAGAATATTTTATCATATTCATTTTATATAAAATAATTTTTATTTATAAAAATCTTAACTAAAAAAAAAGTCAACTCAGGGTCACTTATTTTAATCTTAAAATCCATTTGTTCTAAATGAAAGCCTTTTCATTTCAGGATAGAAAATTCTATATCCTGAAACCTTTTATATGCTCATTCTGTAGAAACCCTTGCTGTGGACAACGTCTGCAGTGTTTGGCAGTGTAGTTGCGGGTGCTTTTCAAATAATTTTTTGTGCCAAAATGCATATCAATGATATTTTTTTTATTTTTTAAAAATCATTTTTGATATCAGCACATTAAAACGATCCAAAACATACAAACCATATTAAATTTTAACAAAAAAAAAAGAGAAAAATTTTCAAATTTTTTGGGAACGCAGCCGCAGCCGCGTTCCCAAACGGTGACATCTCATTCAATGCACCGATGGAGGCCTTCGCGCTTGATCCACTGCAGAAAAGACGAAGAAATAAATAAATAAATAATTTCTTAGCAAATATCCGAGTCATAAAACAGATGCATCAACTCAAAAGGAAAGCAACGCTAGCCATGCGCTATTATTATAATTATAGTTATAAGTTATTATACATTATACATGCATCTACTCCTACGTTTATTTACTAGAAAATAGTTTTTTTTAAAAAAATTAAATTTTAGAAAAGTAAATTCCAGAAAAGTAAATTATTTTTCGATGTTTGGTAGTGTAATAAAAAATAAATTAAAAAACACTTTTCAGTGTTTGGTTATGTCATGAAAAATAAGCTGAAAAATAACTTATTGATTTTTTATTTTTTTCGAGTTTATTAAAATAATGAGGAACAAATCTTACAAATTAAAAAGTTGAATAAGAATGAAATTGAAAAAAACATATAATTTCATAAATTATCTCAAATAAAATAAATAATAATCAAAATAATAGAGATTAAATCTAAAAAATAAAAAAATTAAAAGATGAAGAAATTAAAATAACAATAATTAATATTTCATAAATTATTTCAAATAAAATAAGTAACAACCAAAAGAATGAGGACCAAATTTGATAGATAAAAAATTTCAATTAAAAAATGATAAGAGAAAAGCAAATAACAATTATAAAAATAAGGACCAAACTTAATATAAAAATTAAATTCTAAAGGATGAAATTGAAAAATAAATATTCAAAACAATATATATATATAGCAATCAAAAGTCTGAGGACCAAATTTGATATAATCAGCAAATAATATGACATTTCTAAATTTTTCATAACTTCTAGAAAGTGTTTTCCGCCCAAAATAAAAAGAAAACACTTTCTTGGAAACCAAGCCAAATTTTCCTTTGACTGTAAAGTGTTTTCCGTTGACCAACTTTCCTAATGACAAACAAACACAGGAAAGTTTGGAAACTGGTTTCCCGGAAACCACTTTCCGGGAAACAAACACCCCCTAAGAAAGTGCCAAGCTTTTTACCATAAAGCTGAAAAGCAAATAACAATTATAAAAATGAGGACTAAATTTAATATAAAAATTAAATTCTAAGAGATAAAATTGAAAAATAAATATTCAAAACAATATATATATATATATATATATATATATATATCAATCAAAAGTTGAATGAGAATGAAATTGAAAAAAAAATATAATTTCATAAATTATCTCAAATAAAATAAATAATAATAAAAATAATAGAGATTAAATCTAAAAAATAAAAAAAACTAAAAGATGAAGAAATTAAAATAACAATAATTAATATTTCATAAATTATTTCAAATAAAATAAGTAACAATCAAAAGAATGAGGACCAAATTTGATAGATAAAAAATTTCAATTAAAAAATGATAAGAGAAAAACAAATAACAATTATAAAAATAAGGACCAAACTTAATATAAAAATTAAATTCTAAGGAATGAAATTAAAAAATAAAAGTGGGAGGCATTCACGTCCTTCGAATGGCGCGCGCAGCGCATCCTAGTGCAAATTGGTAGCCTTCTGGGGCGGCATTCGAAGTAGCACACCACCCTCTACATGGCGAGTCGATACCTGTTGGCATCCATGACACGGAGGAGCTCTGACAATAATTTTTTTCTCCTTCCTCTTTTCTCTCTCTTCCACCTCAAAAGGTATGCTGGCCTTGCAAAATTACAAAGTGGGTTTTAATCTTTTAATTCTATCGAATTTAATTTATTTGTTTTTCAATTTTATCTATTGACATGTGATTTTTGATGTTTTATTTATCGAATTTAATCTTCATTCTTTTTATTCCTATTTATTTTGTTTTTAATCCTTTTCTGATTGGATTTTATTTTTTGAATTAATCCCTAATCATTTGATTTTAATTGTTTTTTTTATTGAATTTGATCATTCTTCTTATGATTGCAATTCTTTTTATTTTGAGTTCCCTTATTGATTAATTGTTTTGTGGCAATTTCATCCCCCATTGTTTTATTTCTTTGAATTTTTATATCATATTTGATGTTTTTTTATCATGTTTTTAAAACCTGACTTGGGAGTTAACCCTTGTCATGTCCTGCGTCATGGGTTGGGTCGAAAAATCAAAGTTATTAGGGTCAATCATATTTTTTACTGTGCAGGAAGTAAAAATGATATTATTCTGATAAGAAACTAATGGAAAAAATATCAACGGATATTGACATGATTTTCCGTAGCTAATCACTTGATTTTTTATCCTGTATTATTTTGATAAAAAAAAATTTCTTTTGATTGGTCTTTCTTTATTTTGAATTTTTTAAGATTTTTTTTAGTTTTATCTCTTTCCATTCAATGTTTTGTTTTTATATTAAATATGGTACTCATTCTCTTGATTTTTTTAATCATTTTCTTGTTTTTGCTCTTTCAATTTTATCCCTCAATATTTTATTTCATTTCTTTTTTTATTTCCAGATTTAGTTCCCATTTTTTTCATTGTTCATTTTTTTATCATTTTTTTAATTTGTTTTTTTCCTTCAATTTTGTCATTTAGCACTTTATTTTATTTTTTTATCCAATTTTGGTTATCGTTCTTTTAATTGCTCATTTTTTTATCTTTTTTTTTCGATTAAGTCCATCATTATTTTCTTTCAATAGTTTTTATATTAGATTTGATTCTCATTATTTTGATTACTATTTGTTTTTTTATTTTTATTTTTTGATGGTTAAGAATTTTGTTCAGGATTTTTTTTGATCTTCTGTATGGTCATTTCGGTCTTATGATTAAAGTTGCTAGTTTTGGAAATTGGCCTAATTTAACTTTGATTTTTTTTTATTTTTTAATATTAGATTATTGGATCTTAAACTTTTTTTTTTCTTCATCTGGGGTTATTCCAAATTGTGAATTAATCAAGTTCATCTAGATTTATTTAGGTTATTATCATTTGAATATATTTTTATATTAGAAAAAATTGACCCATCCTAGCATAGTTTCAACAAGAATCTGACATATGTCTAAGTGTTTCAGAAACTCTGTTCTAGAATCTGACATATGTCTAAGTGTTTCAACAAGAAATGGAATCTACAGGCAACATGTTATTCCCCATCTCCATTAATGAGTTAAACAAACAGTTGAAAGACTTTCAATTAATGAGTTAAACAAATCAGAAAGATGCTGTAAAAAATGCTGATGGGGAAGAACATGTTATTAAGATTCTCAATTTAGGGTTTTTTTCCCTCTCTAAAAAATGAAAACTTTGAGTTTCATGCGGAACATAGTTTTCTTGGATAGAATCCATGAACGAATAAAAAGATTTAATTAAGAATTTTTGAAATCTTAAAAACCTAATTAAAATGAACTACATATATATAAAACCCAATGCATATTTAATCAACTATCATGTTATAGATTTAAAAGATTAACTTGGATTAATTTAAAATAATATTATTTTTAAGTAAAACAATATTGTTTTTAAATAAATCAAATTAAATTTATACAAGAGTTTTGACTATTAGCTAGATTAATTATTAATTAACTCCAATTCAATCAACTAAACTCCTTGCCTAATTCGATTTAAAAATCTATGAATTGATGAATTTCTTATTTAACTTTTAGTATTACCGAGTGTTTTATAAAAATGATATATAAAGCATAAATTAGCTAGCAAATTAGCACAAACTCATTACCCCTTAGATGCAAATGAATGATCCCAACGTTCCAAACAAGATATATCAGAGTAACAGATATTTTTATGGGGAAAAATTAAATCTATTAGAAAAAGTGTTTGTTTTTGTAATTTAACTTATTTTTCAAAGTGGTTGGTCGTCCGAACCACCAAAACATAATTCTAACTTAACTATCCCAAATAAAATAAATTTATTGTATGATCGTAAAAATCAGGTCGAATCCAAAAAAAATTTCGTTTAATCTTCTTACAGTATACTAAAATGAGAAAGAACAGGGGATTTAAATGAAAAATTCAAGAAACAATAATTATGAAAATAATAAATTATTATGTCGTCAAATTAGTTCAAGGATCCATACATCCATTCCTATAAATCTCTTGATCATCGAAGTAAAATAAATATTTTTTCACGTCAAGCAAATAAATTTGATATCCCTTAAAGCTAAGGAAAATCAATGAAATTATGAGTACATTAATCAGGAAAAGCTCTCTAATCAATTTCTTATCATCAAGCGAATGTAATATTGAAAACAATTTTCATTCACTCGACCGTAGTCTAGGAATAAAATCTGTGCATTTATTATAAACAAACGTTCAAAAGCTTGACAACTTAACTTAGTTTATTCTTCTCTAATAAATCAAGATGAGAGTTGTAACAATCAAATTAATTATTTTGCTTCTTACTCTAGTCCTTAATAACAATTACGGATTGAAAGAAACTAGAAAGCATACATGCCATCTCAAAACAATTCAACAAGCTTGAATAACAATCAATATCATAATTCTGAATAAGGAAAAATAAATACTTGAATCTGAATGAATTAAAATGATAACATTACTTCTCATAATGTGCTAATGGAAATGATGTGTATCCCTCTTGAACCGAATCCAGGAATTTAGTTCATAGTTGCTGAAAAATTGACAAAAGCAGAAAAGGAAGGAATGTTTTTCGGACCTTATTTCAGTTGTGTTCTGCTTTATTTATCCTCCCCCTTGGCTGCCGAATTTCTTCAAGATTATTTGGATAATTACAAGTCTTCATGATACTTAATTTGTTCCTTCTTTATCTGGTCCTTCTTTGTTCCCCCTTGGCTGCTGTCATATCTCTACTGTAATTCCAACTTTGTTGCAACTTAAACTTTGTTTTTGACTTGGTTTTTTATAATATCTGACTATCCCAGCTGTATTCATTCATTCATGATATGTTAGAGGCTTGATCGACATTTGTTTGGGTCCTAAGACCCACCGTTTTTATGTCAAACTCTCAACACCTTTGATTTCCTGATCAGATCAAGAAACTTATCTCGTCCTTCAAATTGCGTCTGGAGTTTGGCCTTCAAAACGATTTTATCTCACTTGGAGTCCTTCATCAAAGTTGTATTACTAGGTGTGTAGATAAATTTGGGTTTTTGAATCTTCTAATTTTGATATTTGAAAAGCTTCATGAAAAACAGATAATATATAGTGTGAATATAGAGTGTGAAAGCAAAGAATCCTGATGCGAGTAGGATTTTAACCTAAGTTTGCAGGTTTGATTAGAGATCTAAATGAGATTGGGTTTTTGCCTATAATACCTTAATGAAAAGCTTAATATTTGTACTTCAACTTAGATTAAGCCCACATTCTCATTCAAAAACTCTAACCTGGTAAAACACCTATCATGAGAAGCTAGGTCTAGAACATAAAATACAAAATTCTTATCTTAAGCAATTAATTCATAAAGTTTTTTGGGCATGCTAAACTCATAAAAATAATTTTTAATAAACTTAAATAAGCTCAAAATACATTAAAAAACTTGGTGTTAAAAGAGTAAAAACATATGTATATTTTGTACTTATCACAAAGTATTTTTTTAGGTATTTTTCGATAATTTTGATGTGTTAATATAAAAAATAATAAAGATTATTTAATATATTTTTAATTAAAAATTACTTTAAAAAATAACTTCCACTAAATTATGTATCTCAATAACTCTTTTCTTTCTCTCTTTTTTTCTTTCTCTTTTTTTTCAAATATAGTCTTATAATTTACATCAAAATTATAAACTTAGAAATGAGAAGTTAAAAATCATGGATATTCGATTCAAAATTTCTGAATTAAACCTATTTATTTTTCAAGATTATTATTTTCTTTCATATTAGCATTTAAGTAATTATGGAAAATGGGTTTTTATTTAATCCAACAAAAAATGGAGCACTACAAATTTTGATGTCATCATCTACTCAATTAATTCAACTCAATTATTTATTATTTCTTCATATTCATTGTAAAATTATCTTGTTTTATTACAAATAATATTTCTCATTTTATAAAATTATTACAAAAATTAAATTAAAAATATACTATATTTGGCATGGATCTTCCAATTTTGAACTCAAAAAAACCCATACTTTCCAAACTACTTGTCGTTGAAACCCCTCGAGCACAAAACCCCACTCTCCATAAACCCCACTCTCTCTTAAATCTCAATCACAAGACAAACTCTCAAGATTCCTCAGAAACTGAATTCTCTCCCTCTCGCTTTAAACTTGAATGACCAAAGCTTTGTTCTTTTCTGGTTTGGAGAAAACAGAACTCGAGATGGCTGATGATACGTCGGTTGGGCCCGAAATAAGAATCACAGAGATTGAAGAAGAACCTCTCCTTCAACAGCCACAAGAAGAAGAAGACCCAAATGGATCATCTTTGTTGATTCTTTCACCTACACAAGCAGACCAAGAAGAAACCAACAATCAAGACCAACCAAGTCCAACTTCTTTCAAGAAGGTAAAGTTCTCCTCTTTAACTGAATCTGATACTAATTTTGGTGAGAAAGAAGAACTGGGCTTGGAAGGAAATGAAGTAAAGTTTGACTATT
>Ga0325403_1007167_pt1 | contig 10654 bp, 9 predicted proteins | sample PopdelMetagenome_19_FD_205665 | JGI IMG/M metagenome (GOLD analysis project Ga0325403, IMG submission 205665) | Populus deltoides microbial communities from Bellville, Georgia, United States - Xylem-PdKOR-R4 | ecosystem: Host-associated > Plants > Phyllosphere > Stem > Wood/Secondary xylem...
ATACTTTTTTTAATTTTCCATACAAAAAGTCCTTAACATCATTTTTATAAAATGTCACAGTCTTCAATTTCTTTGCCTATCTTCTCAATGTCCCAACACTTGGCCATATCAAGATAGATCAAACATGAGTGCATCGTACCTTCTTATATAAATGGTCATAGCTAGTTCTCCCTATCCAGGTTCTCGATTGCTGATATATCTGCTAGTGTTTTTTAATGTCGAGCCTCTTGCCTCATTGCAATAATTTCATCCTCTAACTTATTGAGCCTCTGCAACTGATGTCTATCAATCTTCATCATGTGGTTATTCATGTTATACCAATGTATGGACTCATACAGATGATTTTGAGGCACTTCTTATACTTCTAGTTCTAGCTGTTAAACCCCATTCAGTGTCGCTTACATTAGTTTAGTCGTTTTGTTACTGGTATCTTCTAGATTATTCTTTTTAGCTTGGAGAACTTCTTCGAGCCTTCGATTTCATCTAGATCTTTTCTAACACTATCAATATCATGTTCTTAACTATTGGTTATGTTTAGTCTTTGTTCACTCTACCTCATTAAGTTGCCATTTTAGGGTGTCAATCTCAATGAACTTCACTTTTATGGAGGCTCAGACAAGCTGACACAATTACTTCTAAATTCCTTGTTTTTTGAACCTTGAGCTCCAAGTCCCTCTTAGTTTCTACCATTTGTTTTTCCATGCCCTGCTTGGCAAACTTAATTTGCTTAATTTCTTTTTTGCAAGCCTCCCATGATTTTCTTATTCCTTTTCCTCTTACATCTTTAAAAATATCTTGTACTAGTGTTGGAGGAGTTAGTTATACTCTATTACTTTGGTATATTGCACTCCTAGACATACTAGAGGACCCAGCTTCTACTTAATGCTCCTCGTGTTTGCAATTCCATAACTTGATGGTTTATCATCGGTCATACCATCTAGTGGTTTCTAGTCCCATTCAGTCTAGATTATCGCTCACCATATTTTAGATTATCTTGTCTTTCTTAATTCTTAACGGGACCCCATATGCAAACCTGGCTATAAACCCAGCTAAATTAGCTGCATATCCTTGTCTGGGGGATGCCTTGTATGTTTTCAACTTGTCTAGCTACCATGGATGGTACATAACCAGTAATGCCAATTCATAGGATCCAAGGATGACTACCACAAAACAACATCCAAAAGCCTAATATCATCCATTATGCCTTCCAGACAACAACATCATCTTGCATGCATAAGAATTAAGAGATCCACTGTTGATCACTTTTTCCATTCGATAACCACTATTCCTGCTAAATTTATGTGATCATTCCACCATACTAACTTAAACATCGATTTATAAGCTTGAATATGGTTAAAAATCCAAGAAAAAAAATATATTGCATGTAAAATCTTAATCCTTTTTTTTTATGTTCTAATAATAATAATCTAAGAACAAGAATATCTTAGCAAGTATTGCGATAGTGGGGCTTATCCTATGATCTTTCATCTTAATAAATGCATCAACAATATCCACACTCATCACAACTATATTAGAGGGGAATAACTCTAGCCTGAAGATTTTCAACCCTAAGATATTTACTCATTTTAAGATGTTGTCAGACCTAGCTAACTTCTCCTCAAACAACTCACACCATTTATGTCGATGCCACCTCTCATTCCATTTCTTGTCTTTCACCTAAACCGAATTCATCTTTCTATTGAACAACTTCTCAACTCGGCTTGCCACCTCACTGCGCTGATATCGAGAGTACACTTTGTAAAGAGGTCTTGACACTAGAAAGATTTATTAGTATTCTTTTATGTTAGGAGTTAGATCAATAAAACCAATGGAGAAACACCAATAAGATGGGTCGAGCAACTAAATTAAGGCTTTGAGAGTGGTCTTTTGAATAGGAACTTGGAATAGAGTAACCATATTCACTTGACTTTGAATCGTTATTGCTTATTCAACTACATGTTATTCCCAACATTCTTACAGCTCCTAAATGGTGTTAATTGTTGACCAAATATGATATAAATCTATGAGGTTACCCTGAAACCTTTCTTTTAAGTAGTTACCTTTTTGTTGTTTGAGAGACTTGGATAAAACCCAGTATTAAAGCCTTCTCGAATTGAGCTTTTCAAACATCCATCCTAAAACATTATGACAAATTAATGTAGTCAAAGTTTCAATTACATCTAGCCTGTCTTTTATGCCCCACCACAATGAAAACCTTTAAAGTTTGGATCTAACTTGGTTAATTGATCAAGGTAAGCTCTAAGTCTCAACAAGTATATCACCACTTGAGTAGTCATAAACTATCAAGACTAGAAAAAAGAAATAAACATAGATAAGGATGAAGTCCATTGGTATAACTATCTCATGCTTCCTAGCTTCTAGAGGTTCACCTTGTCATGACCTATAGTGCAGCAACAAGCTCATCGAGAAGCCACTACTTCCTCCCTAAATAGGGACAACGTGTGAAAAATATCATGTATCGTGAGTGTGGGGGATGGTTTCATATCAATTCTAGAAATAAATCATAATATAAAAAGTTCGTTTGCAGGTATACTATATATAGACAATTTACAGACCAACACACTAGCAAACACAACACAAAAGTTAATCATTCAGAAAAACAAATGGAATAAAAAATTTAAAAAATTAAACATATCAACACAAGACCATAAACCATAAATGATGCTTATGACATTCATACACAACTTAAACCAAACAAAATTATGGTCCCTGGTGGAGCCATCATTTAGTTATTGGTGGACGTGACCTCCCAACCCTGATCTATTTGCACTCGCTCATACGGGTCTCTAGTGGTTGCTTTTTAGATAGGGAACCCTTTATAAAATGAGAGAAATGATGATATGACATCACACATTCAAATAAAAGAGTCACCACCTAGCGTTAATGATCCTACAAACTTAATAACTAATCTACTAGAGTGTGGGTAAGAGGTTGGTTATATGGAGGGAAGATGAACTCAATCAACAATATCCTTCCAACATCTAGCTTAAGTCCAGCTACAGTGAATACATTAATAATCATAGGAAAATTTTCTGGTTATAATGCATGCAAAAAAGAGTGAAATAAAATAAAATAAAATAAAAAATATATAAGAATCCCTTTCTTGGGAATATGGTGGCCTCAGGACTCGATGGCACGAGTAATAAAATTAACATAGAAGCACATAAGCAAATAAGATTTCAATTATTGACGTATAGGATGGAATTCTTGATTTTTACCACCTTTTAACCACAAGGTGAAACGTCAAACCTAGTATAACCAAACATAAACTACACACAAAATATAATCATCATCATCAACCAACCATATTTCTAGGTTTTTTTTTTTATTATTTATATATAGCATGCAACACATCATCACGTAAAAACAATCACGTAAAATAAGAGAAAACATGCTTTCAAGTGGTCAATCAATGACAAGATGCTATGAGTGAATCGATTAGAAAACCCAAGTTTTAAAAGGATTGATAAAAAAAACAAATCACTCCTGGATGGATTAATTAAACACAACATTTTGAATATGATTAGTAAAGAAACAAACCGCTCCTGGGTTAATTGATTAAGAAACACAAGTTTTGAAATCAACTAGCCAAAATAAACTTCTCATAAGTGAACCGATTAAACATAATATTTTAAAAAGGATCTGTAAAAAATGAACTGTTCATAGGTAAACTAATCATGAAACACAAGTTTTGAAATTAACTTGTCAAAACAAACCGTTCATAGGTGAACCGATTAAACATAACATTTTAAAGATGATAGGTCAAAACTAAACCTCTCATGGCAAACCAATCAGAAAAGAAACACATTTTGAAATCAAATGGTCAAAATAAACCATTCATAGGTGGACCACTTAAACATGAGATTTTTTTAATAAAGATCAGTTGAAAATGAACCGTTTATAGGTTAACTGATTGAACATGAAATCTTTTAAAAAAATCAATTGAAAATAAATTGCTTATATGTGAACCGATTAAACACAAGGTTTTGAAAGTAACACGAAATTCATCACACGTCGATGATTAGGACGCAAAGATAATCAAGCAATCGATATACCAAGTCTTCTCATATCAGAGAAAATCAAATCACAATCAAAATCAAATTACAAAATTTGAGATTTCATCTCACAAAATAATTCATGATGATATATATGCAATTAATCAATAAATCAACAACTAATCTCATATGGCAACAATTAATTAAATTATATGATACGAGCCTTTTAATCACATGGTCAAGCTGTTAGTTTATATGTCTTGTAGCCAATTAGTTGGTTACACATGATATTATTTTATTCATGTAGAACATATTTAATTTTATTAAATAAATGTATCATTTATCTTTAATATTCATTTATATTTAATTTATGAATTTAATGTTTGATAAATGAATCTACAGTAAGGATAAAGTTCATGGAACAAAAACATTTTGTAAAGAAAATTATAAAGATGTTATAATTATGAGATTTTTATTATATCAAAGTATTTTTCTTAAATGTTCATGATCAATGGTCTCTTAATAATTGACATTTATTAGAATTGTTGAGACTAGTATATATTATGTTCTTTCCTTTATGAAAGGAAGCATATGATCTCATAAGTTGAGGTATGATAGAAACCTAGAACTAATATGTAGATGCTTGTCAGATAACATGTACACTGAACTGACCCGCATGAGAATTCCATATGGAGATATCACATGCGTTTATGGAAAGGCTCACATGACGGTTGTGTAAGTGATCCTTAGACTTGAGATCACTAAATTATCTTATATAGGGAGTGTTAAGTTTTGATCATGTTACACATTATCTTGATAATGATAACAAATAAGCAAACATTGGATATAAACATAAATTATATGAAGATATTTGAGTGATCAAAAGAGGATTCACCACTTTAGATGAATTAGGGAAAATATTCTACATGTTCTCAAATAGTATTAATTGTTAAATACTTGTGTAAGGTGGAATGAGATTCAATAGGTTCTACAAGAAGATCTTGATCTTGATTCTCATTCATCGGTTAATGGTGGTTGTGTATATCATAACCAACCAGAGGGAGATTGGTGACGATAAAGTCTCGAGTGGACACGATTTTCCCTTTTCCAACTAATTTTAGTGATGTTGGCCACTAAAGCTGGTCATGTTTTAGTCGAGGGAGGCACTTCTTTTTGTGGTGGTCCAATGTTTGGTGGCAAAAATATGGAGATACAACTATTGGAATTAACGCAATCAATGAGAGAAAATAAGACGTGGTTAGGTTCCAGTGTGTGGTCCACAGTAAGATTAGTGAGCTCACTTGAGTTGGATGATTTGTATTCTCTCTGATTTAATCTAACGATCTAGATCTAAGTTGTTTTAAGCTGGATCAACGACTGAGATCTGTCTGGGCTATGATTCAATGTGGGTCAGCCTAAATCAAGCGGATTTGATCAATGACCAAGATCTTTTTAAAGTTAGACCTAATGATTATGGTTATTTGCAGTTTGATTTGGTGTGGATGAGCCTAAATTAGGTTTATAAATCAACGGATGAGGTGTTTTTAAAGGATGGATTAGGCTACCATGATTTGTTCTCTCATTCTATTTTCATTTTAACAGTCAGATCTCCCTTTTATTTTTCTTTTTTTAAAAAAAAAAAGAGAGCAAAAGACAAACAAAAAGGATGGAGTAAAGAGGGGGGTGTTAAGAATTATTCTCGGTGAACTCTTTTGTTCTAAAACAGTTTTAAAAAAAATCATTTTCTCAATTGTACATTTGCCATAAATAGCCAATACATCACTGTTTCACTCGTGTGAAGTGCAATTATTTTATTAATAAAATTATTATTATTATAAAATCAATATAAAAAATCATTTTGATTGCAGAAAAACCAATCTAGACAACTAAAAATTCCCTTTCGTAACTCTAAAAATGCTTTAACCGTAAAATGATAAATTTGATCTTGGTAAATCATTTTTACCAGTTTTGAAGTGGAGAAATTGTTTTTGATTGAAAAAAGGATGGTTTTGGTCAATTTTAATGAGGAACTTAATTTTTGACATGGTAGCTTAGTTTTTCTTCCAAAAAAAATTTTTTTGCCTTAAAAAAATCAAAATTTTGTTTGGAAATATCATTTTTATATTTATTTATTTATTTTTATCTTAAAGCAAAAAATAAAATACAACAAAATATAATAAGTATTGTCTCTATAGATATATCATCTTTATATCTTCTATTTTGGAAGCACAAAAATTTATTTTAAATTTGAAAGCATAAAAAATTATTTTAAATATATCCGTAGATTTATTTTTATTTTTATATTTGTATTTTTATTTTTTTAACTAAACATGTTTTTGTTTCTACTGTCTTTCTCTTTTCATTCACAATATAAATAATAAAATATTACACTCTTTATTTATTAAGGTAAACTCTCTCATTCTTATTTTCAAGAAAAACTTGGGAATTTTCAAGATTTTGTAATAAGAAAACTACAAAACAAGAGTGAAGTTCGAACGACAAAACAAAAGCGAGTTTGGAATCACACGTGGGCCAACAAAATCATTCATCCAGCCGATAGAACGGTGCACTTCTGCAAGACCCACCGCGAATCTTATTCTCAGGCTTCAAGATTTGCAATTGTAAGAGGAAATGGCTTGTTTACACGATCATAGCTGTGAAGATCACGATTGCTCCTCTAACTGGTCTCTCTACAAACACATAGACCTCCCCAAGGTGTCAAATTTCTTCTACTTCACACTTGCATCAAATTCTTCTGCGTAGAAATCAACAAAATAATTTATTGTTTTTTCTTTTTGTTTTGTTGTCCTTCAAAGGTATCAGCTTTAAACGAGGCAGTTCCAGGAAGTGCTAAATCAGTTTTTAAAGCTTGGGAGCACCGTCTCGATTCTTCTGCGGTATTTTTCTTGGGTTTTTTTTTCTTCTGATTATTAATTTAATTTAACACATATGCAATGATAGGGGCATTTGGAAAGCAACGAGGGTGATCCGGAGTTACTTGTTTACATTCCGTAAGTTGCGAATTCTTTTTTCATGTAGCGTGGCCTCTTATTTAGTGATGCTACTAATCATTATCTGGATAATAATGAAATGGGTGCTTACCAAATTATTTGTACCTGCTGGAATCTTGAAGTTCACAGAAATTTAACATTGCTTGTATGTTATTCTCGCCCGTCAAAGAATTTTCTTTGATCAGTTTTCATACCTTTATTTGCCAATCCAGTTATTATAACAAAATAGCACTTTATTCATATAAAAAATTGCTTGACCTCTTTCAATACGGGTAAAATTGTTCCGCTTTGGTGACCTATGTTTTATAACGAATAAAAATGTTTGGAGACTTGGAGGCTTCAATTCTTAAAATGTTGTTGATGATTGTTTTTAATTGCATCACTTTGATTTGGGGTTTGGATATTTTTTTCCTTCTATCTACCTGAGATAACTTTATGGATTTCTTATGTTTCTGTTGGATTAATTGTGGTAGATTCACATCGGATGTTAAGATCAAGAGCATTTCAATTGTTGGAGGTGCTGATGGAACAAGTCCTTCTAAGATGAGAGCGTAAGTTCAACTTCCATGTTGTGTTGTTACTTCTTCATTGCAGTTCTTGAAATTTTGCAAGCGGGAGTAATTCTGAAGCTTCTACAGATGGTAGATGCTGCTGATTTGATGTAGTTTACGCAACTCCATAGAACTTACTCAAAGCTGTTTTAATTAAATTATTGAATGGCCTCGTGTGTGCGTGTGTGCGTGGGTGTGCGTGCGTGGGTGTGCGTGCGTGGGTGTGTGTTTCAGACCCCAATGTTCTCATCATTATGGTAATATTTAGGCAACTTTGAACTTCATATTTTGTATATTTAGTTTTTTTTTGTTGCATTCTCCCTGTTTGGTGTGATAATGTTTGAGTGTTAATGCATCCCTACAAAGACAGGTTCAAGCCAGCCTTATTGTGCAGCATCAATGAGGCATTACCAGCCTTATTGTGTGTGTGTGTGTGTGTGTGTGTGTGTGTGTTTCAGACCCCAATGTTCTCATCATTATGGTAATATTTAGGCAACTTTGAACTTCATATTTTGTATATTTAGATTTTTTTTGTTGCATTCTCCCTGTTTGGTGTGATAATGTTTGAGTGTTAATGCATCCCTACAAAGACAGGTTCAAGCCAGCCTTATTGTGCAGCATCAATGAGGCATTACCATTCCAACCTAGCTAGCGTACTTGCCTTTTTCATTCACTCAATGTATGTTCTTCTTGTTGAGTCATTGGATGTACAATGATTGTTAAGCTATGGAACTTTCCCATCCAGATCAGTTAGGCTAGTTTTTTTAGTAAATATATAAGGAACTGATGTTAAAGCAGCGTTTTGAATAATACAAATTCTCTTTCAATATTCTCTGCTGTGACCACTTTTTGTAACAAAAAAAAAAAAAACTTAGATTTGCTTGCTCTTTAAAATTATTTAGGTTTATCAATCGAGATGGCATTGACTTCTCAGATGCTCAAAGTATGCAAGCTGTTCAGGTATCGTTTCATCCTGGTTGTTGCTCAGCTATCACTAAACTCAATAATATACCTTACTGACAGTAGTGGTTTTTATTGTTTTAAGGAGTGGGATTTGGTTGAAAATTTGAATGGAGTACTTGAGTTTCAGACAAGGTAATCATTCCCTACCGCACTGTTACTTTGCTTATTGAACTCAAATACTTTGTTCCATTTTGTAACTGCCTACCATCTCAATTCTGGAAATCCTTAATTTAATCTCATCTGAACGAGAATGAATACAACAAAGAAGAGTCAAAAGAAATTATATTTCATTGTTTCAATTAAGTTTGGTTCACCAGCAGTTATCTTGTATTTGCTGATTTTATATTTGCTCACATTAATAGATACGCCAAATTTCAAAGTGTGGCAAGCATCACATTGCATTTCCCTGATAATTTTGGTGGCGATACAAGTCAGATACACTATATTGGCTTCAAAGGTGAAGCCACCCAGGTAAATGCACTGCAAAAGATCAAGTTTTACGGCTTTGTGCGTCTGTTTGGACTAAGGATTGGTATCTAAATGACACTTTCTTCTCTACAATGAACAGTTGAAGAGGGATGTTGTTGCCACCATTGTTTATGAACTTATGCCCAACCCTTCTGACCACAAGTAAGTGCTTATACCTCTGTGGAATATTCCAAGCATATAGGGGCACTATTCAGATAATTATGTGCTTGATTATTGATGAGGATTTGATTTAAGATTTGATGTTGGCATGTCCATTTGAGACACCCTGTGTTTCATGTTATGCATTTTATGCAAAATCATTAGTTCTTATGACAAATTAGGATGCTGCCTAATGTTTTCCTGCATAGGCCATGCCATTAATATATGGACTCACATTATGCTTGTGCTATTCAGTTTTTTTTTTTTTTGGAAATTCTTGTTTGTAAGTGATTAGCAGTGGACACAGGGAGTTTGATCTAAGGTGATGTTTTGGTGGTCTTACTCGCTAGAAGTTTAATATTCATCTTGCTTCCATAGAAACCATGATTATTGTAGTAACTTATAAGTCCAAAATATACTTCCTTATATGCTGCTTGATTCTGTTACCCATAGTGACACCTCACTGGTCTAGCTTGTGTTCTCCCAACATGATAGCAAATAGAATTAGATCATAATTCTATTTTAATATTCGTCTTGCTTCCATAGACATCTTGATTATTGTAGCAACTTGTAAATTTAAATGTACTTCCTAATATGCTGCTTGATTCTGTTACTCAAAACTCACTGGTCAAGGTTATGCTCTCCCAACTTGAAAGCAAATAGGAATTAGATCATAAATGCCCTTCAAACAATGTTTTATTCTTCATAACATGTGTAATCATTTGTTGATGGAAATGATGGGTTTGTTCAGGACAAAGGCTGAAAGTGGTGGAGGTTATTCACAGGTGGAATGAAGAAAGGTGCTCTGCTTTGCTTTTAAGGCATGGGTCAAACCTAAACTTATGTTCCATATTCCTTTGTGTATTACCCTTCCCTTTTCCTTGTAATGAAACCTGCTCTGAAACTCTGAAACTCAAACTGTACCTGGCATCTGCTAGTGTGGTGCTTGGTCCTCTGGCGTTTACCATGCAGGCTTCCCATAATGAGAAAGCACAGTTGTTTGAATTGCCTGTTTGTTGTGGTATGTTTATTTTAGGAACTCCAGTGTCTCATGGTTTAATAGAATCATGTGAGAACATAGAATAAGAACTTGCCTGTAAATAAGATTTTGCATGCAGAAAAGAAACCGTCGGGTGGGTTTCGGGAGGGGTCTGCTACATGTCTGGGGATCAAAAAAGTGATCAGCAGATGAAGTGCGAGGTTGATCAGGGTGGGATTACAAGGTGTGGTGGTCTGAAGCGGGACCTAAGCTTTGTAATGATGATCAACATCCCAACTGTAAGAGAATAAACTATAAGATCATACAAGCTGAAGCCAGATGACATCTCGCCTGCTCGCTTGAAATTCGCTTTTCCCAGTTATATACGACACTCGGTTTTTTTTTCAATCTAAACATGAATTTGTATCAGTTAGTGGAAAGGTGAAGTAGTAACGCAATTTAGAAGTAGCAAGGGCTTAAACAATCCACAGCTGCAGCTTAGCTAAT
>Ga0325403_1007168_pt1 | contig 10653 bp, 8 predicted proteins | sample PopdelMetagenome_19_FD_205665 | JGI IMG/M metagenome (GOLD analysis project Ga0325403, IMG submission 205665) | Populus deltoides microbial communities from Bellville, Georgia, United States - Xylem-PdKOR-R4 | ecosystem: Host-associated > Plants > Phyllosphere > Stem > Wood/Secondary xylem...
TTTATTAGGATATAAAATGATGAATCGGATATGATTGTTTTTTCTTAAGTTATTTAGTGTATTTTTAAACCGTATATAAATCAATTTTTATATTATCCAATGCTACTCTAAAAGAGAAACTTTCGTCTGTAAGCTTATCCAGTTCCCCATGTAAAAATTATTATTTATGAAATGACAGTTCTACACTTCATATAAAATATATATTTTGTTTTAAATCTACGTACTAAAGAGACCGTGAAAACTCGAATTTTTTTAGGGTTGAAGGTGGTTGTTGTTTTTATTGGATCTTGGCTTGATTTTAGGCCACGATTTGTGTATGAAAATGGAGTGCGGTTGGAGTTTTGGGACTGTGGTGGAAGCGAAAAGGAAAGAATATATTGGAGGAGAGAGGAGCAGCATGGTGAAGAGACACCATCGAGGATTTGTGTGTAAAAGAGCTGAGAGGTGGAGAGACTATCGGTTCAAAGTGGTGGCAAAGGGCTACTATGGGGAGAGGATTTGAGTGGCGTGAGAAGGGCAATAGATGTTGTGATTTGGTGATAAAAAGACTGTAATCGGCAGAGAATGTAAAGGCGATGGTGGTGGAGCTGCTATGTGGCTGTTGTGGGAACTGCCACCACGGTTGGAGCAGAGCAAGAGGATGAAGCCGGGAAGAGGAAGCTTAGGTCTGGAGGAGAGAGGAGTACCGACTAAGTTTGTGGTTGTTGTGGTGGGGGAATCATGGATTGTCGAATTCCAGCTAGGAAAGGGGTCTCTGCTGGATTTATTTTGGAGAGTGACATATAGAGATAAGATACGGTTGTTGTTTTTATTATTATTATTATTATATATTTTTTATTTTTTCTAATATCTATCAAATATAAAATATGATATATAATATGTAGTTATTTATACTTTAACCCTATTTAGTTCGGTAAAATTAATATTATATAACATATTAATAATATGATTTTGGTTGTTTTTTAAAATATTTTTTATTTAAAAAATATTAAAATAATATTTTTTAAAAATTATTTTTAAAGTCAATCTATCAAAATAATTTAAAAATATTAAAAAATTAATAAAAAATACTTTTAAAATATAAAAATAAATACTATCTAAACAATATAAAACCATGAGTTATAACTGCAACCATCATCATCGTTGGAGTCTCGTGAAGCTTCGGGTTGATGGGATTCAAGGGAGATCTTGACCGAAAACAAAACTACGCACGAAGATATGTATAATTTTTTGTTTTATGCCCCTCCGTTACTGGAAGAAATATATCTTTATGTTACTTGATTTTGCATGTTTAATGAGAAAGGGGGTTTAATTGAAAAATAAATTGGGGATCAAATAATAGGTAATTAAATTCCTAAATTATCAATAAATACATTGACACATAATCCATCCATGTTTCATAATTATAATACGCCTCAATGGAATTCATTTCACTATTCTATATTTTTTATAATAATTGTTGATGATTCTAGAACAGCCGATGATATGATCATCTTGTTTCTTATTAGAAGATTAAAGTAACTACCATAGATAGGGCAAGTAGTCAACAGCAGTCGATCGGCTGGATCCTCCTCCGGAGAGATTATTATCACCAACTCGAGATCAAACAATTTCCTTTTCTTCCTCGATCGAATGGTTGTTGGAATACATGCTGGTAATTTGTTTACTTTGCTCAATTCAAGCACTTGAGGTCGTATGTTTTAATTTAAAAGAAAATCTAAAACCTGATTAACTGTTAGATACGGGATGAATATGGTCAGCTCGGGACCTAAGAAATCATGGATTTTTTTGGATTCCTGACGGGGCACATGAACCCACTTTTTTTTGTTATTTATTCATTAAATAAAGATATAGATAAACACAAAGTGAACTGAAATAATTGGTGACATCAATGTTGGCTTTCCCTGTGGATGGGGCAAAAACCTCGAAACTTTACAAAGTAGATTATTTGTACTCTGACTCCGAAGTCGAAGAGTTTACATTTTTCCCAGGAACCCCGGAAAAGATTTTGACGGATGATGATGATGATGCGCGCTACCGTTTACTAATCTCGTAGCTATCTTTATTTATTTATCATACCATGACATAAACAGATAGGACCGTGGTAAGTAGACGTAGCTTGACTTGATATTTATTGGCACACCATGTCTCCTCGTGGCCTTCCCTGAACCTCATACTTTAGAATCTCAGCAAAAGCCAGTATGTGTGCTTATTGTAGCAGGACGCATGGCAGCCACCTTGTGTTTTTGTATGCCACTCTGTTATTGAGACCAAGTCCTCCTTCCTTCTCTCTACTTGTCTAAAAAGTAAAAGTCCAAGCGTACTTAATCGTCTTGCTTTGTTCAGAAGGTGTCTGCTAGTGCTTGTGCTTCATAGGATCAGCAATAAGAAGATTACTTCTTTCAGGGATTTAAGGGACTGTTAGGTATGTGGATCTCTAAAATCTTCTTTTCTGTTCTTGTGTTTCTCTCATTTTTCATTAATGCTTTTAGCTGTAAGTAGATATTGTTTGGATTTTGATGGTCTTTTCAAGGATATCTCTCCAAATCTTTCATACATTTACCAGAGACTTCTTGTATTGAGATGATGGTCGTGTGATTTTAAATTCCTCTTTTGTTGATGTATTTATCTAATCTTGCAGATGAAATACAAATCATTTGTCAGTTCTTATATTATTCCCTTGCCTTTTATTTTGGAAGAAAGTTTTATTCCTTTGTTTTCTGAGATTCAATCATATGTTGTATGTTCTTTGTATGCCAGGCAATGCTGGATTCATCCTATTAGGGTTTTTTTCTTAGAAGGAAGTGAAGATGTTTTAGTCCTTACTAATTACAACTACTATATTACTCGATCTTCTTTACCCCCTATACTCTAGGCAATGCTGGATTCATCCTATGATGGTTTAACTCTTGAAGGAAAGAACCATTGTTTTCATGTGGATAAGTAATTAATCATTACTTTTCGCAGTTCCATGTCCTTCAAGAGGACGGTAACATTTTTGGTTTAGCTGTGAAGACATGATTCTTCTGTCCTATGCTTGATTAATGTTACAATTGATGTCTTATAAATGAATGATTTAGCAGAATGGTCACCGTCAAACAAGCACATTACAATGTAATTTGGAATGCTTATGCATCATGATGCCTGGCAGCATACGGTTTCAGACTTTTTTTTTCCTATGATTCCAAATAAATGGCTATAAACATAGGACCTGTGAATCTTTTCGCTGGGAAAGATTACTGGAGGAAGAGTGAGTCTTATCTTCACTGGTAGAACCTTGAGGAGGGGTTGGTAGGGCCATGACCCCCATTTTCAAAAACTCTCCTTTTGCTCTGAACCCCTTGTGAAATTTCCCCATCTCCACTGCTTGTTACCCTCTGTTGATTAAGCTTGCCATTGCACGCAAAAAAAAAGAAGGTCTGAACTAGTTTCCACCAGCTTTTCCAGAAAATTATATCTTATGCTTCATCATGTGATCATTGCCTCTTGACAGTCTACATTAATATATATTGACTTTATTGTTTTGTGGAGACAGAGTTTCATTTTTTGGATCATGGAGAGGTCTGACCTGGACCTCGTTGGCATTTCAGGATTGCCCACTGAAGAGTTCATCCCGCAAAGATGGATACAAATGATAAAAACATAGAACCTGTAATTGATTTAGGATTTTCCTTGGGTTATTCCAATCAGTGCATTCAGAGAAGATTGAAGAATGATTCAGGTGCAGGTGCAAATGCAGCTTCAAGTGTAGACATGACATTTGTGGCCACCAATGCCCTGTCTGAACTAGTTTGGTCTCCAAAGAAAGGTTTGAGTCTTAAATGCGCCGATGGAACCTTCTCCAACAAAAAACCCTCTCTGTTACGGGGTGCAGGACCAAGTGATATGGTAAGTGGATCAAATGCTGACAAAGCTATCGGCAAAAAAGTTTTCATGACTCCTCCAGAAGAATCTGACGTGAGGAGTGAAGTTGCTGGAAGAGACAACCCCACAAAGTTCGTTACTAGTGATACAGGCCTCTTTCCGTTGTTAAGTGAATCAAGGCATAAAGTCAAAATAGGTAATTATGAATTCCTTGCAGGTATAGTGTATTATGTATTGGTGAATGTCAACCTATAGAAATTCCTATCCAGTACAGATGAAACCTGTCTTATTTTATTGAAAATCTCTCATTTGGCAGCAACTGATGATCACAAGGAGGAAATGAAAACAGCAGTTGGGCTACCTTTTCTGCAGAAAATGGAGGATGCAAGAAACAATAAAGCAGAAGATATTTATGATCCGATCAATCTTCAAGTAGATGAAACATCTAGGACCTGGGAAACCAAATTTCCAAGTTTGTCAGGTGCTTGATTTGATCTTCTCAACTTAGTTTAGTTCCTACCTTTCTAAAATACACATCCACATAATAGTTTTAAAGAACTTCTGTAGCCGTTGCAACTGGAGTCCTAAAAGCACTGGATTATTAGAAATTACTTCGTTGTACTGTTCTGTGTATTTTGTTTAAATAAATAACCTAAACTTGATGTGAGAGACAAAAAGATTCTACGCGGTCCCTAATTGAATTGCAGCCGGAGAATCAAACATTTTATTCAAATTCTCTTCAGAGCTGTTCATCAATCTGCTTCCTTGTTATTTTATCAATATATTTGTTCTTTTTAGGTGCCTGAAGAAACTGGTTGTTCATGCTTCGATATTCTCATTCCTAACAGGACACTGATTTTTTCATTTTTCAATTTAAATAGATGAAACGAAACTGGATGTGGCACAGAATGGCCCAACTTCCAAGGAACCTAATGTCAGGATTGGAGGTGTTGGTGATGCAAGTCACACATTACAAACAGAAATTGTTTCGGCCTCGCAAGTTTGCTCTGTGGAAGAATGTGAATCTTATGACACTAATATGCAGAAAGCACCATTAGGAAGAGAACATTTTGAATCACCTTCATGCATGGAAAAAGAGAGAGAGAATAATATGGGGACTGGTCCCTACATCTGTCCTCTGGAAAAACTGGAGTCAACTGCAGAGAATGATTTTAAAACTCCACATAGTGAAAATGTGTGTGATGTGGCAACTGAAATTGTAGGATCACAAAATGCCAAGGAAGTCCGGAGTAGCTCTCAGCAGGATGATGAGATACTTCCTAAAGACAATGATTGTGCCATTAAACAGTCTCCCACATACAGCAGAACCCGGAGGTATCAAATGAAAGGCAAGGCTAAGGCCTTATCTGATGGAAATTTAAATGAAAGAATGCTGGACATGGATGATGACAGTCATGAAAGTGTTGAAAGTTGCAACAGTGTTGGGTTATTTTCTACTGGCAAAAGGCAACGGAACTTTGATCCACATTCGTATGTTGGGAGCAAAAGTATCAAAACAAAAATTCAAGAAAGTCCCGGTTCCTCGTCATTTGTTAAACATGATGGTTCATTCATGAATTGGATCTCAAACATGATGAAGGGGTTCTTAAAATCAAATGAAGATGAGGCACCTTCTCTTGCTCTTACCCTTGCAAATCACAAGCATGGACATGAGGATCGTGATAAGAATCTCATTTCATGTAACAGAAATCAAGATCAAGGGTGCAAAACTATGGGATTTCATTCGCTTTTTCAGTCATTGTATTGTCCCAAGACAAAGGCTCAAGAAACTGTCGCTTTGAATGCCAATACTCAAACGGAAGGATCTAAAGAACTTGGGCTGGACAACAAGATCTGTGACTCTAATGCTACTCCAATAACCTGTCGTATGGTGACTGACAATGTGTACAAACGGTTTCTTCAACCAAATGAGAAGTTAAATGAGTCGACATCTGGAAATGGTACAGCTCCACCAGCCTTGACCAAACTTTTATCCACCAATATTGCTTCTGGTCAGGAGATCAGCGGGAGTAACTCTGCAGAGAAAAAAAATTCATGCAACATGGAAACTGATAAGGAGAAAGATGAGACAAGCTCCAATTCCTCTCGGGGTAAACGTAAGAGGAACGATGCTGAACAGCCATCTGAAGGCAAGGCCACAAATACTTCCGGGTACAGAAGTGACCCACTCACAAGCTTGTGGATAACTCGGCTTTCTCCAAAAACTTCTGGTCCATTGTCAAACCGGGATCTTTGCCACAGAAGAACTGGCGAAACTCTTAATGGCTTTACGGATTTCATAAGGCTGAAGGCTCAGTGGCAGAATCATCCTTCTTCTTACCAAGATAAAAAAATTGTGGGGGCTAGGGAGGAGGAGCACTTCACTGAGGACCCGGTATGCATGCAAAATTGTGCCAACAGTACTGAAGTTTCATTTAGCATAAATAAAGTAAATGGACAACATGATGAGAAGTCCATGTGTAAAATGAACTCTACCTTGCCTTTTTCAAGATTCAGAAATTCAGAGGCGATGGCTTCTGTCTTTGCAAGGAGATTGGATGCCCTCAAGCACATCATGCCATCATATGGGACAGATGATTCTTCTCATGGAAACCTGACATGTTTCTTTTGTGGCATAAAAGGTCACCATGTGCGAGATTGTCCAGAGATAATAGATAGTGAGCTTGCAGATATTCTAAGAAATGCTAATTCATTTAACGGAGCAAACGAATTTCCCTGTGTGTGCATAAGATGTTTCCAGTCAAATCACTGGGCTGTTGCATGTCCTAGTGCCTCTTCAAGAACAAGACATCAAGCAGAATATGGCGCATCTCTGGTCCATGAATCCAGCCCCTGTAAAATTCTGCTCAATCCAAGAAATGAAGACGATGCAAAGCAGTCAGATGGCAAGGATAGTCAATTGCAAGCTGCTGATGCACCTACAGTTCGCAATGGGAAATTGCATGAAGCTTCTGCCTCTAGGAAAATGAATATGAATATGAAACCGTTTGAGAGAGACACTGCTTCAAGTTCTGGGGAAAAGAAGTTGAAAGAAAACCAGGTCATGCCTTTGAGCATCAATAGCCAGATATTGGATGTACCCAAGGGAATTTTTGATGCAGTAAAAAGGCTTCGTTTATCTCGAACAATTATTCTCAAGTAAGTGATCATTCCAACTAAACTGTCATCTTCACTGTTATTATTTTTTTAGATCTTTCCTATAAACTGCCATGCAATAACTAAAGACATTTTAGCACTCGGATATCTGCACCCCTCTAATTGTTTGAGACATCATATACAGACAGATAAATTGCAGGTTGTTTTCAACCATATGGTTGAGCTTTTGTTTAGTTTAATCTGAAGTGTGGCCTGTTTATACCTGTAATAGGATGTGTTTGTTCATCACAGCATCTTGTTTACTGTTGGAGTTGGGTAGACATGCTTCCAGTTTCCAGCATCTGATTTATTTTCTTAACTAGATAAACCAAGTCCGATGTGGGAATTTGTTTGATTGCGTAGAAAATCTAATAAACTTCTGGTACGGACATTAAAGTCTCATTTTCCTAAATATGAACCGAGTATGACAGATTTGAACCAGAAAATTCGTGAGCTGGAATTTTGAAATGCATTGGCTTGAACATCTGGCTTAATATTGGTCTGTCCATGCTTATTCTATCAAATCATCTTCTGCTACTTTATCCTCATATTACTTTGGCTCATGATTTTGGCCTTTGCCTCCCACCTCGAAGTCAGTTCTTTTCAATTTTTCTTTTGCATATCTCACAAGCTTGTTTTTGCAACATGGTTTTATGTTAGAGAGTCTGGCCTTGTGGCAAGAAGATGGCATTTGGATAACCTTCTGATGCAGATCAAATTGTAATCTGCCTGTAGTGTTCAGGACCACTGAAGGATGACCTTTTTTCTTCTTCTCCATAACTTCGAAATTTTTTGAACTTGAAGTGAAATCTGAGTGACCTTCTAGGAAAATTAATTCCAAGGAAACACGTGGTGAGGAGCTCAGGATAGTGAGTATGAGAATCCTATGATAGAAGTATAATGAGGTGACATATTTTACAACTTATGCAAGAAGGTCCAGGATCAGAACCAATAACTTAAATGTATTAGATATTGCATTGGTGAAGCATAAGGAAGAAAAAAGAGAAATGATTGTTGCTGAAGAAGAGAGTGTCAGAAGAAAAGGAAGGATTGCAAGACATAGATTGAGAGTACCAGCCTGCATAAATCGTCAGAAGAAAAGGATATTACTGTTTTTCATAGTTTGAATTGCTCGGATAGCTCTCTGCATACCTATCTTACGGCTCTAATTAATGTACTTCATGGTCAATATCAATGGGGGGTAAATTTTAGTTGCTCTTTTTTCATCTTCTGTTGGCATACCTCCATGCAAAATTTGAACAAAGAGCAGCAAATATGTGATAATGTGTTTGTGGCTTTTTTATGATAACTGCACAACAATTACATCAGCTACACTGCAATTGAAGGCAATCGCTGGTCATTCTAGAAAAACTCAATTACAAGATAATTATAAATCTAGCCCTGCTTTCTCATTTATGATTTTCTCCCTTGAAAGTCCTACTTATCAACACCAATATGAATAAAAACTCAAAACTACTTTCAAGGAATAACCTTGGTTTTATCTGTAACATTCATCAAAGCTTGAGTTTTTCTTTTCTAGAAATTATTGTCGTAAAAGTTTTTATCCTTTTATTGATATGTGCTATGTTGCATGCATTGGCACCAGATGGATGAATTCCCATACACCACCATCGCATCTTGATGGCTTTTTCCTGCGCTTGCGGCTTGGGAAGTGGGAACAGGGACTGGGGGGAACTGGGTATTATGTTGCCTGCATTACTGGTAAGCCAAAATTGTTTACCCTGTCTCCTATCTATGATAAATGGAAGAGTTGCATAGTTGTCATTAATTAGCTTCCTTTTCTGTTGACGACTCACACCCTCCCCTTTTTCCCCTGTTCTTTCTTTTGATCATACAGGAGTTCAAAGTCAGAGTTCAAAACAAAAGTTCAAAAATTCTATTGCTGTAATTGTAGGTGGCGTCAAATGTTTAGTTGAGAGTCAATATATCTCCAACCATGACTTCACCGAGGTAAAAGCCCGACTCTGAAAACGAATTCATGTTTTATGTAATCTAGCAATTTAAATTTCAATCTTTGATCTATAGATTTCCGGCTGAATCTGCGAGCTTGATATCTTTATTCATGGACTGCATGTAATTAATCTGGCTATTTAAGGATCACGACTCATCAGAATATGGTCTTATGATCTTTCTTCTACTTGCCTATTTTACACTCTGAATCTTGATTCATGTTGCATTGAAGTTTCCTTCATTGATGATTTAAATGACTGAATCTGCATTTGCTTGATGGAGTCTCTTCATGAAGACAATTTGAGTTTTCAATGTTATGTTACTACAAACTCATCACCTAAGTAATGTAGTCTGACACCTTCAAAATCATCTACGAACCCTTCATGAAGACAATTTGAGTTTTCAATGTTATGTTACTACGTACTCTCACCTAAGTAATGTAGTCTGGCACCTTCAAAATCATCTATGAACCCTTCAAACACAGCAAACCTGTTGTTTGTTATTACAGGAAGTCAATGACTCTGAGTTTCTTAATATATTATCATATATATAATGACTATTTAAGAATGGACCTTCAAGTTCCAAAGGATAATATTTCCACCATTTTCTTTTTGTAGAAGTCGTCTGGTTGGGAGACAGTTCATGTTACCTTGTACCTGGGAAAGAAAGTGATTCTTTTCGTATGTTGCTCTCATTTTTGCAGGGTGAGCTAATGGCATGGTGGTGTGCAACCTTGAAGGATGGTGGCAAGACACCCTCCGAAGAAGATTTAAGATTGAAAGTCGAAGAGATGAAAATGTTACGGTTTTAGGATTCAGGTGTCGCTTGCAAAAATACATAAAAAGTGAGAAGAACAAAGCGCTTGAGTATGCTTTTGCATATAATGTTTTGAATTGCCATTTCTATTGCTTTTCATCTGTCCCTCGTGAACATGACACCATCGTCCAATTTCAAGTACGTTTGGCATGGAGGAATGGCTAGGGAAAGAAAGCTTACCTTCATATTTGTGCTGATATAACCATAGATTCTTTAATTGTCTCTGTGTGTGTGTTTTTTTTTTTTTTTTAATTAAGATTGATATATAAAATGATGTGTTTACCCTCAGTGACGACAAATACCTCTGTGACTGCCGTGTAAAAGACAGTGATTTGCAGACCAATAACACCATGATATAATTTCTACCATTAATACAGCAGCAGGTAAAAGTGAAACATACACCTCAGCTGTTAATATTAAGAGTATTTTAATGCCAAGTTGATGCAATAATATGCGAGATGCTTTGGCGATAGAGTAACGGTCCGTTTGGAATTATTTTTTTAAAATGTTTTTTATTTAAAAATATATTAAAATAATATTTTTTTATTTTTAAAATTAACTTTTCAAAATAATTTAAAAATATTAATTTAAAGCAAAAAAAATTTTTAAAGCTGTGTATTTTATATGGTAGTTGAGCCCTGACTCAACCACACGAAATAGCTAGATCTTCATATGAACCGAAAGGTAAATAGGTTACTTACAAACGAAGATAGATGAGATCTTTCCTAAAAGAACCATCAATTATCAATGTATAGAATATTATTCCAGCGGTCCCAGATGCATCGCATACATCACCCACTTAGGCTTTTCCTTTAATTATTTATGCAGGCAGGGCCCCCACCCCCC
>Ga0325403_1007169_pt1 | contig 10652 bp, 5 predicted proteins | sample PopdelMetagenome_19_FD_205665 | JGI IMG/M metagenome (GOLD analysis project Ga0325403, IMG submission 205665) | Populus deltoides microbial communities from Bellville, Georgia, United States - Xylem-PdKOR-R4 | ecosystem: Host-associated > Plants > Phyllosphere > Stem > Wood/Secondary xylem...
AACCAATTAATTACAAAAATTATACTAACTGTTTTGTATTTCTGCGTTTGTTTAATGAAGGAAACATTGTGAGTCCGTTTGGCTTTGCGGCTGCGGCTGCATTTTATTTAAAACGCAGTTCGCAGCTATTTGGTTAAGGAAAAAAGTGATTTACTGTTCACTGGGACCCACTGAATTTCTGCGTTAGCAACGCAGAAAAGGATAAGCAGCCATTTCATACTTTTTTTTCATTGTTCATGTTAATTGCACTGTTCACTTAAAAATAGTGAACAGTGCAATTCTCTTGCACTGTTCACTTGCACTGCATGGACACTTTTTTTTATTATTATTATATAGTGTGTTAAGTTTTGTTTTTGTTAATTTTTTTAATATTTTTTTTAAAAAAAAAACTAGTTTGGAGTGAATTTTATACATGATAATATTTTATCTAATTTTATTACACGCTAAAAAATTATGAAAACTGTAGTTCTTGTCGGATGAATTTTGTACGTAATGGAATTGTAGATAGTTTAATAGAATAATAATTTTTTTTTATATAAAGTATGATTTATTTCATGATGTTACCGCAATAGTTAAATCCACAATATTTAAATTAAAAACCATCAATATTAATATATATTTTTTAAAATTATTTTATAACCTCAATTTCAAAAACATTATTAACCAAATACATTAAACTACTTTTTCTTCAACCTCAATTTCAACCACAGTTTTAACCAAACACCTATTTTTTCAAACGAACCACAACTAAAAGTACTTTTTATAAAACAACTTTTTTCAAACCACAACCACAACAACTATTGCAATACAAACACACTCAGTATCTTTCAAGTGTCGGGGTTTTGTGTTATTTGGCCTTTTAGGTGTGAAGAATGACAGCAAACTAAGAAAAATGAAGGGCAGAGAAAATAATTTACTGGAATTACATTTTTCATTTATCTGATGCTCTCCTTGAATACACACGAGAATAGATAACGAACTCCTTCAAAAAAGGAGTCATAACTCCACTTAGAGTCAGCACTAGACCGCTTAAAAACATGATTGAAATAACCATTTACTACGTGGTTTATCGGTAAAAACTTGAGATTAAATTTTTTTTTTTTAATTTCAGATTTGAATCTTGTGGTTATTAATATAATGATTACTAGAGGCTTATATGGTTATTAAATTTAGAGTCCATGAGATTAGTCAAGGTGCCCGCAAGCTAGTCCGAACACCCACGTTAATTAAAAAAAAAAAACATTATTGAAATTTCTTAAAATGAAGCAAGGTTATTTATTAAAATTCTTAAAAACTCTGAAATTTCTTAAAATTTCTAGCAAATAATTAACTTTGTATACATATAATTTCTTAAAATTTTAATATTATTTATTAATTTCAAGTTGGATAAATTAATATTTATATCCAACTCCAAACTAACCTTTTACTTTGAGATCTTATTTTAACCTCGTCAAGTCTAAAAAAAATGTTATCCATTGTGTTCTAGTAAAATTGTGACATCCAATGCCATATCTGACACGTCAGTTACACGAAGTTGGGGTGCACCGCATAAAACGAAAAACAAAAGAAAGATAGGGGCACATATTGAAAAATGGTGAAATTATGGAGCAAACAATAAAATAAAATAAATGTAGGGTCAAATGCGTAAAAGTAAGAGTAGTATACTGCTCTATGTACTTTGGAGGCTCGTGTCAAAAGACGAATCTCAGTTGGCAAAAGAAAAGGAAAGAGGAGAAAGGAAAGAAAGTATGGGCTTGTTACTGAAGAATTACTCGACAATCACTTCTCGCTACCGATCTCAATCTCAGGTATTTGGGTTTTTAGGGTTTAGTATTTAGAGTTTGAGCTATGTTATTTTCTTGTCCTTTGAATTTATTTGTTCGTTGTTCTTTCAGAAGACACAGGGCGCCTTCTCTCTTTCGCGTCGCGGATTCCATGTTGAACCTGGTCCTCGCGAGCAAGCTGTTAGTCTCTCCCTCTCTTTCTTCTTAATTATTCATATCCCAAATCATTTTTTCCCCTTTAGTTACTTGTAGTAGTATGCAAGCATTGAAGCATTTTTATTAGCAAAATCAGCCCACCTTTGTTGTCCCCTTTTTTTCTTTGGTTGCAAAATGATGAGGCTTCGTTGGTTTTATTCATAAATCTAGGTCGATTTGAGCTGTGTAATTCGTGAGGTAAATAAATAAATCCCAACAAGGATTCAATAAACTTTTGGATTAATTTTGTTTTTCCGATCATTTTGCAACTAATTTCTCACTGAGTTCTCAATGAGAGCCATAGACATCGCCTTTGCTTTGCACTTTTCTATATGATTTTGTTGGGAAAACTTCTGAAGTGCTTTTTATCAGGAATAAAAGCCTACCCTTCTATTTAATTCCCTAAATTGCAGAAAGATACCCCATTTATAATAAATCTGTCATCTAATTCTCTTATTATCGCTTACATTTTTTAACTTTCATTCACCTTAGAAGTTAATGCCAGTATAGATTAAATTGTGTTTACAGCAAACTAGCAAGACTCTACCCTTCTTTCCTTCACATAAGGTCACGGGTCCTGCAGATTTCTTTCAAATCCTTTATGGTGAAACTAGAAATCAATTTATTGTTCCATGCTCTTGGGGCTTGTCTTAAGCAGTAAAGAGCGAGTTGTAGTCTATAAGCATTCTCTACTTTTCCATTCACAGCATAGCCTTAAGGTTTAATTGCTTGAACTTCTTCTAGTCCACCGAAGCTGAGTTAATGTCTTGTTAAAATACTTGACATTCAGAATGGGTTGCGAAAAGTAAGATTTGTTCTTGCAGATTCAGTCTGTGGAACAGGTACAATCATTTCGTTGCCTGGCTGTTGCAAATAACTTCTTGCCACCAGCTGAGCCTTGTGATTTTGGTTTAAAATGCCTGCTCCAATCTGTAGTGCATGGCACTTTTCTGTTCGTGTGCCTTGATATAATCCATTAGTTCATATGTTGTAAGTCAACGTCTGTCATCTTCTCAACTGCACCTATATGTTCAAGTTTCTGCTGAAAATTTTCAAGGACTTCTTCACCAACATCTTCTCTATTTCAATTTCACCTACAGCTCTCTATGTGGTTTAGAATTTCAACAGCCATTCATGAAGAATTGCCAACAAGTTAATTGTCCTCCACTGCTTTCAAATTCTCTTTGCAATGTCTGCATCTTTACAGTGATTTCTTTTCTAATCCTTAAAACTCAAAAGTTTCCTACTTATGTGTTGCCTTTTAACTCCACTCGTTCTTGGATGTATTTGCCTGCCATTTTCTGGATTACCCCTAATCCTCCAGCTTTTCCCTTCTCAATTTTCCTTGTAATCCTTTCTTCCATGCTATTGCCCATGATGGCTGTTCTTTGTATCTCTCCTCCACCAATTTCTGTAGAATTCCAGTATTCATGGTGATTTTCAGAAGTAGGAATCTGATATGAGGAATACAGTTAAAAAAAAAGGTCTGCACTTTGTGCAGGCATAGAAAGGCTTTCATACTAAATTTGAATGTAGCAGGTGGAAACAAAGATGGATAATTGATCTTACTAATACAACAGCAACTGTACAAGAGCTAAATGAGTTGTCCCAAAATCCTTCTACTCAAGATGGGGCAGTTTTTGTTAATTTTTGACAAACTCATCACTGTTGATACTTTACAATCTGTTTTGAAAACCAATTTCACAGTCTAGGGAATACAGAGTCATTAAAACCAGGAAACTACCTCCTGCAGTTGTAGAGACGTGAAATTTTCATAGTATAGGAAATAACAAAGTTATGTCCTTATGGAGTCGGTGATAAACTGCTGGATATGTACAACTGCTGCGCTTTATCAACTGTTTGAAACCCAATTTCATAGTCTAGGAAATATGCAGAGCCAAAAACCAGAAAAGTATGAACATGAAAATTCCAAAGTTACCTCTTAACTGGCAATTCTACGTTGAAATAATCAATTGCTAAAAATAACTGAATATGTGATTGTTGAGGTTCATATATGAGTAACGTGCTAATTTGTTTACCTTACAGCTCCTGGCCGAAGATCCATCTCTTAAGCGATTCAAATCACATAAGAAGAGTGTGTGGAGACTCAAAAGATTTGGAGATGTTCTGACACTTGTTGTTGTAGCAGGTAATCTGATGCTGCTGGTGTAACTGGAAGAAAATTGCATGTAGTTCTGAAAAATTGTTTTTGGTACGAAACTACATAAAAATATTGGTAATTGGTTAAACCTCATTGGTGGGGTTCTTTGGTGTGCTACAAGAATTAGACTAGAGGAATTTAAAATATTTGGATGGTATAGAATTGAAAAAACATGTGGGTGTCAAACTTTTTGCGTGTAAATGTCATTGTTAATTGAAATGATTATTGACTTTCCAAAGAGCACATTTAAACAAAAAGTTGAATTGAGCATTTATTAGTGTCAGTGATAGCATGCATGTTCTTTTACCTGTAAAACTGATTAGAACAACTTTAAGCAGCAATATGGAAGCTTCAACTTGGTTGTATGCTCTACTATGCCTCAGTATTTCATATCACGATGACTGGCAATGCAATCTGATGCACTGGAGACTTTGGTGTCTTAACATGCTCTATGTTTGTTATTTTTTACTATACTTGGCTGTATGCTCTACTTTATTTTTGAATAATAATGTGATTGCTTAAATTGAACCAGGGATCCTCTGCACAGTATAGTTTATCTTCCCTGGAATTGCAGTCTTCTACCAAAGCCGTCTCTGTTACAACTGGTAGTATTCTCATACGCTTTTGTACTGTGTTTTTGTTTCAGGCTGTTGCTATGAAATCTATGTCAAAACAGTAATGCGGGAAGAAGCTCGGAAACAGGCAAAGGAAAGTGCATGATTGGGAGTTTAGTGTCTGAAATTTCTGTTTCTGCCAAGAACATCAGATCCTCTTCAATTTTGTCAGTGTCCAATAAGTAGTAACTATCATGATGTGATCAAATGCTTGCCCTCTTGCTTCTGTTTTTCGGTCGTGTAATAAAGTTTGTCTTTTGTCGTGCCATATTTATAAAATAAGCATATGGGAAAATTACCCCAGTTGCGTCCTGTTTTTTTGGGACCCCGTAGTCATTTGAATTGGCATCTGTTTCGTTCCATCCTTCACCTATTGAAAGATCGAAGCACATAAATTAATGGATATATTTTATTTTGGTTAAAAAATCCAGTTATATAGCTTTTTTTTTCAGTGCCATCTAAATAATATTATTAATAAATAAAAAATATTTTAAAATAAAAAGTAATTCTTCTAACCACGCAAACCTTGAACAGCAAGTCAAATTCAGAGATTTCTTAAAGATTGTTGTTGATTCTGTCAAACAAATGCAAAAAACTTAAAATGGCAAATCCACGACAAAGCTACAGAACTTCAAGCATTCCAGTTTTACAACTTGCAAACGAGCTTCAACTAATTGGACTACCATCAAGAAAGTGGTAACCTCCTACGATTTTACAATAATTATAGACAATCTTATATCTGAAGATGCTCTTGGTTGTGCATGATCAAGTCCACCGATTTTCTGCTAGACCAAAAATTTTCTTCCACTAAAATTTTCTGTCTGAGGTGAGATCAAGGTGTCTGTTAGAAAATTATGAATAGCTTCCCAGAGAGGTTTCATGATCAAGACATCGCTTGCTTTCAGGGCCCGAATGTACTGATCACCAAAGTTTTGAGCATCGGCCTGAAGACAGAGTTGACAATAAGAAGCCAGAAGCAAGAATCAGAAGCCGGGCATGCAAAAAGAAATTGCAGATCAAAATTGAGGTCATAAAGAGTCTTCCCAGTTTCAGATAGCTTATCAATGAAAGTGGACTGGAAATGTGAAAGCAGTTCCATATACAAGTTGTTCACCACATTGAAGACAGAGTTTTTTGTTGAGAAGAAGGAGGGCAGTGCAAGTGTAGTCTCTCATAATCAAGCATTTCTGGAAATTTGTGATTGTTTTATATCCTTGTAACATGAAAGTAACACTATCTTTTGACAGGTGTAATTTATTTTTCATTACAAAAGTAGATGCTATTAGGTTAAGAAAAATACGCTTTAAAAAATCATCACTTTTGGATAATATAACATCTAAACACTTGCTTAATTTTGTATAGTAATTTTTTGTTTTTTTTAAACAACCGAATAACTTGTATTTATAATGTTGAATGATCAATAACTTATATTTTCAGTTATTTGTTAGAAAGTTCAAAAAAGATTTAAAAAATTATGATTTTTGAACATTTATATATATATATATATATATATATATATATATATATATATAAAGCATTGTTGTTTTAGCCAAATGTTCTTTGTATAACCTGCTTGAGAGTATGATAGATATTGCTTTTCAAAATGATTTTTCCATCAATATTGATCCATAATTAGGCTAGAAAGGAAAGGGTAACTGCTTAGAAAGGGAGGTGCTCAAGATAGTTTTGGGTCAAAGGCATGTTAGGAGGGCTACCATTGAAGGTGGCGGGTTGATCTCGGTTGAAGAAAATGGTAACGTGTGGCTAGAGAAGGTTGGCCAAGAGATGAGAGGTTGAAGATGGATGTACTTTTTTGTTGTTTTTTTCAAAAAAAATCAAAAAATAAGGTCGAAAATTAAATAGCAACAACTTGAACAACCAAAGAGATAAAATCTTACTCAGAGTAGGAGTCTTTAATAAAATAACTAATTAGAAGTAAGATATTAAGTTGTGATTTATACGTGTATCAATAAAAAATGAGTTTAACTTGTTTTAGGATTTAAGAAACCTTTTTATTTGATACTAATATCAATATAGGATTAAAATTACTTTTGTAAATAGGATTCAAACTTTACAACAATACAAATAGAATTAGATTATTACAAACGATGATCAACCCCACAAATTCAATTTCAACAAATTTATTTATCTTTTTTTTTCTCAAAGGGTTTTTTATGCTTTCTTTTATTGTTTTCCTTTATTTCTTGCACTTTAATTAATGTAATTTTCTTATCTTTTGAGACTCTTGTATTTTCATTACATTGTGATATTTTTAGAATGGAGTGCCTATAATAAAGGTACGGGATTTGAGATCCTTTATTTAGTAAGAGGTAGTTGTTGTCTCATTATAGATTTAATTATATGAATATTTCTTTAACAAAAAGATATAGCATTGCTTATGCTATATTTTAATTCCATTTTTTCACCCACAAACTTTATATGGTATAAGTGGCACTTGGTTTTGAGAATTTTATGGATATTAGAGACGGCAATGGAGATTCATGGAAGCCGAGCATCACTCTTCATCTCCACCTTTTATTTTTAATTGAGGCAATTTCACTTTTTCATACCCGACTTTTAATAGAGATCCACATTAATTTTTTTCATCATGATCAATTTCCATTACGTAAAGTATATAGATAATAAAAAAGTATTTTATATCTATCCGACAAATTTAATCATTTTTATTGAGTCTTTTTTTTTATTGATATCATTTTTTTAATTGAGTTATTTTGCCTTTTCATTTAACAATTTTAATTTGATTTTGCAAAATTGATACTATGTAGACCATGAAATGGTGTTTAGAATCATGGACATGCGAGAAAATATAAAATAAAAAACTATTAAAAAAAGATAGAAATGCAACATAAAAGAAAGATATAGTCTATTATGAGTTGTAATTATTACACACAATGTTTTCTTTAATTTTTCTTTGTTACCTGACTTTTTTTATTTTTGATTTAATCATTTCATGTTAGGTTGACTTGGGATTAGATTTGATATTTTATTTTAGTTGGTTTTATATGGAGCTCTCGTGATATTAATGCTTGACTTGACAAAATAAAACTTAATTTTATTGATCAAACCAATTAAAACTTTAGAGATCTAGTTTCAAACTCAAACAAATATTCAATATATTTTTCTAAAAAATAACATTCTTATCTCAATTTCTCGACTTAATCTTTGATTGAAATTATCAGATTTGTTATTATTTATTGGCACATATAATTCTTATTTTATTTTATTGAATACATGTATAAACGTTTCAGTTTGTAGTTTCAATTTTTCTTGATGTTAAAAAAACTATTATACATTGAGAATACTTCATCCCATAGCATAACATAGGGAATCAAGCTAGTTTTGTTCTCAATGATGCAAGAGACGTTGATTGTGTGAAGCATATTAAAAAGAAACTAAAAGAAATAGTGTTTTTACCGTGTACTACCTCACAAAACACTATTCATTACAATTGTTTTTTCTTTTGCTTTTTTAATTCTTCATTGAAATTTATTTTATTTGAGATTAGATTTCATAATTTATTGTGGTTCTTTTTATGTGGTTATCTAGTCTCCTTACTCGTGTTGTGGGTTTGGACAAAAAGCTAAAAGAGATGGTCTTTTTACTGTGCACTACCTCAAAAAAACACTATTTATTTCAATAATATTTTTTTAAAATATATTTTTTTATTTCATCATTCAACCTCAAGAAAATACTATTCATTGCAATAATTTTTTTTTCTTTTTAAATAATTTTTTATTTCATCCTTCAACATTTAGTTTATAGAAGATTATGTTTCATGATTTGTTATTGTTTGATTTTTATTTGATTATCTCAATCTCTTAACCCGTGTTGCAAGCTTTGTGGGTTAACTCGGTTGACTCGGGTTTTTTTTCCCTTTCTTAATTGATATTTTTTTTCAAGTTCATTATTCAATATTAGGTTGATTAAGAATTAGACTTCATAATTTATTTCGATTTGCTTTTTATAATGTTATCATGTTCTCATGACCTGAGTTATGAGTTTTGTCGGTTAACCTGAGTTGACTCCAGTTATTTTATTGTATCTTTTTTTTAGATTGATTTTTTTTTTCAATTTCATCCTTCACACAATAGATTGAAAGCATGAATTTTTTTGTTTGGAAAAATAGAAAAATTTATTAGGGACTATACAAGAATCAAACAAATGTCAATCGAAAAGGGGGAAAACAAAAGCACCATAAACAGTAATAGCAAAATATCAATAGACATTTATCTGTCGTGAAATAAGAAGAAGAAAAAAAAACATTGCAGGTCTGATACAAGACTTATTTATAGCTTATAAAGATGCCTAATAATCCTAGGAACTGAAGGAGAAGTTGCCATCGTTTTGGTTTCCATGTTAGAATAGGATTCTAATCTCGGTCTTGTATTTATTCTTTTTTTTAGTTGTCTTTAATGCTCCTTTTTGCCACCTCTTGGTATCCTGCTAATATTAGGAAATACAATTAAGTTGCTGAATTATTCTCCTTGTATAACAAAGAGATTGTGTCGGCCATGTGTTTCTTAAGTCAGCTTGGATTCCTTTGTTTTCTTTGTTGTGTTTTCTCCTCACCTGACAAGGAAATAAAATAAAATAATAAATCCTAATATTTAAAGGAATAATTATTGTTCCCACATATAATAAGAAATCCAATATTAATTAGAACTCCACAAAACACATGAAAACATCACATAACAAGGCTGGCTGAAACTGATACAAAATTGATAGCTTTATTATCAAAACTTCATGGCTCAAATAAGGATGGTTAGGCCCCTCTTGCATATGGATTAAATGTAAAGTCTCCTTTTGATGCTCTAAAGGATCTTCAAGTTCAGCCTTAGCCGAAATTTGCACAACCAGTTCATTCAATGCTTCTTTTAAGGCCTTCGCTTTGGACCTTGTGGTGGGTCCACTTGAAACGTGTAATGGGTTCTTAGTGTTCACGGGCTTATCCACATCAATCCTGCTACATTGCTTCAATGTAATTGAGATGCATTACCCTGATCAAGTAATACATCATTTTGGTTTGTCTTAGCACATCCCAGATTATGTTGATACCGGTAACGAGCTGCATAGTATCAGACATAAAGGTAAGCGGGAGGGGAATTGGTTGGTGATTCATGCAACTTTCCTAGATATTTAGGATGCTAGGATAAATCAGATATTTGAGGAGTGGCCTCCAAAGATTGATTTAGATACCTACATGAAATGATATTTTTTTCCATTATATGTCAGATTAATACACCTACATGGTTGTGTTTCCTGAGGCGTCTACAATAGGATGCATTATAAGTCTCAATATCCAATATATAATTGATTAGTATGCAATATATATTAAATATTATTAATGTTATTATAGATGATGAATGCTAATTATTTTTTAATGTATATATATAGATTCATCACTTAGGAGGCTCGAAAAGCAACAATTACTATCCGTGAAGATATTGATGAAATGGGACATGTCGTTGCCAACATTATGCTAAATTTGTATCATGATGGACTTCAAGAGGTTGGGGAGGCTCAACATCTTGAAGCGGTATTAACAAAAGATGAAATTATTTATCATGAAAGGGGACATGTAGTTGGGGATGTCGGTTCATGCACGAGCATCCCAGACTTGTGTATGAGCTGACATGATTTTGGTGTTGACCTTTACATGGGCGTTATAGGTCCGTCCTCGAGTTGTAGGGTGGTGGTGTAGGTCCATTCACAAGCACTTCAAGCTCATCCATAAGTTAAGATAATTTTTAGATGTAGTTAAATTATATGATTTAATTTTATAAGAATTATGAATTTATTTTAAATTTAATAAAATTTTATGTGAATCATTGTGTTTAATTATGAATTGTTAATTATTAATTTGGATGAATCATGAGG
>Ga0325403_1007172_pt1 | contig 10650 bp, 11 predicted proteins | sample PopdelMetagenome_19_FD_205665 | JGI IMG/M metagenome (GOLD analysis project Ga0325403, IMG submission 205665) | Populus deltoides microbial communities from Bellville, Georgia, United States - Xylem-PdKOR-R4 | ecosystem: Host-associated > Plants > Phyllosphere > Stem > Wood/Secondary xylem...
ATCTTTGAGGCTAAAAACATTATTATACTTGAAAATTAAAAAAAATCTGAATATTTTTGTGAAAGAAAACCAAAAAAATATTTATTTACATGTGAAAAGATAAGATATTAAAAATAAAATTATTATTACAATTATGATCTATTGTGATTTATTTCCTCGGACTCCTTAACTTTTTTCATAATTTTAAAAACAGCAGCACAAATATTTCGAGCCCACCGAATACCTTAGATGCGCGGCACACGCGCGCGCCAGCAGAATTGTGCGTGTGGTTCTCAAGTTTAATTTATTTTCTTTTCTCACGTGCTAGTTTAGGTCCTAATTTGCTTGCTCATCTGCTCGCAGCTGCCTATCCCCAATCCACGCATCTCCCTCCTCTCTCCTTATTCCTGTAACCCTAGCCCTAATGCGAACTTTCTGTTATTTCATTTAGAAACCACGAAATTCTTCACACTGCAACTATAGTGTAATGCGTAGTTGTGCAGGTACATCGAAAATCGAGGCTGCTCCAGTTTTCGAATTTGACAATGGAGGATTTGACAGAGACAGAGATTGGGAGCTCTGTGGAGTCGTTTCAAAAGTTTTTGGATTCGCAGAGAGAGCTTTTTCACAACCAAATCGATCATCTTCAAAGAATTGTTGTTACTCAATGCAAACTCACCGGCGTCAATCCTCTTTCTCAAGAAATGGTATGTCTTTTTCCTAATTTCTTTATAAATCATAAGTTTTTAGGGCTTTCTCCCTTGTTATAACTTTTTTTTTTTATCTTTTGAAATCATTCGCAGGCTGCTGGCGCTCTGTCGATAAAAATTGGTGAGTTTTTTTAGGGCTTCTACCTTACCTTTTTATGAATATACTGTATGGATATGATTCTGTTTGTGTCTTGATAATGATCAAAAGTCTTGTAAAATGGGCTGCTGTCGGTCACTACTAACATTGTATGTCGATTCGGCAGGAAAAAGACCCAGAGATTTGATAAACCCTAAGGCTGTCAAGTATATGCAAGAAGTTTTCTCTATCAAAGATGCAATTAGTAAGAAGGAATCACGTGAGATTAGTGCTCAATTCGGTGCTACAGTTACACAGGTGATTTTCCTTTCTTTGTGCTTAAGTCTGGCTTGGGACAATATTCATGCATTGACTTTCACCTTTACTCTGCATGTATTTACACGAATTTGGAGACATATGCCTTCATTTATATTGATTACTTTTCTGCAATTTTTTCTTGTTTTGATCCTAATTTATTTTTAGCGTCTGGATGTGTATATGTTATTGCTCATGACATGGTGTTGCATCGACTATAGGTTCGAGATTTTTTTGCAAGCCAGCGTATGAGAGTAAGGAAACTGGTTCGGTTGTCAAGGGAGAAGGCTATTAGAGTTAATGCACACAAAGGACCTCAAGATGGGGTCCCAACAACATCTGATGCTTTGATGCCTGTTGATTTGGTCCCCTTGAACTCTGTTGCCCCAAATCCAGTTCCCATGAATACTGTTAGCCCCAATCCAGCTCCCTTAAACGCTGTTATCCTGAATCCATTTTACTTGAACTCTGTTGCCCCCAATCCTGTTCCCTTAAGTTTTGTTATCTCCAGCTCAGCTCCCTTAAACTTTGCTAGCCCCACTTCGTCACCCTTAAACTCTGCTAGCCCAAATCCCGTTCCCTTAATTTCTGTTAGCCCTAATCCAGTTCCCTTAAACCCTGCAATCCTGAACCCAGTTCCCTTAGACTCTGTTGCCCAGGATCCTGTCCCCTTAAACGCTGTTGTTCCTTCCAGGGTTGATGAAATACCCTCTTGCTCAACACAGGATGATGTGTTGCCTGGTTTAGATGAATTAGATAAACATTTTTCTGAGAAGATTTTTGATTTGTTGCGGAAAGAAGAAACATTTTCTGGGCAGGTGAAGCTCATGGAATGGATCTTGCAAATACAGACTCCAGCTGTTCTAAATTGGTACTTTGCAACCTGCTATATGTATCTAACAAGATGTGATTTTTTCTCCATTTGCATTTAATCTTTTTCCACGCATGTTCCCAGGTTTCTTGTTAAAGGTGGTGTCATGATTTTGGCAACATGGTTAAGTCAAGCAGCTGCTGAAGAACAAACAAGTGTTCTTCTTGTCACCTTGAAGGTAATTGTAAATTTTTATCATCTTCCCTGCAATTTTCTTACCTCGTAAACATGCTTAGGATTGCATCTATGGTGTATGCAGGTATTCTGTCATTTACCCCTACATAAAGCTCCTCCTGAACACATGTCAGCTGTACTTCACAGTGTCAATGGACTGCGGTTTTACAGGACTCCAGGTGTACTTTTGTTCAGAGAGTTATCTTGTGCCTTTTGATCTTCCTATATTATGCTTCTTGTTCTCGCATTCTTACATATTACATCAGATGTCAGTTTCTAATTACTAATTGATAAATGAACTCCACGGGCTATTTATAATGTTCACAACTGTTCTTATTGCTCGGGTAGGATAGTTATGCTTCTTGTTCTCTCGTTCTTACATATTACATCAGATGTCAGTTTCTAATTACTAATTGATAAATGAACTCCATGGGCTATTTATAATGTTTGTAACTGTTCTTATTGCTCGGGTAGGATAGTTTCTGGTTTTTTTTGCTTTCTCATTATGGATAACAAAGGTCATACCAGTTTGTTATGATTCCATATAAAGATATTGTCAACACTCTGGGGCTTTTATTTTTTGTAAACCAATTTGATCACAGACTGCTTCTTGCTTATCATACAAATAAGCAAGATGGATGAATTAGGAGTTGTGCTTCCTTTCTTTGTGTATTGTTTGGTATTGACACCATTCTGGCCAGTGTTGTCAAGAGGCGCTTGCCTAGGTGCTCCATGCGAGGTGAGGCCCCGGCACCTTTATTAGCCTCATACGATGGATTTCAATGAGGTACTGCCTAGGTGAGCGCCTTGTGAGTGGGTGCAAGGCGCTAAGGCTAACGCTTGCTTGAAGTTCTTCCGTTTCTGCTGGGTTTTTCTTTTAAATGATTTATGTTTTGACCTATTTGTCCATCTTTTTAATTTACCACAAGAAACTTAGGGGTATTTTTGTAAAAAACAAAGATTAGGGTAAAAAATGAAAATAAATCATTAAAGTGGGAGACAAACAGACAATGAAGGACACTTAGAAGAGAAACGCCAGCCACACTTTCTTTTTTCAACAGTGGGAGTCGGAGAACAACACATCTGTACAGGTAATACTTTAATTTTTTCTAAACAAGTGCAGTATGGTTTGAGAGATGAGGATTTTGATTATAATCATGAAATGGAGGATATGGAGGATTCAAGTGAAGGAGAGGAAAGCATGGATGAAGATGTTTTTGAAGATTAATGAATAATGATGATGATATGTAATTTTGCGTTTTAATCTATTTGGCTACTTACTACTTTAAATTATCTTATTTTGTTTTAAGGGTGAAAAATACAACTTTATATGACCATGTTATGGTATTTTATATTTTCTTTTGATTTTCTAATGATCTAATCTTAATTGGGAAAATATATATTTTAGATTTATAGAAATCATATAATATTTATAGCATATTGCCCTGGTTCATTCGGGCGAGCGCCTAGGCGTGAGCCTAGCGCCTCGGGCATTTTACAGGCGTGGTGCCTTTTGCCTTTGACAACACTGATTCTGGCCTTGTTCTGATGAATCCTCTTGAGTTCTGTATTGTTTGATATGAGATACATCTGTGTGCTTCCTTTCTTTATGTGCCTTGTGATAATTTTGAACCTCATTTATCTGATTTGAAGATCAGACATATCAAACAGGGCCAGGGTTTTGTTATCAAAATGGAGCAAAATGTTTGCAAAAAGTCAAGCAATCAAAAAACCCAACGGCATAAAGTCGTCTACAGATGCACAGGACATGATTTTGAAGCAGAGGTAAGTTCATGTGATTACCTCCTATACTTGCAAGATTTGTTTAGTCAAATCTCATCGTTTGGCTCTAATTTTGTGCAGCATTGATGAAATTATGGGCAATGAATCATGGCAGTGTGATATTGGTAATCCTGTAAGTTTTATGCACAATCAGTTGCATGGTCAAAAGTGGACTGATGTTATAGGACTTCTCTAATAGCTTTTATTCTGAACAGGATGGTGTTCTTGCTCTCTCATCTGAAAGTTTTGAAAATATCAGGTATTGATATGTTTTTTTTTTTGACTTGTTATTGGTGTTTGTTGGGGGCATTCAGCCTAAATTTCTTTGTTTTTAGGAAAATTGAGTCTTCGCAAACATTGAAGCTGTTGCCTGCATCAACAGATGATTTGAGCAGGAAGCATATTCTAGGCGCATCTTCATCCCGTATCCTCAGAATTTTATTTTTTTAAAGTGGTGCATTGCAATTTCTCTGGCATTTGAAGGAAAATTGATTGACTTATCTTTTCCTTGGTTAACTGATGAAGCTTTTGCTTACATCATCATATAGTTTCATCCATCTCTCAGTGCATGCTTGTTTTACACACAGTAAACTGGTCACTGCATTATTAAATGAAAAGTCCAAAGCCACATGATATTCTTACCATTTTATCTATGATATAAACAATGGCCTGGGACATACCTTGTCAAAATATTCACCATTAGGTTAAATATATTTTCCTGACAGTCTTAGGGTTTAAAAGCTTAGCTTAGGAAACTTTTATAGCAAGAACTGATACATGCTACTCTCCACCCATGCTAGCTGTGACAGTGATTATAATGGTGAGTGCAGCCCTAAACCACTGACTTGTATTAGCTTTTAGTTGATAATGATCTACTGTGTTTTATTATTGGTTTCCCCTAGAGCTGGCACATGGAGTATGAGAGGAATTCGATTATGCATTTGCTTGTACAGGATTGGTTGTTCTTCTGGATTTGTCCTTTTCTTTACCAGGAAAGAGTCCAAATCAACTGAAGCAATTGATGATCTTTAAGCTTTTTTATAATGTTTCCATTGTAATATTTACATAATATAATGCAGCAAGGAAATCATTTGACGCTACATGGGCAAGTGAGTTCAGTTACCTGGGCAAGCTTATCTGGTTGCCTTTTGTAGACATGTAATTGGTAAAACCACCTTTTGGCCCCTATGCTTGTAGCAAATGGCTGTCTTACCCCTGCATTTCAAATTTGGTTGATTGACGCCAAAATTGACAAAATGTTGGTCATTTTGTCCCAATCAATAAATGAATTGCCTTCTTTTGAAAACTACAGCAGCCTCAACACCAGGATCTTTGTTGTCTGGGCAGTGTCAGGGTCATTTGGTGGTGGAAATGGTGGTGAGCCAGAAGTGAACATCATCAACACATGTAGGAGGGATTTTTTGAAAACATTTGATTGAGTACTTCAATTTTTTAAATGTGCAATTTACGTCTGTTCTAACAGCCTATTTAACTGCAATTATTGATTTCAGCCAGTTGACCAACATTTTATCGAGTTTGGTGTCAATAGACCAAATTTTAATGCAGGTGGCAAAATCATGTTATAGTCTAGCTGATTATAAAAACGAAATTAATCAGTTCCTTAGTGACGCTGGCAATGATTTCAAGTTCAATTATCTTGCTATATGTTTGGTGAAATCTCACATAAAAGTTATACTGCTTTGGAATATGCGGAAATTCTCACATAATCTCCGTACTTTTAAGTAATGAATGAGCAACATTAATCTGACTGACAATCTCAAAATATTTGAATTTGTTATAGCTATCAATTGATAGCTCTTGCTTATTATCAAATTTAAGGTATAAGTATGGCAGTAAATTGTCATTTGTTCAATTAGTTTGGACAATTATCTTTGCAGTTCTTATGTGAATAAATCAACCAAAATGTATATTTGAAGTTTTTGTTCTTATATCTGTGGTACATGGGTTTCTTGCCAGCTTCTTGTCAGTTTCATGATGGAAAACCCCTTCAGCAACCCATTTGGGGGCATAACCTTCAGAAATTGTTGGTTGTGTTACAGATTTTTGTGGAATCCTGGTTTAATGGTTGATAAAGTCGTGATTTTTGCTTAGTCATTTTGACTGATCAATTTTACCTCATCCCAAATATATTGCTTGAAGTGCAAGAGCACTTTTGATTGTTCTTCTTCTATTTGTTTTACCTTTTGTTTGTCAAAGATTGGTCTCAGATGTATTCATTTATCAAGCTTATCTGTTTTTCGTTTTCAGCTGGTGCCTAAAAATTAAAAGCTCCTAACTAAGGGATTTTATTTTCTTGTAATTGGAAATAATTCATCCTCTTGAATGACAGAAGCACCTCAATGATAAATGTGCTTTTGTAGTTTTCTTGTTTCTTCGTCTGGATGAACTCTTAAGTGCCTCCCTTAGCTATTAACAGATACAAGAGAACGTAGAAAAGTTCAGCTTGTTGAACAGCCAGGCCAGAAAACAGCTGGCAGAAGCCCTCAGGCGACCAAAGCTGCTCCTGTTAATCAAGGTCGCCCGATGTCTGCGGATGATATCCAAAAAGCAAAAATGCGTGCTTTATTCATGCAGAACAAGCATGGGAAAACAGGTTCCTCATCCAATGGAAGCACTGGTATGAAAAATGGAGGGCGTAATAAGCCTTCAAGTATGACCACCAGTTTGTGTCCAGTTTCTAAAATTCATATCCGGCCAAAGATTGAGGAATACAAGAAACCTGTGACACCTCCCCCCCAAGTTTCTAGTAAGGTTGAGGGTTTCCTTGATCTAAAGAAAGAAATCAATTCAAAGGAACCCATGGGGGGACTTTGCAGTAAAGTCCAGATCCCATGGCAGACTCCTCCAGGTACATGTGCTTTTGGTTTTTCTTTGTTGGATACTTTGATGTTCGATTAGTAATATTAGCGCAGGTGAGTAGATGCTTTATGGATAAAGCAAGGCATCTTTTTAAACTGTTAACCAAATTTTAATAGTGTGCAATCAAGAATTCCAGGATCATTTTGTGTGTATTGTATGTAGTTATAGATGAGATACAGACACATTTAAAATATTTGTTGTTTAATAGTTTTGGATATATGTCAATATTCAATTTCTAGTTTGACACTTTCCATTTAATTGCTCATCCCTTGATTCCCTGCCATTTCATCACAATTATTTTGGTTTTTGGATTGACCTTGTAATACAGCAAGTGGATAGCCTTTACAAATACAACATGTGCCAATGTGTATTGAAGATGCTAACTAGTTTGTTGATAAAGACTATTTTTTGTAGTTGTGGGGACGTGGATTCAAAAACTTGTTTCATGCTATTAATTTTCTAAGTACTAACTTTTCACCAGGAAAGAAAGTAGTACTTGAACTGTTAATGTCTTGTGTGAAAATTCAGCATAAGATCAGAACAATACAAGTTACTTTATAAAGTGAAGTTTATGCCTCTTCCCAGATTTTATAGCATTGGTGGGTAACAAGTGACAATGACATCTTAACTGGATGCAGATGCTATGAACATGGAAGTTATCTATCTTATTACATAGGCACATTGATTTTTAATTCTTTCTCAATTATGGTATCCATGTACAATATGGTATCAAATCATGTCAATTACTTCAAACCTGAAACTCCTGAATATGGTTGCTGGATTGCATTGGTGAGGACATGAAATTTAAAGGTGAAAATTATGTACTTGTGGTGTTTTTGGTTTGCCAACCAGTTCTCTATACAACCGTAATTTTTTTTTCTGTATCTTGAAATTGAGCACTTATCAAGTACTATATCATGAGTGAAAAGGGGTTAGCAGCTTATCATTTTTTGGACTGGGGACTGTATATTGTCAGCATGGGGCCCAAACAACTGGTTGCTGTACTCCAAGCAGGGAGGATTTTGTTTCAAATTTGTAAATATATTAAACAATGCATAGAGAATCAGTTTTACGGAAGTGGATAATCAGCTTAGGCAATATTTGGACTTTGGCTAGACAGGATTCAGGACGTTCACAACAGGGTTCTTTGCAAATTAGGGGTGGCTGAGCTCCCTCACTTCTTGTGTCTTTTTTATTCCTCTCAAAACCAAACTGCTATCTTCAACTTCTCATGGGCTGTCCAAGATTATTTGATTTTGTTCAGGCTTTTCTCTTCTATTGCTGCTTTCCTTTGGTATTTCTTATTAGCTCAATGCACATTCTTTGGTTTTTTCAGCCTTTTATGCACTTCTCTTTTCTGCAGAAATAAAACTCAGCGTTCTCTGGAGAGTGGGAACTGGTGAAAATAGCAAAGAAGTTGATGTTCAGAAAAACAGAAACCGTAGGGAGATAGAAACCATCTATCAGACAGTCCAGCAGATACCATCTAATCCAAAGGAACCATGGGACCTTGAGATGGATTATGATGACTCATTGACCCCAGAGATTCCAATTGAACAGCCACCTGATGCTGATGTTGCAGAAACACAGGTTTCCCATACTGAACATGTAAATACAGTAGTTGCATCTGCACCTTCCCTGCCTCAGGTTGGTGGAGGGAGTGCAACTGAACCAGATCTTGAGTTGCTTGCTGTACTGTTAAAAAATCCAGAATTGGTTTTTGCATTGACCTCTGGCCAAGCTGGCAATTTATCAAGTGAAGAAACTGTGAAGCTGCTTGATATGATTAAGACAGGAGGGGCTGGTCTGGCAGGTAGTTTAAATGGGCTTGGTGGGAAAGTGGAGGAGAAGGTTGAAGTCTCACTTCCATCGCCAACTCCTTCGAGCAACAATCCTGGAACGGTGCGTGACTTAGGCCAATATTGCAAATTTTGTTACGTATCATTAAACTGTTGTCAACTTCCTATGGGTAGAGCTATTTGCTCTCTTGCAATTTTGTAAATATAAATTCACAGGGAAGCATAAATTAAAATGTGGAATGGACAAAGCTCTACTTGCAATGGAAATAAAATAGAGGTCAAAATGAACTTGGGCAATTAGAGGTGTGACCAGTTGTGGAACCTGGGATTTGTCCATGGGAATTGCTTGGATGTTTTCAGCAGTTTAGAAATGGGTTTTGTAGTTCTTGCACCCCTCATCTATTAGAGTTGCCATCAATGGCTGGAAAATATGATTGAAGCATTTTTCTGCCATTGTTCATCCACTGATTATCTTATCTCCCATTAGCTGGGAATGATGGATTGATGTGTCCCATGCTGTGAAAATTGTGCTCGACTAAAAATGTAGTGACCTCCTCACAGGTGTTGTCATTGGAAAAAAAAGTAAATAAAAATGGTATATAATGGTTTTCAGAATTCTTTATATATATATATATATATATATATATCATATGTGCTAATAAACACTCTCTTTGGCAACTTTGTAAAATATGCAGAGTGGATGGAGATCAGAATTTGCCAAGAATCCATTTTCCCAGCAGGCTTCAATGGGGAACAGAGTTGTATACAGTGATCCTGGAGTCCCCACCAGTGTCCCCTTAGCAGAAAAGCATACTAGCTTGGTGCAGCATCAAAATCAGGCCACTAGCATCAGAATACCGCAGCAGCAAGCTAGCATTCCATTACTATCCCAGCATGTTTCGGCAGTGATGAACCCTTTCTCATTGCCTCAGACAAGTTCCATAGTACCTGAAAACCGACAACCTTCAATAGTTCTCCCAGCAAACCAGAGTTACCCCTCAAATTCTTCAATGTTACAGACACCATCCTCAGAAATGATTTCAAGCATGAAAATTCTACCCGCTAACACCCCTCCCTTGCTAAACCTTTCAGCTGCAATGAACAACATAAAATCAACTCCATCCGTTTCTTTCACATCAAATCCACAGGAGAGACGGCTAGTTCCTTTTCCACCATCAACATCCACCGTACCAACACAGTTACAGTCACAACCTGCCCAGATAAATGAACCTCCGATTGTATACTCCACAAGGCCGCATCCTGGCGATGTAGGTCCAGTGGCTGATTCCTGGAGAGTTAGGCAGGGTTTAGTCTCAAACTCCCCTTCCCAAGTTAATCAAACAAACTATGTTTCATCATTTGGAGGGCCTGTGCAGCCATCGTTGAGGTCAGGTCCTCCTTGGGAAAGAAATGAATATGTGGGTGATGTGGGTGATGAGGGTTACGAGTCTTGGAGTCCGGAGAATAGGCGTTATGAATCACAAGAGTACATGCCAGGGAGAAACCATTCAGGACCCAGATCCAGAATGAATTCCGGATGGGATTATATGCCTAATAATAATAATAATAATAATAGGTCCAGGCAACGGAATTCCTCTGGGCATGGGGACCGGAACTGGAATGGAAACAGAAGATGGCACTGATTGACTTGAAAGCTTCTTTCATAGCATGGCCTGGCTTGGGCTGATCCATTGCTTGGAGTGAATGTATTGACAGGGATTTACACGCTATATAGGGTGTGTGGTTGTGACGAGGAGGAATTCTAACAGCGAATGCAAATGTTTAGATACTTGGAATTCGATACTAAATTTTGACTGAAAGCATCTAATACTTGGACGAAGTTGCAGCTCTTCCTTTCTTCGAGATGATACTCTTAAGCATCTAGGGTCTAAAAACTTGAGAAAAGAGATGGCTCTGCGTCATTGGGACGTGGTCTTGGTAAAGTAACTAGAATCTCTTCCCTTTATTTTATTTTTTAATTTTATTGTATTCATTTTTCGATTTCAAGAATTTAAACAAGGATGATTTCAAAAAGATGAGTGGAAATTAAAATGCCATCCATGA
>Ga0325403_1007173_pt1 | contig 10650 bp, 7 predicted proteins | sample PopdelMetagenome_19_FD_205665 | JGI IMG/M metagenome (GOLD analysis project Ga0325403, IMG submission 205665) | Populus deltoides microbial communities from Bellville, Georgia, United States - Xylem-PdKOR-R4 | ecosystem: Host-associated > Plants > Phyllosphere > Stem > Wood/Secondary xylem...
TATTCTACATTCTAATCGATTGTGGCTTGATCCTTGTAGCATACAGCAATACAATATACGATGTTCTTTTTCCCGCAAACATTGCTTGGTTAATCCAATATATTGAGCAGCTCTGATTGAAATCAGCAGTTTGCATGAAACTTGCTGAGAAAGAACCCTGCATACGATGTGTTAGCAAAATTTGCCCAAAATTTGCAAATATTTATTTACCTGTTGATTAAATAGGAGCGGTAGTTTTTCACTGCCAAAGGCTAAAATTGATTGATAACAGTTAAATTAACAGAGTTATTATTGATTAGGAGTTATGATTTATCCATAGACTGGTAAAAAAAATCATTATTATGACAGAGGCTAGTTACAAGGCCATGAAGAATTTAACAACTAATTACCACCTCAAGGACTAATTGAGCAGGCTTAATTAGATTTACCGCGTTATGGTTTTTCATCGTTCAACTCCCTTAAGCATCAAACAATTGCACATGGACAGAGTTGATGTGCTCTGCATCTTATACCTCTGTTACCATTCCGAACATCAGGCGTTACTACTCCTACGTAATAACACTTATATATCTTTTTAGGAATTGATGTAGTCAGGTGCTCGCACCATTGTGGCCCCAAACTCTAGGTAGCCACCAATGGCTTCTCTTGAAGGATCTCCCTGTCATCGAATGAACATGTCTAATTCTAATTTTAGAGTCATCTAATTAGAGATGAAAAACACAATAAACATGAATCACGACAATAATAATGGTGTGGTAGATCATGATTAATGAACTAAATCAGATTTAAAATAAGTTATTACAAAATTGATCTCTCATATGAAAACTTGAGGAGCAAGTACCAAGATATCTTCCAAGAGCAAATGTTTTAATGGGAATGTACGGAGGTTGCCAACCGTAACTTGGGTGTCATATATTGGTTTAACAAACATTGATGCAAGCCCAGCATTATTAGAGTATGATCACACACTATGTAGGTGTACATAGGTTTACATACCGTCTCAAATTGATTATATGACTCGACAACCTTGTAGTACACAACCTTGTTCCTAAGCAATATACAATGCTCCACAAGTTACTTTACAACGTGGTTACGTCAAACCTCTTATACCTCAAAGACTTGCTATCAAACACAAGCAATGTTGTAAATAGATAGGGTTAAGCTACCTTAATATCTAAGTAGTTTTTTTTTTGGATAAGACAGACAATTAATAAGAAAACACTTGTTAAATTTATTGATCAATGTGGTGATGGTGCACAAATCCCTTAACGAAGTTATTAATGTTTGGCTCACCACAAACCAAAATAGCCTTTCATTGGTTTTTTATACTATCGACAAACTCATTCAGTAGTTTGAAAGAAATGAAGACTCGTTTTCATGAGCATTTCTATAAAACAAAAGTAGAGTTGTCACTGACTAACTTAGCTAAGATAGTCTAAGATTTAGAGGAGTATATAGAAAGTTATGCTCTTTGATTCAGGACTCTAAAACCAAATACATAATAGCTATAATAAAGCAAGAGTGCATTACATTCATTATGGAGTGGATGTAGTTGAGTATTACAATGAGATTTATGAGAACTAAGAACTTGGATATCTTGTTTGATATTAAAAGATGTTTGAGAAATAAAAGAAAAAACAAGTCATCGAGGGGAATATACCTAAGTGGCTATTTTAATGAAGTTGAAATCGCACATCCAATGATTTACTTAAACTCTAATGAAGAGTTCGAAGAAAAAAATTATTAAGATTGAGTATCTTGGTATTATTCTTGTAAGAATTAAACATTCCCTTATAATAACTTTCTTTTTGAAATTAATTTTGATAGAAGAAATTAAATAAAAAATATGAAATTTTAACCCACATCAACAGTAAAAATTGAAAGGATATTGTTATGGTTAAAGTAAAATGTTTAATACACCAAATCAACATAATGGCTTGTTTTTAATGAATTTTAATTTCAACACTTAAATTATTAGAAATCATGTGAATTTGGAAAGTTGAAGGGAACTAGTTCCCTAACCACTATGCATACACATATAATTTCACATATAGTCATTAAACATCCCATCATCGAGTTTGTGCTCAATTTTAAGAAAAACTATTTGAATTAATCACTTTTTAAAAAATTCAAATTAAAGGGACTGCAACTAAAAGTTTTGAAAAAATACAACCCTTTGTGTCTTAAAAAAGAAAGAAAAGGAAAAATCAATCATGGCAACCAAGGAAATGAGAGAGCAAAAAAAACAAAAGAAGAATGGATTGTCAGAATCACACTAGAGCTCCATCACTATCATGTGTTGCCGCACAATGAATTTCTTGCCAAGATGATCCAATGATAATAAGAAAGGTCACTGTCATATCTTAGAGGAGGCTATACACATCACCTTAATATAGTAGCCTTTCTCACACACTAGCGATTGTAACACACAAAACACCTTTTAGCATCTTTTATCTTTGATTCTCTCATAACTCTTTAATTTAGTCACAATTTTCATCTCTCTCAAGCTCAATAAAAGCCTAAATAGTAGAGAAGAAAGGAAGGGAAATGAAATGGCCCAAATCGAGTTAGGTTATTATGGTTGTGTTCATGACACGAGTTTCTAATTTGGTGGGCTAGTCTAGGTTGACCTGAGTTATGAGTTTAACAGGTTAACATGAGTGGACTTAATAAGTTACCGTCTCAATTTCTTTTTAAAAGATATCATCTTAAAATATTTTTTGAAATCAAATCGCGTTCATAAATCTTTGGACTTGCCAAATCAATTAGATCATGTTAAGCCAACTTCTACATAACTTAATTTGAAGCCCAAGTAAGAAAAGAGATCAGGTTGGGAGCTTTTAATATTGACATATTGGGCCAACTTTAGTGACATTTTCGAGGAGCTCACATGAATTGGACATTCTTTTATATATTAAAAAAACATCACTCATTTTTTTAATGAAAAAAAAAAGTTTGGATAACATTATCTTAAAATATTTATTCAGATAAGATTTTCACCAGGTAAACTTGATAAATTCATATATTATGAATTTACACCTATTTATTTTTTAAAAAATTATGATCATAAGAACATCATTAACATCATGAATCGATACTTGCATAGAGCATGAGAAACGAAGTTTATAGTTTCTTTTAATTATATTGCTTAAGTTTTTCCCTCCCACTACTTTGACTATAATTTTGAGTTGTCAAAATGTTTTAAAAATAATTATTTTTTGACACAATTCTCTAGTATTGGCAAGTCCTTCTGCCTTGCATCCTAATCTATTAAAATCTTGGATATCTTGTCACAATAGTCAATGAGTTATAGGTCAACTGATATTGATATCATCCTTATTTGTTAGAGTATTGTGTTTGAACCTCTTCTTTGTCACATACAATAATTTGTATAATCCTTCTTTATAATTCAAGGAGATTGATATATTACGTTGCTATTTTTATTTTTTTAATTATAATTTTTTTAATAAGTTAATTTTAAAATGTCGTTATGAAGATATAAATTTACCAAAATTGGTGAGGCTTTGGTCTTAGAAAAGGTTCGAATTTTGAAGAGTCTTTAAGCGTTGATTGTAATAACAACTTTAAACTTGATATAGACAAGTTGGATGTTTAATCATTCATTCACTTGATTCTAAGATCTTGAAAATTTTAATTCTAATTCACATTATGAGTTCAAAAAGAGGAAAAAAAATGGAATTCAAACTAAAAATAGTAATAAATTTTTGAGCGAAATATGAAAAAAATAATTATCACCATTTAAGCATTAGATACCAGCATAGCCACATCTTGTTATTATATTACCAATTGCAACTACTTTACCCATATAAAATTGGATTATTTTTGTACCACATCAATTTCATGATTTTTTTCAATCACATGAAAGCTCATGAGCTATAGAAGTCTTAACATGATTTATAGTGTAAAAGATAAACATAAAAGCTTAAATGATTTTATTATTAACTAAGAAAGTTTGAGCTATAAGAGTAGCTTAAAAAAAAATCTATATTGAAAAACATTAGTTTTAATATTACACAATACCTTATAATAAATGATTGGATTTATACGCAATTAATATATGACAAATGAAAAATATAGCAACATAACTAATCAAATATTTTATTTTAAAAAAACCCTAACCAAACCATTTTTTTTAATTATATCAATTATAAACTGAATTAAACCGAATTGAAAACCAATTCAAATCAAACCAACTTGGGTTGGTTAAATTTTTTTTTATTAACAGGTAACCAATAAGCCTTTTAATTAGGATTGTTTTGTTTTTTTTGTAGACCTAGGCTTTTAATGCTTATTTACCATAATTATCTATTGAATTGGGATTAAGAAGTTTTCATAGTATGCTTGGTTTTTTTTAAGGCTTTTATTAACAACTAAATGGTTTATTGTAGTATACTTTTACTTCCCACTTATTTTATTAGGTATTTGAAAAGCCATAAAAGAGACTTTTGCATGATATAAACCAAGGTTGTTAAAATCATGATTTTAACACAGCACGAAAAATGCAAAACAAACTCGGATGGTGAAAACGTAAAATCACAAGGAATTTTAAAATACATTAAAAAAATTCATGCTTCAAATAAAAATTCATACATAGTTTAAGCATCTTAAAATACATGGTTTAAATAAAAATTCATACATAATTTAAATAGCTTTTCATTAATTAATAATTAACAAACTTAAAACATACAATCTGCTGGTGTGTCATGTAAACTAAAATCAGCTTCATTGCCTTCATCTTCCTTATTATTTCTCAGGCATTCATCAATATCATTAGCATCAAGAGGATTATTAGTGTCACTACTAGTACACCAACATCAATATTATGAACATTAGTGCTACTACTAGTACTAACACTAATATCAACAATTTGAATCTCCAAATCATCTTCAGTTCGTGACTCTCCATTTTAGCATCATTAAGAATTTCTTCTTCATCACTTTCATCTTTATTACCATTTTGTCTTCGTGTTGCACTGTCAATAGCACCAAGCAAATCAAAGTTTGAATGTTTTTCTCCCTCGGTTATCCAATCATCATCAGATGAAAGATCATCTTTTACACCAAAATCATCAGCTTGCTTTTTGACTTGGTTATCATTCAATTTCATATTGCACATTACAAATACCAAGTCATTCATTTTTTTTTTCTAATGTAAACAATTTCTTCATTTTGTATGAACCTAAATAAACAATTCAAATTTATAAGATTTTTATCAAATATTTCAACATTTAAAATAATAAAATAAAAAAACTCATCATTTCAAATGCACTCCAATTACGCTCACATCCAAATGAAGTACAAGTCAATCTTAGAATTCGGATTGCAAACCTTTGTAATTCTGGACATTCATCCCCATAAGAATCCCACCATTGAGTTGGAGTTTTTTTATCGCTTGCTGTCTTGGCAGCGTCAATACCAAACAACCCTTTTGCATCCTTCAATTATTCAAGTTGTAAGTCAATTTTGCACCTTTCACTTGCATTAGGCACCATCCTTTCTAAGCATTGATATAATCCAATTTTAATGTTGACATTAACCTTAAAATTAGGATTATAATGATAATGAGGATTCAAATAATAAGCCGCTGCATGTAAGCGTCTATGGAGTTGAAGTTCCCATCTTGCATCAACAATATTTCATATAGGTATATAACTATATATAAAAAAACAATAAAAATGTCATTAAAATCTAGGAATATCTCGATTGGAAGACATTCATATTAATAGATGACAACATTTGAAATAAAAATTAGCAAGATATATACCTTTTTTCACAGAACCAAAATTCACTTGTATCTTCTCTTTTGCTTCATCCATTGCTTTATATATAAAACCTATAGTTGGTTTCTTATCTGAATCAACTAATCGAAGAACTTTAATTAGAGGATACGCTGCCTTAATACATATAGTGACATCATGTCAAAACCTGCTATCCAAAACACAATTTTGAATTCGTTTCCCTTCTTCTATTCTTGCAAACCTACATGAACTCCACTATTTAGAAGTAAACATAGTCATCAGCTGCATTTTATGATCATTGAAACATGTTAGATTCAAATATGCAGTAGCAAACCGAGTGGCATCAATCCTAATCAAATCCCTTCCTTTCTTAAAGTGTCTTAGCATGGAAATAAGAATGATTCTTGAATAAATATATGAGGTGATTATCCTCCCCTTAGCAATAGTTACTTGATGAATCTCTAACTTCTTCTTAAAATCTTCTACTATCAAGTCAATACAATGGGTAGCACATGGTGTCCAAAACAAACTCTTTCTTTTTTCCATCAATAATTATCCCGCTGCTTTATAATTTGCAGCATTATCGATGACCACTTGGACAATATTTTCCTCCCCAATCCTCTCCACAATGACATCTAACATCTCAAATACCTTATCAGCAGTCTTGGACATATTAGAAGTATCCACCGATGACAAAAAAAAATTGTCCCTTTAGGACTATTAACCAAAAAGTTATAAATACAACGTCTTTTTTTTATCTGTCAATCCATCAGACATTATTAAACAACCTGTTTTTTTTTTTCCATTCTAGCTTGTACTCCTCAAGCAATTTCATTGTTTGATCTACTTCTTGCTTCAAATACGTCTTTCTAATATCATGTAGGATGGAGGCTTGAAACCTGGCTCATGCTTTGCAACTATTTCAAGTGCCTTAATAAACTCAGGGTTTTTTACATATTTAAATAGAATTGCACTAATGTAGAAAAACCTAGCAATTTGTCGACATGCTTCTTCTCTAATATCCTTTTTTAGCAATTGATTTAGAGTTGTTTGTGTACTTTCACTCCCACTTGCTACTTTCTTTCCTTTGTCCTTGGAATTAATTTCTTTTATTTCATCATCATCATCATCATCATCATTTCCACTATATTGATGGACCTTTCTTTTCTTTTCAGTTGCTTTTAGATTTTTCACTAAAACACCCAAAATCATCTGCTTAACATTTTATGGTACTTGCTGACATGACTTTACATCCTTACGAGTGCAAGCCAAATGCTGTTTGAAACGAAAAATACCTCCACTGATAATTTTTTGACAATACTTGCATAGAACTTTTCTAGAATTCTTATCAACATCTATACCATGCTGCCATCCCATATCAAGCCTATTACCAGAAGCATTTTTTCTAGATGCCATAAGTTTAACAATTCAAGGATCAACTCAAATCAACCCTGTAATCAATCCAAATATTTTATGATTTTAATTAATTTTGATATTAAACATCCAGCTATAAAAAAAACTAATACTAAATTTAGAAACTAATACTGAATTCAGAAACATTTTAGATATTAAACATCCAGCTATCAAAAAAGAATTACCATAATACTGAATTCAAAAACTAATTAAAATGAGTAACCTAGTTAACAATTTTGAGAAGTAAAACACTGAATCCAAAACACAGGATGACAAAATATAACATTATAACTCATGACTTATGTTTTTCTCCAAATGATTTATTTGTTGTTTGTAGTGTTTTCCTTTCTGTCCCGTAAGCTCTGAAAAATAAACAAGTAAACCATTTTCAAAATCAGAACCCAGTTTTCTGTCAAACCATTCTGTCAAGGTGTTTTCCTCTCTAGTTATCTACTGTGAACCCAGTTTTCTGCCATGTATAACATTCAAAATCAAAACATTTTTTTGTTATCGAAACACTGTTATCAAAACAAATTTACAGATTTGCTTAACATAGTTTGTTATCGAAACACTGTTATCAAAACAAATTCATAGACAAATTTAACAAAACAAAACACTGCTAAATAACAGTCAAACATACTCAACTCAAGCATTTACAAACAGTTATCAAACACCATTATCAAAAAATTCACAGACTTGTTTTCGAAACCTAACCCATCAAATTCACATACTTGTTTTTTGTTATCGAAACCTAGCCCATCAAAAAATAAAAATTCAAACAGTCGTGTAAATTGTAAAATTCACAGTTCTCTGCAAATTCACCATGACTGGGATTTGGTGAAAGACTCATAGCACAGGGGATATGGACATGTCTGTAATTTTACAAATAAATTACTCTAGACTCTAAATTAGGGGTGTTCAAAAAAATTGATAAACCGAGTAAACCGATAAAACCGACAAAACATTAATCGAAAAAACCAAACCAAAAAATAAAACCGATTAAACCGATTAGATTATATAGAAAAAACCCCGATTCGGTTCGGTTTTCGGTTTTGTAGTGCAGAAACCGGGTTAACCAGACCGAACCGGACCGGTTCAAAAAAAAGGTCCCTAGGCTAGGCTAGTATAAATAGAAAAAGTTGTGCCACATCCCTCTCTTCTCTCCAGTTTACTCTCCGCCAGATACTTTGTAAACCCTAGCTGCCACCAATGTTTCTTCATCTTCATCTCAACACAGCCCCATCTTCATCTTCATCTCTCAACCTTTCTCACAGCCCCCCCTCCCCACCCAACGTCTTCATCTCTCATCTCTCTTAACCTTTCTTTAAGGCTTGAAGCACAACCCCCCCTCCTCCCCCAAAGTAGATCTGGTGAATGAACCATCCGTATCTCTCATCTCTCCATCTTTTTGTTCTTTTCTTTAAGCATAGCCGACTAAGCTCATGGATTAACAACCAAACAGCAGCTTTGGAGCCCCCCTCTCTTCAATCTTTATCTCTTAATTTTTTAGTTCCTTTTTGCTTTTTTTCTGATTTCTGTAGATCTATTATGTATTCATTTCCTATATTTATTTACAAGGTTGTTGATTTGCCATAGTATGCTCATGCTGCGATTACTGTAATGGATGTTGTGAGAATTATTTATTTACAATTTCTCTTCGGTTTTATCTATTTTTAGTAGGGTATTCTTCAGTGGCTGGCAATTTATTCAAGATGTAATGCTTAACTGGAAGGCAGTTGGGATGGATCCTATACCCAGGTTTGAAAAAAATGTCCATCTACGAGCAAGACTCCCTGTTAAGTGCTTCTAATGATATTCTTGAAACCTACAACTGTGTTGCTAATCTGTAATAGTTTTGTAATTCTCAAGTTGGCAAGGCATTTTTTCATCATATACGGGTTTCTTCATTACATCAAGTTATGGCAACAATTTGTGAATTCAAAGCTGTAAAAGCTCAATTTAATGTAAGCTTTAAAAAATTCCAAAACAAATGGGATTAGGTTTCCCGGTTTCTTGCCAAAAAAACCGGATTTAACTGAACCGGACTGGTTCGGTTTGAACCGGTTTTCCGTCCGGTTCGGTTAATATTTTACAAAATTACTGTAATTCAGTTCGGTTGGTTTTTTAAGTCTAAACCGAACCAAACCGAACCGTGAACACCCCTACTCTAAATCATGATGCTATTTGCAGAAGGTGAAAAAAGATAAATAGAATAACTTATGATGATTGGTGGAGACTGGTGAGCCGTCGTCGTTGTTGTTTGAAATTTGGATCTCACAGTGGTTGGTGAAAAAGAGGGTTGTTGGTGGTGAACCGGTGGTTGATTGTTTGAACTTGGACGGCTGCGAGAAGGAGAATAAGGATTTAGTGACTTAGGGATTTTGATTTTTTCCTGTGATGTGTTGTGTGAAAGTCAATGAAGAAAGATGAAGATTGAAGAAAGAACGTGTTACCTGTTACGTGTGAATTGTTTGCTTTTGTTCTGTGTGTAGTGTGTACTATGTAAGAGGCCAATACTCGCTTCACACCTGGAGCTGAAGGGAACAATGGCTCACAATTGTTGTTTTGTGCTGAATGCGTAAAATCGGTGGTGAAATCATGTTTTTGCGTGATTTCACCCGATTTTAACGATTTTACCCGATTTTAACCTAATTTTACCAATTTTCGAGTTTTATGAACGATTTAGCATGTTTAGCCTATATTGACTCATAAAATCGTACCATTTTACAAGTTGAATCACGATTTTAACAACCTTGATATAGACTATTTTAACTCAAAGGTGATGGGGGAAAAATTTCTTTAACAAAACAGGCTATGGAGCTAGCATGCCTAAATCTAAAAGGTTAGGCTCGTGTGTTTAAGGCTTGGTTGAGATTGTGGTTGTGATTGTGATTCAAAATATTTTTCGTTTAGAAATGCATTAAAATGATATTTTCTTAAAAAAAAAATTATTTTTGAGATAAGCACATCAAAACAATTTGAAAACATAAAATAAATTAATTTTTAGCAAAAATAAAATTAAATTTTTTAGAAACGTGAGTTGGATCATGTTTCCAAACGGTCCCTAAGTCTAAAAGCAAAAGGCTTAGGTGCTTCTGGATATGAAAGTTAGGGATACATGCTTACGCGAGTTGGACCATGTTTCCAAACGGTCCCTTAATCTAAAAGCAAAAGACTTAGGTGCTTTTGGGTATGGAAGTTAGGGATACATGCTTGAGAGAGAGAGAGAGAGAGAGAGAGAGAGAGAGAGAGAGAGAGAGAGAGAGAGAGAGGTTGATGACATATTTTCCACCCAATTTATTTTTAAATAAAATAATTACACATTAATCACTTTAGATAAAAATTTAATTTCCAACTTTTTTTTCACGAAGTCATTTTAACAATGGAAACGAAAAAGATTGTATTTCTTTAAACTTTGATCTTAGTTCTTTCAATTGTTTATAATTACTAATTAAAATTTTATTTTATAAATTAATTTT
>Ga0325403_1007186_pt1 | contig 10639 bp, 3 predicted proteins | sample PopdelMetagenome_19_FD_205665 | JGI IMG/M metagenome (GOLD analysis project Ga0325403, IMG submission 205665) | Populus deltoides microbial communities from Bellville, Georgia, United States - Xylem-PdKOR-R4 | ecosystem: Host-associated > Plants > Phyllosphere > Stem > Wood/Secondary xylem...
TTTTTTTTTTTTTGCACTGTTTAATGAATCTGCGACCACATATTTGCACCCGTTTTTTTTCTTTTTGTGATGGATATTGTGAATCGGAGAAAAAAAAGAGGAAGACGCGAAGTATAAAAGTTTTCCCCATCCAAGATTAAATTGTCGACATTTAAATATTTTTTTCTCACCCTAGCATTTTACCAAAAACAATAAATTTTAAATTCGGAGAGAATTGAGAAACTTTTTTTTTTTTAATTTTATCATTGATGGAAACTAATTTTTAGATGTTGTATCTCCGGAATAATTTTTAAACCGGTTGTTGAGCTCTCAATAATAATTTATATATAGTTAATAGAATTTAAACTTATAATTATTTAGCTAAATATTTTATTTTTATTTTTATTTGAACTCGATAATAAGAACTAGTATATTTAAATCAACTTACATGTCTACTAAAACCAAGTTTTTTTTTGAATTTATCTTATGAATTCAAACTTGTCTCGCATGTCAAAAAAAAAAAAATCTTTTTAGATGCTAGTCTCAAAGTTTAATACAAGATAGTAAAATGAAGTATAATTTTTGTTGGAAATTTGTTTTAAATAAACAAATTATAAGTGAATAATAAATTAAACTTAAAAAACCCTCGGTTTTTTCACTGAAAGAGCTATTGTTTTTCTAGATTTGATTTCTTGATTTGTAGTGGCTAATCAATGATTGATAATGGTAAAAATTAATATGTCAACCTTTTAGTTTCCAAAACTCACTATAAAAAGAAGGGTGAATGAAGAGTATAAATCAAGTTTGTTTTAGATTTTTACATACTCTTCCTTACTTTATATTTTAGTGTTTTATTTTCATTTTATGCTTTGGTTTTTCTCTCAAATCTAAATCTTAAATTCATATTGTTGAGAGATATTTGAGTTTCATAATTCTTTGATGTCAAAAATCTAAATAACAACAACATTTATTGTTCCTCTCAAATCTAGAAGTGTATCTAAACTAAGATGTTGTTGTTGGAATCTTAGGAATTATATTGCATACATTCTAATTGCATAAATGATGAACAATAAAGCTTTAAGAACACAAGATTCATCTTCGACAATAACAACATATAGTATATAATTTAATGAAACTTGAAGTAACTTATTTAAATTCAGTATTAAAAATGCGTCAGAATTTAGAAAGTCTCAACAAATATAAAGGGTATAATGTAAACTCGTAGCCTAATTAATGATAAATATGGAAAATTTTCACAAGTTTGGGGTGAAAATATTTAGAAATATATTCTAGAATCTTTCAATGAATTAATATATAATTATACACGCGAATAATTTTAACTACTAGTACAAGCCTTTGTGCAATTATGCAGTTTTTAAACCGAAAATGATGTATTTTAGAATATATGCTTTTATAAATTGAATAAATAAATCCAATAAATAAATTCAGAATATATAAAGAACTTACCTTATTTTTATGATCAATGAATTAATTATTATAATGTTAAATTTTTTTTACTTTTTATTATTTTAATGCTAGCGTGTTAAAATTATCTAAAATTATTAAAAAATATTAATTTAATATTTTCAAGTTAATTTCATTTTTAAAATATACTAAATTACAATTTCAATTGAAAAAACAAATGGCAGAAAAGTTGGAATAATGGTTGTTTTGGGGAAGTCAAGGATAAAGTTACTGTGAAGGTAAAGAGAGAGAAAGACACGTTGCGGACACGTGTTAATTATATATATAAATAATTTATGATCCGATTTGCATCAAATTAATAGTATAAAATTACTTTCACTGCAACATTTAGTTTTTATTTTAATTCTTCTTCTAAACTTTATTTCATTTCAATTCTCTTATAATCTAAATTCCCTAATTTATGAAGGTATCATTAATTTATATGGCAATATGCATGGAAGAATTTAGATAAAAATTAAATATTGATGCATCATTAAATATAATGGCTTACTCTTCTCATCCAAGTATTTTACTTTAGCGAGCTTAGCATTGTTTGTTTATATATATATATATATAGACTAACTTTTTGACTATCAATACTAATGAGTTAAAAAATAGCAATGAAAACACCCACAGATAACATTTCATTGTTGATTTTTGATGAAAATTATAATAAAGAATTTCTATCAATAGTTTCTTGTCAAATTAGTTGAATGATTATTATTCGCTTTTATTAAATAAAAATAATTTTGATTTACATTCCATAATTAAATCATCTGCTACTACTATAATATCTCCTTAATTATAGAAAGCTATTTACACTGTAATTACATAAATATTGACAACTATTTTCTTGATATAAATAGCTAATATTTATATGTAAATAATTAATTCTAATGAGATGGTCAACACTAACAATAACTATCCTTAACTTAAATTGATGTTGAGTGATCAACAAATATCACTTTTTCAATTAGAAATTGATGGCGAAACTTAATTTACTATTTATGGACCCCACCATTAATTACATTTAAAATGCAGAGTCGTTAAAAGCAGCTCAAGGTTGCTTTCCTCTTTTTCCTGTGGAGAGTGAATCACTCTCCACTCTTAATTCACTCTCCACTGTTCACTTAAGTGAACAGTTGAGTCATTTTTCACTGTTCCGGCCAGACTGGATCGGGTCTGGTCCAGAGCTAAATGCATTGAATCGGGTCCGACCCCGTAAAATAAACAAAATAAATTTTAGTTTTTATTTTTATTTTTAATTGTGTTTTATTCGAAAAACTAGTGTTTATTGGTTCGGTCCAGAGTTAAATGCATTGAACCGAGTCTGACCCAGTAAAATAAAAAAATTAAATTTTATGTTTTATTCGAAAAATTAGTGTTTAACATTATAAAGTATCACCACATAAATTAGACGGAGATCACTTGATGACGTAGCATTTGCAGAATTTGATCGCAATCCCAATTTTGTTTCTGATTATATTTTACCTGATGTTGTTGCGCGCTTAAGAAACTAAGAAAACTGTAGTCCTTGTCGGATGTATTTCATATGTGATGAAATTATAGATAGTTTAATGGAACAATAAAAAATATTTTATATAAAGTATTATTTATTTCATGATGTAATAGCAGTAGTTAAATCTACAATATTTAAATTAAAAACCATCAATATTAATATATATATTTTTAAATTATTTTATAACCTCAATTTGAAAAGCATTCTTAACCAAACACATTAAACTACTTTTTGTTCAACCTCAATTTTAACCACAATTTTAACCAAACATATATAAATACCAAACCAACCTCAACCAAAAGTACTTTTTATAAAACAACTTTTTTCAAACTATAACCACAAAAGCTACCACAATACCAAACACATTAAGTAGAAAAATAGCAATGAAAACAACAACAAATAACATTTCATTGCTAATTTTTGATGAAAACTATAACAAAGAATTTCTATCAATAGTTTCATGTCAAATTGGTTGAATGACTATTCTCCATGAGGGTCGCTTTTATTAAATAGAAATAATTTTAATTTACATTCGATAAAATCAGCTACTACTAACTATAATATCACCCTAATTATAGAAAGTTATTTACACTATAAGTACATAAATATTGACAACTATTTTCTTGACATAAATAGCTAATATTTATATGAAAATTATTGATTCTAATGAGATGGTCCACATTAACAATATCCTTTCTTAAATTGACGTTGAGTGATTAAGAAACATCACTTTTCCAAATAGAAATTGATGGTGTTGGCGAGTCCTTAATTTGATAAACACATCAATGATTCGAAGGTCGGCAGAGATATGTAGAAGATAAATAACTTTAGTATCCACGACTTCTCGAATAGAGTCACAATCAACTTCGATATGCTTGGTATGCTCATGGAAAATGTCATAACCCAATTCTGGGTTATTCCTCAAAAATCAATTTCTTTTTTCAAAATAAAAATCAAAAAATAAAATAAAAGCTGACAATGTGGAGAAAGCAGACTGGGAAATCAAGCCGCAATTTTGAAGGAAATTAAAGACCTAATTGTATCCCATCATGCCCCAAAATAGAGAGAAAATGCAAATTCAAGGTCAAATTAAATGATTATTGGATGAATTTGAATAAAAATTAAGTCCGATGACATAATTAAATATTTAATAGGCCAATTTGATTTAATCATGGGCCAAATTAAATTTTAATTATGTTTAAGAATTAATTTGGGTCCGATTGAAGGATTTAATTAAGTGCAAGGACTTAATTATACTTTAAATGGATCAAATTAATTTTATTTGGGGCTTAATTGGTGAAAAATTAAGTTTGGAAGCCTAATTGGGCTTAATTGAGAAGATTGGAATTTTAAGAGACCAAATTTAATTTTTTCCAAGTTAATTGATTGAAATTAGGGGCCCAATTACAAGAAAATTAAAGTTTTGGGGTCAATTAGGGGTTAAATTGAAGAAATTGACAGCTAAGGACCAATCTGCAAAAGGTGCAAAAATTTAGGGACTTAATTGACAAAAATCGGGGGCAAAATTGAAGAAATTGAAAGGTTAATGGTCAATTAGGGGTTAATTTGACAAAATCCGAAACCAAGAACGATATTGCAATAGGCGCGTAACTTTGGGGCTCCAATTGAAGTTCATCAGGGGCTTAATTGCAAAAGTTTAGGGTCAATTAAAGGTTCAATTGAAAGAAATTGAAAGAGGATGGACTGAAATGAACTTTGGCCAAAATCAGAACTTTGGTACTATTCATCTTTTTCTTTATTTTTCTGGAAAAACTGGTTCAGTCACCTCCTTTGCAGATGCATTTAATGCACCTAACGTCCACCAAATTTAACCAAACTTGCACGAAAATGATCCTCTGCAGTTCCTCTATAGTTCCATATCAATCGTTCAATCTGAATGACAATTAATCGGCGCCAACACCGGCCTAAACATGCCAACTCAGGCAGCTTTTTCTACAGATTTGACAGTGCACCATGCCTACTTTGAGCCAACGGTTAGGATTCTTCCCAACCGAATCAAGGGCTGAAAATTTTTCCCCTGTGTAGACAAGATTACCCTCTTCCACCATTTATAAATAGAGGTGGATTTCATAGCCTGAGGGAGGAGGAAATCGGGTCCAAAAATCGTAAAAAACCAGCCTCCCCCTGTTTCCATTTTCCTTCTTTCCCCATCAGCCTTCTGCAGCTCTCTCTACCTCTCCACAGTTGCCTTCTCCGGCGAGGATACCAACAAACCCATCCTATACACCACTACGAACACCAGTTCCACCACAGGAAGCCAACACAACCACCAAGCAGCCACCGCGACTCTCTCTCTCTCTTCTCTTTCTAGTCTTTTTCTCTTCTCTGCAAACTTTTTCTTCCTGCGCAGTAGCAACTCCAGCGGCCAAGCTCTCCATCAACGCCGCCACCAGCACGACCACAGGTCCTCACCGCCTCAGGTAGTTCTCCATCCCTGCCTTGCATCAACCGCCCGCCCCTGTTGCTCAGTGCTGTTGTCACTGCATGCAGAATTCATTCTGCATGCAGCGACCAAAATAATTAGCTTTGGGTCGGGCCAGTTTTGGCCCAGCTTAAATGGTTGGGCTGGATCCGGCCCGGCCACTATTTAAAAAAAAATTCAAAAAATTTCAAAAATCATTTAAAAAAATATCATTTTCTCAAATATTTTTCTACCAATTTTGCATAATATCGAGTTGTATATTTACATTGTAAAATACAACTCCGGTATTAAAATACCTGGTTTTCTCCGAAATATTTCAAAAAAAATAAAATTTCAAAACATTTAAAAAAAGAAAAAAATATTTTATTGCATACGACCAAATTCTAAAATTTTTCCAAGCATATTTTTCATAAAAAAAAACAAAAATTGCATCTTTTTCATATTTAAAAAAATAAAAAATGGATATCATAACTAGTTTATGATTATCCATTAGGATTTGGCTAACTTGTCAAAAATCTTTTTCCAATCTTTTTTAGGATTCAGATATAGACTTTAATATTTGTGAGGTGTAAAATTACACGATAAAGCACACCCTCGAGTATTAAAGATACAAAGTGTAAAAATGCGATGTTAAAATTCAGACTTTAGAACGGTTAGGATTTAACCCGATAAGATAGAGACTCTCTCACGAAGAGAGATCTGCCTTGAGCCTTAGAAAAGACAACCAAATAGAAACCCGACTTAGAAAAAAAATCAAACAACAACGCAGCTTACCTTAGGTAGGGTGCACTGAGGGTGATGCGTCTTCCCCTTGCACAACCAGTCCCTTACTCAGACTTTCGCAGACCATAGGTTCCTAGTCACCATAATGCTAGGTGACGACTCCTAAATATTAATCATAATTTTATGATTAAATCCGAAAACCTTCCCAATACACGACACCTCAAACAGGAGGCACAACATAGAGCCTCTGCTGTCGCTAGACGACGTCGCCCCCCCGCTACAGAAAATAAGAATGGTGGCCATCCTGTTTTAATCCTTACTACTCATTGTTCTAATCAATGGTAACAAATGAGTAACTATTTGATATATCATGAACTATATGAAAGTATTTGAGTGATGAAGAAAGGATTCACCACCCTAAATAAATTAAAAAAAATATTTCACATGTTCTCATGTACTATTGATTGTGAAATCCTTGTGCAAGGCGGAATGATATTTAAAAAGAGTTTTAAATCTTATTCAAAGAATTAATAATTATGGTATTAAGAACAAACATAATTTGATAAAGCAGATACAATTCATGTTATAATATCTAATTCAGAACATTCTTAATGAAGAGATAATAACTACACTAAGAAACTCCTCACTAAAAGGTTAAGTCAAACCACATATGACTTTATTAATATTTGAGGGATCATGATACATTGTTAGACGGTACACTTAATCTTCAAATATAGATCAATCAATTGTTGAATTGATAAAAAATTTAAATTATTTAATTTATTTAATCCTAGTTTATTTAGGATTATGATTTATATTTGAGTAAATTTATTAGGAACTTAATAGGTCAAATACATTAAGAACTATTGGTCATAAATTAAACATAATCAAGTGTAACTTAATTGTAAATAAGTTTAAGAGATTGAGGATTTTATTGAATAAATTTCTAAAATTATCTTGAAATAAAATTTTGTGATATTTTTCAGGGGGTAAAATGATATTTTGTCATTTACAGGGTTATTAAATTTTTCATATAAATAGAATGTTATACCTCACTTTTCTAAAATAAAATGTATTGTACATACTCCACTTGTACATATAGGCAGAGTAGAGAAAAAAAAGAGCTAGTACTTAAGAAATAACAATTTCTCTCTTATAAAAGGGTTTTAGAAAATTTCTCACTAGTGACTTGTATGGATTATTGTTATAAGCTGGACACTTGGATGATTTATAGTTTGTGACAACTTAACTTTTCAAAAGTTGATCAAACCTTAGAAAAAAGATTTGATTTTTAGGTAATCTTTTCTTGAATCTTAAACAATTTTAAATTGTCTAAATCTTTAAAACACTTAATTTTTTTTTTAAATTGTTGTTTTTGTTGTGTCGGAAAAGTGTCGGGAAACCCAACACTAGAATGCCACCTGAAAATGTTACAAGTGGTTCGACATCTTTATAATTAATAATGGATATAATAAAAGGAAGAATAACCAGTGTGTTTATTTTCAATAAATTTTATAACGATTCACCTGGGTATTATCTATTGTATATCCATGATAAGATTATTGATACAAAAGATTTAGGAGCAAGCAAATGATTCTTGGGATGGATATCAAAAAATATAACTCTAGAGGATGTTTATCAGAAGTGATTAGGCGTCTGCTTTAGGTAAGAAGAAGAATTCGTCTTGCACGTATTGTCTAGTGTTCTTCATCATGGATTTTGCTTATATAGACCGGGCTAAGAATTTTTTAGACCGACCCATTAACTCCATTAACTTGGATAGCATTTATATTAGTAACAGATCATATGTATAGACCTATTATATATTATAAATTTATGTGAAGCAAAATCCAAAAACTCTGCATGATATCAAAGCCTATTGATCTCTTTTTCAACCATGTCAACCTCCTTCTCTACTACCTCCTCCACGATGTCTCAATTTTCCCCTGCCCCAAATCCTCTCACCCACTGTATTATTCTCAAACTCAAGGAAAACTTAACTTTTTTTCCCGACCTTCATTACCAAAAACTTCATGGCTTCGTCAATGGCATCTCTTTCGCTCCACCACAATCTTTAAACTCCACCGACCAATGCCCCTTCACCAAATCCTACCTATGATTTTTTGTTTGAAAAAAGATCAGCTGATTTGAAGCGCCCTTGTTCGAATATGTTCTTCAACAATTTGTTGGTCTCAAAACCTCTCATGATGTTTGGATCACTTTGGAGAAAATGTTTTCTATCACGTCTGTGTCCACCAAAATAAACATACTATATTATTAACTACCGTCTCAAACACTAAATAATTTTTTAATTACATATCTTGAATTTTGGGATATCAAGTTGCTCAACTGGTGTCATTTACAATGGTCAAAGAATCACCCTGTTTCTTGGTTTCTTGTCTTTATCTAGTTTAAGTTGATCTCTTGGATTGTTGGAATGTTAGATTGCATATGATAAGAAAAATGTTCCTAAAGGATTATGTGTTTTCATGAGATGTGTGTTGGGGATTTATATACCCTTCAAACTTGACTGGACACGGATGAGCTAATACTGTCAGAGTTTGTAGCTAAAATTTTGGCAAAATTGAAGATTTTTATAAGGTATTGAAAAAGATTTTTTTTTTCGAGATTGTTGTCTATAATATATAATTGTTTTCTAGAAAAGAAATCTGAAAGAAAATACTACATCTGCCTTATTTGTTTCCTGATGTTCTCTAAGTTGTTATTAATAATATAGTATTTACCAATTTCCATCTATTTTCACCTGTATCAAGCATGTACTCCACAACCTCCCTCCTTAGAGGTGGGTCGGCACGGCCAAGCCTCAAAGAGAGAACATATGTAGCTTGGTGTCTTGAACTATCAAGCTGATAGACTGATAATGGTTGAAGGTAATGCATCATAGGAAGCAAAGGTTGTGAGTAAGTATGAAACAAGTTGATCCAATTGTTGCCACTAAATTTCACAGCCAAATGAAGCTCTCCCATTTTCTTCAATCCATTAGGTTGCAAGACTAAAAGCGGGTAGGAATGTGTATAAATCCTACCAGTTTCGAGAGTAGACAACCGAATCCTTACTTTGCCAAGTCTTGGATCACTCGTCCCATCATTCTTGTCCCCTGCCTGTAAATGACAATTATCAAAAACTCCAATGGTAACAACTGTATATGAATCATAAACATCCCAGTAGTATTGCTCATTCCTTGGACTTCGTTGGTAGCAACCCTTCAGCTTTTAGGATACCTAGCTCCAAGACCCCAATTTTCTCTGGCGGTAACTTGGGAGATGTTGCCCTCAAATCACTGCTGTAGTAAGTTGGTTCATCAAAAACATGATATAAACCATCTAAAAAGATCCTCAGATGAAGTCTACTGGCAAACTTCACTTCTGTTTTCTCCTCACCCTCCGCAACATACTTCTCAAGATTAATACACTGAGCACCGATAGCTTGAGGCATCAACCTCTTCTCAACTTGGTGTAAAGGAATCACAGACCTCCCTAAACATACCTCCTTATTAACTCCCATCTTGTCCTCCACACTTAAAATTAAATGATCATCAAATGGCTCTGCTGCAACAAACATCACTTCCTCATTCCAAGTAGGATTCGGATTCTTATCCTTTGAAACTGTAGTCCTCAAAACCAAGTTCCCAAGATTAGCCTTGATGTTAGCTTCTGGTTTCCTGTTCGTGTCTGCAGGTGCCAAATCCTTTGCTGCAATCACTTGAATTCTTAAATACCGAAGCACAGGGGAGAGGTATACATTAGAACGAATGTTTGTCACGCTTTTGCCACTAACTGCAGCTGCATCAGCATGCCAAGCAACAGAAAATGCGTCGTCAGCTTGATTCCCTATCCAGGTAGCTAACATCAACTCTCCTGCAACCTTAACCCCATTGCGATCCTCAAATTTATACCACTGTGCTGCCAATGGACTATCTGGTGGAAACCGCGTAGGATTATCGCCCAAATCAAAGGAAAGACAGCCAATAATCTCGTTAATCGCAGATTCTTTATCCCTTACCAGGATCTCTAATCTCCCACCCCGAAGGCGATCTCTTGTGAAAGCATAGACTTCATTCTATTCCGGGTTTGAGGTCTGTTCAAAGCATCTAGTTATTCCCTTGTAGTTTCCATTGTTTAGCTCGACAAAAGGGACACAAGTGACAGTCATGTTGTTCACTGGCAAGCCATTGCCTCTCACAATTCTGACATAAAGAAACTGTCTTTGTTCAACTAGAATAAGCTTGTCACTGCCTATGACTGTCCTTCCACCATTATCAGCTGATGTCACCTTAAGGGTGTAGCCCTCCTTTGGTTTCTCTTTTGGAGGCATTTGGTGAAACTACAAGATATAACAGAAAGTGAAAAAAATCAGTTACTGCTTAATTAGTGTTGGATCTTTATTTCCTGTTAGACATTTTGTAGTAAGAGCAATAAGAGCAGAAACCTTTCAAGGGAAAATTCATGTCCGAGTATATTAAAATATCAGGCCTCTGAAAGTTTTGAATG
>Ga0325403_1007187_pt1 | contig 10638 bp, 1 predicted proteins | sample PopdelMetagenome_19_FD_205665 | JGI IMG/M metagenome (GOLD analysis project Ga0325403, IMG submission 205665) | Populus deltoides microbial communities from Bellville, Georgia, United States - Xylem-PdKOR-R4 | ecosystem: Host-associated > Plants > Phyllosphere > Stem > Wood/Secondary xylem...
CAGTGGTTGAGCATTCAGAAGGTTCATTACATGTATTTCGGATTACGTATTGAAATGGTACTATTCCATCTAATTAGATTGTTGATGCATTTCATGTTTTTTGTCAGGGTTCTAGTAGAGGAGATGAGCTAAGCTATGCTCATCCTTTTCCATGAAAAACAATTCACAGAAAGTAAGTTTATATCTCACTGCTTTGTTAGAGCATTCTCAATGATATTGTAGCTTAAAATGAAGCAATGCAATCTCAAGTTCCTTGGAGTAATAATGCTGCTTTTGGATTCTGGATTTGCCTTCTTGTTCTATAAGGATAGATATGGTCTTGGTTGACGGCTTTCTTTCCTTTCGCCCCAATTCTGTGTCAAAAAAGTTTTTTTTGTGGGTTTGCACCGCGGGATAAAACTAAAATCTGGCTCAGGTTTGGGCCTGGGGCCATGGCTTGGATGCCAAAATTACAGGAGTTTTACGGGATACTGCAGTTCAGAATCCAGCAATGTGAGACCTGTGATCTGACAACAAGGGGTTCGTGAAAAAAAGTAGATAAAAAAATTAATTTTATTTTCTAAGTATAAAAGGGTTCATGAAAAAAAGTAGTTAAAAATAATAATTTTATTGTTGTTCTTATTTGGAACTGACAGTGATCCTTTGGACTGCACCATAATGGTGGCCGCGGTTCATCACATTAATATTGTATTTAATTAGATAAAATATATTTTAACCAGAATTGGATTTTATTTTTAACGTTAACTTAGGCTGTTAGTCTCTTAGATTTGTTAAGAACGGTACTGAACCTTCTTGGCGGACTTTCTCACTGGGTTCAGTGATCTGTGTCCATAGCTTAGCCCGTCCAGGACGAAATTCCAGATTATTATGCACCCCAAAAATTAACGAAAAGAAGTCGCGGATAAAAGTAAAAAAGTCGCCATTTTAAATGCAAAATTTTACTTAAATAATCATTTGGCTGCACAATACATTTGGTTAGGCTGCCCAGTAGGAACGTTTGGTTATTGTGGCGACAGATGACACACATAAAAGACAAGATGGAATAAAAATTAAATATAAAATTATGTTTGACATTAATATATAAAATATAATGATTATCTTTGGATTATATTTGATTAAAGGTAAATAAGTTATAATAAAATATATATAAAAATGATTTAACTTTTAACACCTATTCAAACAAATAATTATATATTTTTTTAATTTAGTTTATATTAAATATTAAAATTAATGATGTTATGGTAGTCTAGTAATAAAACCCGGGCTAGCTCAGGAGTTGGCTAATCCATAATTCGGTATCGATCTAGGTATAGAAAAAAATATAAAAATAATAACTTAATATGAAGATAAATTGATGCCATTATCAAGAGGTTGGGAGGGTAAACAATTGCATTTATTTATTTATTTTTATAAATATAGATCAAAACAAATGACATTGTCTTGTCTATATTTTTTAAAAAAATAAAATCACGAGTTGATGATTGGGTTTTACTGCCGGACACCAGATTACCGGAGTTCTCACATGCCCCTTCTATTAAAATGTGCTATTTAAAAATAAAAATAAAAATAAAAACTAGGTTGTCAAAACATTTTCCCAGCCATGCTTGAAAGAAAAAGCATCCACTATCTCCACACAAATGGAGAAAGTAAAAAAAAAAAAAAAACAAAAGTTACCATTAAACTCGACTCCTTTCGATGTGGCCCTTCAACTTTTATCATCACCATTAGGCGGGACACGTATCGAGTCCTTTAGGCGGGAAAGTGAGGTCACTGGGCTCCACTTCGGCGCTTCGGGCGGGAACCGAAGCGACCTTTCTCTGTCTACATGTCACCTCTTGCCTTAACTACTTGTTTTCCTCTCCACACACATAGGCGAGCTCGATGCATGGATCATACATATGATGTTCATGGTTACATATGTATGCATGTTAGTTGAGATTTTGTTATTTTTTATAAAGGTCACGTGATTACTTTTTTTTTAAAGGAACTTTTTTTTTAAAATATAGTAATAAAAAATCAAGAACTATACTATATATTTTTGTTAATAGAGTTTAAATTATTTATATTCTAGCAACAAAAATAATTGAAGAGATTCTCACTGTATACTTGCTCTTATTTAGGTGATGGGATATGTACAGCTGGATGTGATCATTGCTATTCCTGGTGTGGACACCAACACGTGCTGGGTGCGTGCTCCTCTGAAAATATATCTCCTTTAATAAATGAATTTAAATAATAGTTAATTGTTTTCCGTGCTGCAAACTAGAATGCTCTGGGCTATTCACCCCACGACCTTGCAAAGAAATAAGGATATTGTAGATCTTGTCCTCTTGCTTTGACTCTTTTCAAGTATTTCATAGGACAGGTATACAGTATTCTGGCTTCCTCCGAAGATATTCTGGTACGTATCAAGACCATGAAAATTCAATTTAAATATGTACATTAGGGATCGTATATATACATTTTATGATCCCAGGATAAATAGAAGTGTGGATTAACTGAAGGGTGGATTTAGATTTACAGTTTTGAGAATATTAAAAAATATATATAATTTTAAAAAATATTAAATTAATATTTTTTTAGTATTTTTTATGTTATTTTAATGTAATGATATAAAAGATAAAAAATATATTTTTAAATAAAAAAAATATTTTGCACCACATTAACAAATACATTTTTATTAACATAAGTCACGAGAAAACATTGATTCTCAAACTTTTTATTTTTGATGACTTTGTCTCTCTTATCTAAAATTTATTGGATTGAAATATATATAAAAACATAAAGTTTTATAAGTGAAATGTAAAATTCGCATATAACATGGATCAAAGTGTGGACAGCTTGCTTGATGAATAATACCAATAAAAAAAGCATGTTTTTTTACATGTTTACTCTCTAAAGTTTTTTTTTTTTCAATTTAATTTCTATTTTAATCGCTCTCTTGTGAGTTTTTCACATTTTAGCCCTGAAATTTATTTTCTTCATGTTGTGGTCTAATAATGGGAGAGAATAAGAGAGGAGAGAGAGAAGTCAAATCACTATGAAGGAGAAAGAAAGTTTTTAAATAACATTTTTCAATGACGAAACTCATTATTACTATTATCAATGAATTTTATTTATAACGAGTTTTAATTAGGTGGACTTTACTATTTATATTGTTTGAAAAATCAAATCGGGCTTCGAGATTTGTTTTTTTAATTAGGTTAATTTTTCATTTTTTAATGGATTGAATTGTGATTTAATACCTGAGTTTTTTTTAAGCCCGTGTGATATTTCTTAGTTGTTTTTGGATAAAAAAATGTAAAATGGGTTTTACACACCCTGGCTTTTTTTCATCTGTATTTATTTTTCTAGTTCATTTTTTTTTTCATCATATAATATCTTATTTGTTCTAAGCCGGGCTACATATTTTCTTTGGCTTGGTATTATGTGGGTTTATCATGATTTGAAATAATTACTTTAATATTTAGTCTGTGCTTGAATTTATAAATTTTTATTTTTTTTGTCTTATAGTTAAATAAAAATCAGTTTAAAAGGGAACAAAGTTATTAAAACAAGTCCATCACTCATCTCATGTATTATATAGCTAAATTAAAAATAATTTAATTTTTTGAACACATTGAAATTCATGATCCAATTCGCATATTTAAAGGGTTAGATTGCAACACCTAGATACATCTAATACATAGTATTCTCAGTCATGTCATTTTAGAATTTAGGTTCATTTTTTCCAAGTTCAAAAAATTAGTTGCAGGCAGACTTTTTTTTTTTTATTATTGTTGAAGTTTTTTTATGGGTTATATAAGTTTTTTTTATGGGTTATATCATGAAACCTAGGTAAACATTTTTTTTTCTCAAATCATTTTTTTTTTGTTATATGTGTTTGGCACTGTGGTAACTTTTGTGGTTGTGGTTTGAAAAAATTGATTTATAAAAATACTTTTAGCTGAGGTTGAGTTGTTAAAATATATGTTTGGTTAAAAGTATGGTTAAAATTAAGTTTGAACAAAAAATTGTTTGATGTGTCTGGTTAAAAATGCTTTTGAAATTAAGATTATAAAATAACTAAAAAATATATATATTAATATTAATGGTTTTTAAATTCAATATTGTAGATTTAACTATTGTTATTACATCATGAAATAGATAATACTTTATATAAAATATTTGTTATTGTTGCTTTAAACTATATGTAATTTCATCACGTACGAAATCCATCCAGCAAGGACTACAGTTTTCTTGGCTTTTTGAGCGTACAACAACATCATGTAAAATATCATCAGAACAAAATTGAGATTGCAATCAAATTATGCATATGCTACATCATCATGCGATTTCCTTCTAATGTAATTATGTAATGCCATTGATTAATGTTAAACAATAATTTTTTTAATAAAACACAATATCTAAAAAAAATTTAGATTTTTTTATTTTACTGGGTCGGATCGGTCCAATGTATTTAGATTTGGGTTAGATCGATCCGGTCATAAATAATGGAGACATTCTCCACTATTCACGCGGCAGAATAATAAAAAATGCAGAAAACAGTGAAGGAAAAAGAAAAAAAAAAAAAAAAAGAGCAGCTTGGTAGTGAAAACAGCGGAGACCGGTGATAAAAGAATGTTGCTCTCTATCAATAGATGATGGTCCTTTTTTTCCCTCTGATTTTGCTCTTTTTCTTCTCGCCTCCTGTCTATAAAAATAAACAAAATAGAAATATAGCATTGTGAAAAGTATGTAGAAATAGCTTCTACAAAACTAAATTTTGAATGCATTTAATAGTGGAGTCATGCATGAAAATTGTGTTCTGTTTTATAACCAAACAACATAAAATCACGATTAAATAAAATACTGCCGTAAACAGCGAGCCAAACGGGCTAAAGCTAGGCAATCAATTCAATTGTTCATTCTACCCCACCTAGACGATTCCAAAGACATAAATGAAGGCCTCCATCGGAGCTTGCAGAGGCCCCACATGCCTCCCTTATGTTGCAACTTTCCTCGCACACTGTTGCACGTATTACATGCTCCAAACACTTTTTACCAGCTTCATTCAATCAGCTTCATTCAATTTAAATACTGTTTGTTTTTGTATTTTAAAAGTATTTTTAGTAAAATTTAAAATTTTTTTACTTTTTTATTAATTTCAAATTAATATGTTTTTAGTGTTTTTAAATTATTTTAATGTGCTGATGTCAAAAATAATTTTTAAACAATAAAAAAAAATCATTGACATGTATTTTGGTACAAAAAACTATTTAAAAAGCAACAACAACCATACTGTCAAACACATTTTTAATTCTCGATTCTCTAAACAATCTTCAATCCAGTCCTAAACTTCATCCCTCTTGCCCAATAAAGGTCTAATATGAGAGACAAGAAAGGAAATAAACAAATTGCCCAGGTAGGTCAGTTTATTATAATCATGTTCACACCTAATTCGTGAATTTAATGGATTGATACAATCTATTTTAATATGTTATTATTTTAATATTTAGAAAATTAATTTTATTTTTTTAAAATTAAATCATATTTTTACCAGTCGTTTGTATTGCTTTTAAACTTTATATTTTTACCAATCGTTCAGGTTGTTTTTGAATCTGTCGAATCAACTAAGTCACATTTGTTTAATTTTTTTATAGTTTAATTTGAAACTCGAACTAGATAAAAAGTTGTGTAAGAAAATTTTAAATTTAATCCATTTAATTATGTTTAATAATACTGTCGAAAAGTTCCCCGCGACTTTAATATTTTTTTCAAGTTAAGAAAAATAATATCATTTTTTTAAAAAAAAATATTCAAACAGTATTATTTTTTAAATTTCGTCGTAGAGTTACCTTACTATGTTATTAATTTACACCTGTTTTTTTCCCGAAAAAATTATGCCCACAGTAACATCATTGACATCTCAAATCTATACTCGAAACAAAACGCTAGCAACGAATCTAGTCACAAGCTAAAAGGCAAACTAAACGGTGCTGTGTTTGCAATTTACAAGTGCTACTAAACATCGTGAAAGATTTAAAAAAAAATACTTCAGGAATATACACAAGCCATCAGCTGGGTAGGATTCATCATTTAATGACTTGTAATTATCTATAATTATTTTTTTGTTATTTTTTACTGTTTCTCTATGCTTAAATAATTTTTAATTGCTGATCTTGTAAATAACATTTAATTTATTGTTAAAATATCATAACCAATTATCGGAATAAAAGAAAAAGAAGTATTAGCGTCTAAAATCGCATCGTTTTTAAGGGCATTGCACAATCTTTTGTTTTTCCCGGTCTTATTATTTTTTTTTAAAAGGTAGTATAATTTTTTTAAAAAATATTTCCTAAAAATTAATTTATAAACCCAATCAAGTTCTACGTAATTTACTTCCATGTTTAAAAAAGGTAGTATAAGGGCAGGGTGAAATTGTTTGTTCCAGTGGGTATCTGAAAAAATCCGACCTGTCAGGGATGGGTATAAGAGACAATGTCCCCTTGATAAATAAACAAAGATGCGGCGGGGAACATGCCCAGAGTCTCCTGTACAAAATGAACCCGATTATATATGCGAGGCCCATAAGTTATTTTAAATTATTGGCCCATGTATTTATATTAGTATTAGCCCATTACGTTTAATCCATTAGTTTGACCCAGAAGCCTCTCTCTCTCTCTCTCTCTCTCTACACACACACGCACGCACGCATCAACAGAACCTCTTCATTCATTTTTTTTTTTCCTTCTCGTGAATGTTCTTTGTTTCTCTTCAAACCCTGGTTTACAGATTGTTCATATAATTCCTTTTATCCCGAGTAAGTCTTTCTTATTCCTTTTTCTAATCGATTTATGATATTGTTTTGGGGTTTTTTCTCTACATTAGTAGTTGAAATTTTAGGGTTCAAGTGATGTTAGTTGACATGTTAGTGATTTGCTTGAATTTGTTCGTGTGTGGTTAATAATCTATGCATATGAAAAAAAATTGAAATGAAATAAAAAGGAATTAACATGTAATTTTATTTACTTGATGTGTTTTGGATGAAACCTCACAGGATTTTAATATTACAAAGAAAATATGAAAACATGGAGGAATTATGTACTGAATATCAGTATTTTAATTACACTGACAAAATTATATTGAGGTTAAAGATGATAGAATTACATATAACCTTTTATTTTGGGAAATTATGATTTTACCCATGGATTTCGAGGGGGGAAAAAATACTGTTTATGGTCATGAGTGGTGGTTTTTCATATAGGTTTTGATAGATAATTAAGATTTATTGATGATTTATGATTAAACACCGTTACTTAGCTTTGAGCACTCTTACTTAGGTCTCCCTACAATCATCAATTTTACATTTAAATGAGGGTGGTTATCTTCATATTAATATACTAACGCGCATGTTTTAGGTTAATTGAAGATGACATTGGCACATGTTAAAGGCTATTACATATATTTGCTATGATGCTCTACCTAGTAGGAGTTTTTTATATCGGAATGTGCTGGGTGAAAATATTTAATTCTATTTCTCATTTTTATATTTATTTTTTTTTACGTAAATCACTCAAAAAAATGATTGAACTATGTTTTACATGTGCTATTAGTCAACTTAATTATATCTCATTATGTACATCTAGTATTATCTATTCACCAAGTAGTGGAAATATCATCACCATCGATATATTATTACAGTCTTTTTAGGTTCATGGTGTTTGTTAGTTGGTCAAGTACAACTTACCAAGATAGGTCTTAGAGCATCTCCAATGAAGAAACTAAATGGGTAGCCAAAAATAAAAAATTAATATTTTAGTTTTTCTTTGTTTGTTTTTCATACTCCAAGGGGAAAGCCAAACAACAAGCTAAAATGTCTTTTCTTTCCCAGAAAAGCTATTCCTACATATCTCTCAAAAGAGCCAAAACTAACAAAGTGGGGCCAATAAAAAAATAAACCAATTAAATCTAGCCATGTGAAAAAAAAATAACATTAAAATCATTAAAAAAAATAAAACACTTATGGCTTTCCAAATGGCTTTTTTCCATTGGAACATGCATGGTAAAAAAAAGCTATATTTATATTATTTAAAATGCTATTTTATTAATTTGCCTTTTTAAAATAGCATCTCCCATTGGAGATGCTCTTACACTCCAGGTTGGCAAGCCCAACACTACTTCGGCTTACTCTTTTTTATATCCACGTCGTAAATTCAACCACGTTTTTAAATATTTTTTTTATTGGGTTTTTTTTATAATAATAAATTAACTTATATATTTTTTAATTAATTTTTCAAGATCCTGAAATTAATAATAAAATAAAATTTTAATAATTCTAATATTTATGATATTTAAACTAATAATTTAAAAAAAATAAATTTAAAATTTAACTAATTAAATCACACTCCTCCCTCAGCCCCATTTTATACTCTTATGAGATGACATGTACATATACATTCACGATCCATGCTTGAGCACTTGACCGGCACACAAGGCAATGCACTCCTAGGTTCGAGCACGTGACCTGCACACGGGTCAATGCATTCCTAGGACCGCCTTGTCCATGCCAAGTCCTAGACTTGTAGATTATTTTGCCGGGATTTATAATCAAAGCAATTATATAAAGATTAACCATCCCCTTGTACTGCTATATCATACATGTGTGTGTGTTTTTGATATCCGTAAATGAAATTTTTCTTATTTCAAAATGGAATGCCCGTGAAAAAAAATCAATGTGGTTAGGAAGTTTAGAGTAGCAAAAGTCTTTATGTTATTACTTTATAATCTTGAAAATTCCATTTTGTCACTCTATAAATAAAAAACAAGAAAAAAAAAGAATTATAAAAATCAAATAAATATTTATCAAAGTTTCATCCATTCAATGACAAGATAGCTCGGAGACGTGGAATAAAATCTTGTTTATTCACATCGAGCTTCAACGGAGCTCGTTCAAGATTATATTGTATATACAAACAATCCTTAAAATTAGTTTGTAGTTGAATCTACTACTTCATTGTTTATATTTAACTTCGTACCAATAGTCAAGTAAAATTCAATATTAGTATAGATTTAAAAAATATTTTTGCATTGTGTATTATAGTATTACTGTGTTACTAAAAGATATTATATATCTTTGTTTTTTTTATTATCGATGATGTCATCTTCAAACTCATCTCAAGTTCGATATAAAATAAAAATTCTTTTTTTACTCCGAATTCAAAACATATTTGAAAGTGTAATTGTAGTTGATTTTCATTTAGAAATGTATTAAAAAAATATTTTTTTATTTTTTAAAAATTATTTTCGATACCAACACATCGAAACAACAAAAAAGTATTAATTTAAAAAAAAATTAAATTTTTTAAAAACATTTTTCAAACACAAAATCAAACAAAATAATAACATTAAAGAAAAATATAACCACGCCCACCTCAAATGACTCGATGCCTAGTTGTCCCCTCCTTTCTTTTATCTTCTACCATTGTAATCATTCGCTCGTATTAGAAAAAAAGGGTTTGTCTGCATATCATCATGTAAAAATAAAATCACTTTGCAAGTAATAGCTGATGGATTTATTGATTTTGCGCATTTTTTCTTGATAGAAGATGTCTTGTTTATGGAATGCACGGGATGACCACCCAAGCAATAAAAACATTCATGATATAAAATATATATCGATCTATTCTCACGGTCTACTTAAGGCTACCAAAAAAAAGTAGCTGGTACGTAAATTAAAATTGAAATTGGTGTAATTTGCATAATTCTCCTAGTTTTTTATTTATTTATTTTTTTTTCGCTGCTCAACAATCTAAAATAACACCTTGCTCACGTACTATTTCGAACCTTTTTCCTGACACGGTTTAAAAATTTCCCAAGTAGAAACAAGATTTTGGCAAACAGCCAGCACACCCTTAAAGAATATATATATATATATATATAATCCAACTAATATTCTGGATTTTCTGTTTTTTTTAAATCAATGTCGGAATTTAAAATAAACTAGTTACATGGTCTGCTAGTAAATCGGATTGTATTTTTTTAAAATAAACATCATGATCGTGAATTTAAAATTTAAAATGAACTGTTAAAGGAACAAACAAAGGTTATTTTTTTTGGCACAATTTAGGATGACATGTTACCAGGCCATTTATCTTTCAAAACAATAAGTGATGCGTTAGCTACTGTAGTAATGCATCATCTACTGCATCAGACAATAATATATCGTCCATAAACCCAAGCTTTTGACCATTATAATGGCTGTCAAGATATTAGGGTACCATTTATTGCACTCTACAAACTCATTTCCAAACAAAATTTTACCTGTAAATAAGAAAACACTATAAAAACTTAAAAAAACACATCTATCATCTTGAACTTGGAAAAAAACCGGTTCAAAGTTGCAAAATCAACCTGATTCTAAAAAAATTACGAGTTTCAATTTATTTTTTTTGAGCATGATAAAAAACAAAAAAAATCTAAATGTGATTCTTGTCGAAATGAACCCATTAAAATAAAAAATAACATTTTTCATGGCTGAAATCTTGGCTAGTAACTTTATTTTTTATTTGTTATTTTTTAATGATTTTTTCTTTTATTTTTGAAATTAGTAACTAAAAAATAAGAAAAATAAAGTTTTAGACTAAAATAAAAATTTTA
>Ga0325403_1007188_pt1 | contig 10637 bp, 6 predicted proteins | sample PopdelMetagenome_19_FD_205665 | JGI IMG/M metagenome (GOLD analysis project Ga0325403, IMG submission 205665) | Populus deltoides microbial communities from Bellville, Georgia, United States - Xylem-PdKOR-R4 | ecosystem: Host-associated > Plants > Phyllosphere > Stem > Wood/Secondary xylem...
CGGCACCTCTTTTTTAGAAAAAATTTTCAATACAGAAACAACAAAAGAAATAGTGAAAAATTATTAAATAATCAGAAATTTGCCAAATCACATCAAAAAACGTATTTTTTGAGAATTTAATATTCTTTATATTTAAAAAAAATATGAAAAGGAGGGTAAAAAACCAAGTTATGATATATAATTTGAGTCATTTGAATTTTTGATGAGTACATTAATATGAGATGTTTATGAATAGTTGCATTAATTTGAGGTCTTAATTAAGATACTGATTGGTAAACCCTAGATATTCATGGAAATGAAGCGTGTTTTGGTTTTTCAACTCCCTTTCTTTTGATTTTGCTATTCTCGGGTATGGTTGATCGGCTTCTCTGTTTTTAAACATTGAGAGAGCGAATCCTTGTGGTGTTTTTATACGTACCGTACACATTCCTTTCGATCAACATTTCTTAAATATTTTTATGTCTAGGGCCGGGTAAAGTGCATGGATAACTTGGGTAATAATCCAAGGTTTTTATATATAAAAAAATATTTTAAATATAAAATAAAAATTGCTCAATTTCTTACTTGTAATATACATAAAAAATAATAATAAATATTTCATAAATATTTTGTTTATAATTTTATTTAAGTTTCATATTCACTTTAAGCTGTAGGCCCAGAGCCGACACTGTGCCGTATATATTCTGTGTAAAAATAATTTCTAGACACGACAAGCATGTTTCAAAAAAATAAACAACTTGAGTTATAGTCTTGATCGAGTTTAATAAATTAGTTTTATTTAAATTAGATGATAAAAAAAATTAACAACAATGATAAACAAACAAATTATATGAAAAAAAACGATGATAACTTAGAAAAAAGCTTAGGAAATGTGTAATTGGATAAAAAAATTAAAAAAAAAATGGCTCGAGTCAATTCAAGATAGTGTGATAGACATGTAATCTGAATAATAAGAGGTGAGTCGACCCCGGTAAACTTGTAAAACATGTGGGTCATATTATGAGATCAAGATAATCTGATAAAAAAAAATTAAAGAAAACCACAAAGCTATTTAAAAAATAATAATGTTGAAAAATTAAATTGAAAAAAAAATAAGTCAAAAAAAAGATAACATTGACTTATATTAACTTTTCAAGCCCATGCTAGGGTCATTAAACCAAAAGTATTATCCATAAAAAAACTGTAAAGCTCAATTCTCAACAAATCAAATGCTGAAGGATGAAATTTAGAAAAAAAAATTGATTACACAAACGAATCTAAAATATAAGTAGCAATTAAAAGAATAAAAGTGAAAATAAAAATAAAAAAATAAATTTAAGGACAAGAACAATTTTTTTATTGGTGGGTTAAATTGAAAAGTAAAAAAAAAACTAACAAAAGGACACAAAAAATTAAAAGAACAAGGACCAAATTATAAAAGAATACACTGTAAACTTGGCTTGAATGATAAAATTGAAAATTATAAAATTTTTGACAAAAAGGTAAAGAAAAAAATTGAAATTAAAAGAATGATTAAATTGGAAAAAAATTATATATTACAAATTAAAATCAAATGATTAAATAAAAAACAACTAAAACTTCAACAAATGACCAATAATAAAAATAAAAAATCAAAAGAATAAGGACTTGAGTTCAAATATCAAGAATAAAGAGGACCAACCTGTATTTTTCAGGGTGGGAGAGAAAAAAAAGGTTGACCGGCAACAAACCGCTCAACCTCTGCCTACACGCGCTGCCCAATAGGAAAGTAACGTGGTGGTGAATCCAACGACATAGCTGAAGTGCAATTTTTCCACCGAGAGGTGCTAACACGCTGGGCAAAGTTTGTGGGTGTCTTCCATGTGGCAACAACTTTTTCAAATTAATTAATATTTACTTGATGTTAAAAGATAAAATTCCCTTGATTACCCTGTAATTATAAAAAAAACTAAAGGAAAAGACCAAAAGACCACTAAACCTACAATTAATTTTTTTTCCAAGAGCATACTTGTCAATTTACTGTACATGATTAAATGAGAAGACATTTATACACTTTTATGCAAGTTTTATATTTTTTATTCTAGTGACAATCAATTAATTTCACTGTGCTTAAAAAAAATATAACTATACCCCAAAAATTATTTAATAACTAATGTGCCGTATGAAAATACCATACAAAGGCAATTTTTTTTCTTGGAAAAAAATCATTCCACTATTGCAGTGAATAATACATCGAGTCTAAGTACACGATGTTTTTTACTTGAGTTTTAGTTTATATATATATATATAAACTTGGCATAATATTCTTATAAAAAAATCAAATTTACATATTTATAAGGTAGCCAAAAGAAAAGTTCATGATAAAAAAAATTCTATAATGGAAAATATGTACAAAAAAGAGAGTCAATTCACAATACCAGTGAGTGTTTGACAATGTGGTAGGTTTTTGTGGTTCGAGTTTAAAAAATATTGGTTTAAAAAAAATATTTTTAATTGTGGTTTTAAAAGATATATTTAGTTAAAACTGCTGTGAGATAAATTTTATCATGTGAAATAAATAAAAATATATATTATTTTAACTTTTACGAAATCAGATTTTAAACCCAATTTTATATAAAATCCAATGTAAAAAACAAATATTATTTAATTAGTCAAATAATTGTTTCAAAAATAAAAAATAAAAGCTACAATAATAAAGACATTTTTAATCAATGCTCCGATACACTTTTTAACACAATACAGTTGTTATAAAAATTACTAGAAGGCATGCCCGTGCGCTGCCGTGAGTTTATAAAGCAAATATGCTTGATGATGTTATAATTACAAACCAGTGCTAGATAAGTAATAGAAACTGAAGGTACGATAAAATCATTATTCCCTGAGGGAAAAACAGTTGTGTTTGTGATAAAAAAAAACTTAGAGATTGAATAGAATGAGTTGTAGCAATTCACAGTGTTTTGTGAGGAAAGTTATAGTATTTTCCCCACATGATTTAACTTTACTTGTAAAAAAAAAAAATTACAAAGTTAAATTTTCAACCACCTCGATATTAAAAAAAATAAAATCGACAAAGATAATTTTAGAAAAAATCATTAAAAAAACAGCAAAAAAAACAAGTGGCGAAATACTGTAACTATCCACAATGTTTTGTGAGGAAAGCTACAATACTTTCAATGTTTTCCCCATATAATTTAGTTTTATTGTAATTTTAATTCTCAACCAGCTCAATATTAAAAAAAATAAAATCGACAAAAATAAATTTAAAAAAAATCATAAAAAAACTATGTGGGGAAACATTGTAGCAATCTACAGTGTTTAATGATAATAATAACAATAACAATAATTTTTAATTTAATAACCCTTCAAATCAAATTTATGGTTGTTTTTTAATATTGATAATAATTTCTTTCAAATTTATTAATTATTTTCTTAATATTATTAATTATAATGAAAATAATAATATTTTTAATACAAATAATAATATTTTTAATAATATTAATACTTTTAATTATAATGAAAATAATAATATTTGTAACACAAATAATAATATTTAGAAACCTAAGACTTTATAACCGTGGGTCCTGACGCAGGATCCAAGAAAACTGGGTCCTGATACAGGACCCAAGCAAATTGGGTTTGGACGCTGGACCCATTACCCATGGATCCTTTGTTGAACTTAAGAGAATTGAGTCCTGACGTAGGACCAATGAGAATTGGGTCCCCCGCAAGATCCATTAGCCTTGAGCCCTGACACATGACCCATTACCCATAATAATAATATTTTTAATATTAATACTATTAATTATAATAAAATAATAATATTTGTAACATAAATAATACTATTTTTTAATATTAATACTTTTAATTATAATGAAAAAAAATAATATTTAAAAACCTAAAACTCTAGAACCTTGAGCCTTGACGCCGGACCTATTACCCTTGGGTCCTAATACCACACCCAAGAGAATTGAGTCTTGACGTGAGATCCATTAGCTTTAGGTCCATTACTAATAGGTTCGGACCAAGTGGAACGGGTTTACAAACCCTAAGCGTGCTAGTCCGCACCCAGCGCGGTGGTCTCCAAACCCAGGTGCACGATTCTGCATACCACATATACGTGGTTTTGCAGACTCTCTTGCGGGGGTCTGCAGCCAGGCACGTAGGTCTGGCCCTAACACCCAGGGCATGCAACCCTAGCGCCAGGTGTCTGCAGTCTAGGGCACAACCCCACCCCCTGTAGCCCTTGAAACTCTTTGTAGCAAGGCATAATAGGCCCAACGCTAGATGTTTACAGCCCCACCATACCCTACTAAAATTTACACCAATCGTTTTCTCCAAAACCATTCATTTAATGTCAAATGCATCCCAATAAAAAGACAACCCCACCCCCCTACAGTCTTTGCAACTCTCTGTGGCAAGAGCAGCTCTGCTACTACACTGCTCCAATCTACAGTACCATAAATCTTAACAAATAAGATTTTTGCTAACAGTGCTCCAATTTACAGTATAATAAATCTCGATAAACAAGACTTTTCTTATATGATTTAGCTTTATGTATGATGTATATAATACTTAATCATAAAAATATATTTTTTTCAAGCATCAAGATAGGAATTTATTGACTTTTCTCAACTAACAATGAAAATAAATCAATATACATTTCTTTTTCTTTCAAAATGGGTAACAATAGATCCAATAATTGAGAATTTCCAAAATATATTTCATGAAAGATTTTTGGTAAATAATACTTGTACTCTCGGAATCACCATCCAAAAAATCTCATCTGTCAGGTTATAATATAATATCCAATAGTTGGTTGCATGTATGCTAAAATTAATTTCAGGAAAAAATCTTCAATAAAATTGGTCTTTCCTTTTCAGCCCACCACTTCTTACCATTTCAAGGTTAATCAGGATTTGTGGTCAAACTCAAAACAGTCTTGTCTCATCTATTATAATCTCATTTAATATGTGTGTTGGAATGAAAAAATATTATATTTATATCTAATTAATCCTACATATGAAATAAAATCTAAACTTTACTTTCGACATAAGTGATATAAGATCTCTCCCCTCTCATATATATATATATAGGTGTGAGAACTTATGGTATTATATATTCTACAAAATGGTGGCAGAAAAAAGGAATTCTTTTTATTGGATTTTGCTCTTAATTGTTTTTCCAAGTTTGGATTTTTTCAGTTAATTATCGTTCATTTTCTTGATTCTAATCTTAATTATCATCTTCCCCCAAATCTTAGATTCTTCAATTAGATCCCAAAGTCCAAAACTTTTCAATTGTATTAGTGTGTGCTGGCACCCACTAATCCTTTTCTTTTTCTTCTTTTTTTCAAACTCGCCAAGCCTCTATCTTCCTTTCCCTCATGTCCCCTCTCTTGAACTATTTTTGGGTTGCACATATTTGGCTTCAGAAGGGAAAATCAACTCAAAACCAAGAAATGAGGTAATATCTTGAAAAACAAAGTAGAGTTAAGGTTGCCTGACACCTGCTCTTGTGCTGTCATATTTTACCATGTTCAAGATTTATGTCTACTTTTAGTTCTCGTATCAGATATGTCTCTTAAATGCTTGATTTGTTGTCAGGACTAACATGGTAAAACGGAGCAAATAAAAAACAGAACTTTGTTGCTGTCTTTTTTTACGGATTTTCTTTATTTTTGTTGATTTGTGATTTACAAGGAGGTTTGGTAGAGAAGGAAAATTTTAAAAAAAATATATAGAATTTGAAGCTCATGGCAGGATGGTCAATTTTGACAAATGGTTCTGCTTTAGATTGTGTTGATGATGTTATTAATATATACAAGGGTGATGGTGGTTGTTGTCTAGATATTAATCATCATGTGAAGGATGATGAGGCTAAGGATTGGATTGCTATTGATAATTCTGATGAGGATGATTATGAGTGTGAGGATAAAGTAATATGCTTGTTTGATGAACTCGTTTCAAAGTTTTTGAATGAGGCCGCTGAAGGAGGGTGTATTAGGCCTATTCCAGCATTGCTTGGTGATGGGCAATCTTTGGATTTGTTCAAACTCTTCTGGGTTGTGAGAAAGAGAGGTGGCTTTGATTTGGTAAACGGTTTTTGGAGCTTTGTGGCTAAAGAGTTAGGGTTAGAACTTCAATTTTCACCTTCGGTTAAGTTGATATATATTAAGTACTTGTATGAGTTGGAAAAATGCATGATTAGGAGTTGTAAAGAGGAAAAAATAAGAAAGGGGAAGCGTCAGTGTGATGGGAATCTGAGTTGTTCGTCATTGGAGCTAGAGATGCAGCTCAGAAGTTTATTATTGCATAGATGTGATAGAAAGCAAGAGGATTGTAAATTTGCTTCAGAAGTGTATGAGAAAAATGGCAGGTACGTTGAGATGGATACTGGGAAGGGTAAAATAGGCTTGTTAGACACCAAAGCCGTACATCGAGTACACGATGGTGTTGGAAATAGGAATTGTGATTATGAAAAAAAATTTCATGCTGAAAAAAATAATTTTTTTAATGACAGTGATGATGATGTTGTGATCTTGGATCCGAGCATTGTTAAGAAAGAATTTAATTCTCGCAAGAGAAAACGAGAATCTCTAACAAGAATGCTTAACTGGGTGATCCAAATTGCAAAATGTCCCGATGATCCTTCCATCGGAGTAAGATCACCACAATTTAAGTGGAAGGATCATAAAGGCAATGAGTTGTGGCTCCAAGCCATAAGGGCACGGGAAGCTCTCCTGCATAGAAGGCATTTTGATCCTAACATTGAACAATCACTCTTGCAGGTACATTCTATACTTTTACCCATTTTTTTAAATACCAATGCGAGGTTTTTGATTTTGGAATGGATTATCGGCCATTGCTAATTTTAAAATGCACAAGATAGTTATTATGGATCTGTTTAGTTGTTAGAACTAGCATTTTTTTTAAATCATGGAGAACAAAGAATAGGAATTCCTATTCAAATGTTATATTTTTCCATTTGTCAAATTCGTGATGAGTTTGTAATATTTGACATAATTTTTCATAGTTTTCCTATATAAATTATTGACTATTTTCTAAATGGAAAACTAGGGTTTTCAAACTAAAATTAAAAACATACAATTTCTTACCCTTATATGCATGCTTTAGTTATTATAGAAAATTTCAAGATTATATATATATATATATATAGTTGATATTGTTTTTAAAATTTTTCCAATAAAAATCTAACAATTTTTTGAAGAGTTATTGGTAGTTTTTTTTTCCAACAAGTTTTTAGCTGAGTTAAAAAAAAAATATGCAAAGATGTATATTTAAATTATCATAATTTTTTCTATGAAAAATAATTATAAGGTGGACATTTTAATTTTCTAGATAGAAAATTCTTTATATATATATATATATATATATCCAATTTTTTTTTTGGAAAATGAAAACTGCAAATTGAAAAGAAAACTAAAAATGGAAACTGTTTTGATTAATATGGATGATGTTGCCTCAAATTCGATGCATTGTTAGCTTCTTAATATGTCCTGTCCCATCTCAGGCCTTATGCTTGGCTTGCGGGTTTGGTGACTTTTGTTCATAATATAACACCTCTCAGGGGCAGAGATTGCACCTGATGCTTAAAAGCGACTTATGCCTTTGACTCCTAGTTAACTTGGGATATTGATATCGTCACATATCTAATGTTGTGGATAGGTCACATGACAGCTAGATGGGCCCAAGCATCAGAGAGTCACTCCAAGGAAGGGACCCCTGATCTGCAGGATCCAAAAGCTTAGGCTCATCCTCTAACTACCACATGACCTCTCAACAACGTTAGATATCATGTTTTAAGTCACCGTCGTGATGACTATTATCCTAGTTAAATGCTGCGTAAGAGTAAAATCCCCTGTAAGATATCATTGTTTACAGTAACCTTATCAGTGAATTTAAATCTGAATCCATATCTTCTCTTGGCTGTTGATATCGGGCTAAATCACTTGATCAGCCAATGATAGATCATTATATTTCAATGCATTTAGACTTTTAACAAATAATTATCAACATGACTTGGACAAAGTAAAGATATATGCTTGTAGTGCTAACAAATGACTGCACAAGAAATTTTAAGTGTTGGTTTGGACATGCACATATTCAGAGACAACAAAAAGGGCCAACTATTGGTCATGTGAAGTTATTTGAATTTTTGCCATCCTGAATATGATCCAAAGTGCAATGCATTTTGTTTTAAACTATCTTGATGATCTGCATTGCCTAGGCAATAATTGTGAAGATATCTGTTATGCTTGTTGTGGTTCTTCGGAAAATCCCATTCAGAAGTTTGTATTGTAGTTAAATGAGTTTAATTGTTGTCATATAGGTATACAATATGAACTTCCAGGACAATCGAAAGATGCATCCATCCATGTTTGAGGATGTTAGTGTTCTAAGTGAACACTTTGCAGAGAGGTCAAGATGCAGCAAGCGGCTCCTTGCTCTAGCGAAACCCGACGTATGCTCTTGTTGTAATTCATGTTCTGCCCCTCAAAGTAAATCTACAAGCCCTCTTAAGACAGATTGTGAGAATGGCCTTAAGGAGCAAGAACTTGCTGTTGATTTATCATCCAAAAACGCAACATTTGATGGATCTGGGGATGGGCATGTCCGTAGGCATGTTGCTGTGGGCCCTCTCTTCCAAGCTGAAGTCCCTGAGTGGACTAGCGTGGTTTCCGAGAGTGATTCTAAATGGCTGGGCACACGATTATGGCCTTTGGAATGTGAAAACCATAATGCCGTGTTTGCCATGGATCCAATTGGAAATGGAAGACCCAGTGTATGTGGCTGTCAGCTTCCAGGTTCAGTTGGATGTGTGAGATTTCATATTGCCGAGAAAAGAATTAAATTGAAGCTTGAACTGGGTCATTTGTTCTATCATTGGCAGTTTGATCGCATGGGTGAGGAAGTTTCACTTAGATGGACTACCGAAGAAGAAAAGAGATTCAAGGATATGGTCAAGTTTAACCTTCTATCTGCAGGCAAGTGCTTCTGGGACAACAAACACAAGTATTTTCCTAGAAAGACCAGGGAAGAATTGGTAAGCTATTACTTCAATGCATATCTTGTTCGGCGCAGAAGTTATCAGAACCGTGTAACTCCAAAAAATATTGACAGTGACGATGATGAAACAGAGTTTGGATCTCTTAGTGATGGTTATGGCCATGAAGCACTCATGGTTCCTGGTGCCTACATGTTGATATGTTCTGAGAATAAGCAATGCACTGATTTCAAATAGACATGAATATAGGTTCAGAACAGCTTCTCTTATCTGAAAATTGAATCCCTTTTTTGTAACACCAAAGAATAGCTCGATGCTCCCAACGATTTTGATTGGACCGGGAGGTCGCAAGAGAGTAACCCAGTTTTGCGAAGATCTTCTATTGCAGTGGAGTCAGCTGGTGGAGTTTTCTTTATAAACTCGGGGGAAAGAGATTGCATGATGTGCTATGAGTGCCTTCACGCTGCTTGCCAAGTATGTCAAGTTATTTACTTGTGCATTGACAATTTTCAGGAGCTGTGTGGCAGCATTCTCTACACCATCATCCCACACCAGCTACTAATCTTGGATGAAGGATATTTTAGGAGTGAAAGAAAGTTGCGGACAGTGGTGTTTCTTCGGGTTCAACTGGTACTTAATTTTGTGTTCAAAATGTTGTATATGGCTGCATGCTTGCTATTGTGAATTCTTTAAATCTTCATTGAGGGTTGTGGTGGACCTCGCGGTAGTTGTCTAAGCCACGGCCATTTTCCTTCTCCTGCCTTGTGTTGCTTTCTGGACCCTTCCTCTTTCTATAATGTTAAATGTTCATGTAGGTACCTGTACTGCTTGCAGTTTGAAGATCGATGCTCAAAGAAAGTTGTACCATCTCAGTTTTTCTCAATCTGATACCAAGGATGTCTTTTCCTTGTAGTAGGAGGTTGTTTTTTCCATGTATCAATCATCCATGTATTTAACCATTAAAAATGGGTTGATGACATGTTTGCCCTTGTATTCTTTTTTTTCTTTTTCTTTTTTTGTGGAATGTTTCCTTGTAAAAAATCTTTTGTGGATTTCATTCAACTAATTCTATTAAATCCTATGACACTTGTCAAAAATTTATACATTGACTAATAAGATCATTACTTGAAAAATGAACCACTTGTATAAAAATAAAACTTATGAAAACATTAAATTTAAAAATCCAAACAAATAATAATAATAATAAAGTGAGAATTTAGTTACAAATGTTAAAAATATTAAATTTAAAAAATATGTAAACAATAGATATTGATGATATAATGAAATAGAAAAAAGAAGAAGAAAAAAAATATTAAACTAAAAAATCCATGTTATTTATGAAAAAACTCGAATTTTTTTTGTTTTTTTTTTTTGTAAAACTAAATTATCTAAAAAACACAATTAACCAAGAAGAAATTGGTATTTCAAAGGGAAAAAAAAGAGAGAGTGAGAAGAAAAATAACCCTAAAAAAAAGGCCTAAGCTATGAGCGCGAGTCTAGTTTGCTGAGTGTGCTTAGGCCTTCATAAAAGCATGGAGCGTGGGTCCAGACCCGTGTACAATTCATAATTTTGTATATCTTGGTGAACAACATAAAACGTTGTGGACATATTCTAAATCCTTTTGTTTTGTTTA
>Ga0325403_1007191_pt1 | contig 10634 bp, 5 predicted proteins | sample PopdelMetagenome_19_FD_205665 | JGI IMG/M metagenome (GOLD analysis project Ga0325403, IMG submission 205665) | Populus deltoides microbial communities from Bellville, Georgia, United States - Xylem-PdKOR-R4 | ecosystem: Host-associated > Plants > Phyllosphere > Stem > Wood/Secondary xylem...
CCTTTTATAGGCTAAAATTCAGAACTATTCATTTGGTAATTGATTATTGATGTAGTGGCCAACTATTGATTTAGTGGACTTGGTGGACAGCAGCACTCAAGCACTTTGGCTGGATGAAATGACATTTATCCATTTAGAATTTGGCAAAGTGTTTTTCCTGAAAGTTGTTGGCAATCATCTTATCATTCCACCCATAACATTTCAGAGTATTTGGATCACTAGAGCTCGAGATATGGCTAAAATACTGAGTAGTGCTGTTGGTGGACGTGGTGGATAGACCTCAAGCTCTTATCTGGACGAAATATCATTGTTACCATCAGAATTTGAGAAAATCTTCTGCATGAAAGTTGTTGGAAATTGTCTTTTCCTTCCACCCATCAACTTGCACGTCATTTGGCCTTCTAAAACTCCAGATATGGGTAAAATTCTAAGCAGTGTTTGGGCTGGATTGCAGGACAGATTCTGACTTCTCTAATGTGGCCAAACTTTGAATTTGGAAACGGCAGATTTGGGTCTTACACTATTCATGCACATTGTAGGCCTATTTCTTAGCTTTCCATCCATATAAATTAAGTTGAAATCCAAGATCTACAGCTCCAGATATGACCCAATAACTGAATAGTGTTCCAATTTGAATTGAATCGGCATCTCCTTTCTAAGCTTAGCCGTTTCTTTGTCCTTTCATTTTCAATAGTTAATCACATCAATCAATCCTTTGAATTGTGAGATATGCCTGCATTTAAAATGAACATTTACCATAAATTAAAGTTATCTTATATTATCAGATTTGTTATTATAAAAATGCTCTAGTTAAGGAGTTATTGATAATTCAAGTGCAAAATGATGATATAAAACTTGATAAAAATGCACTTTTAAGTACTAATCACATCCCATAACGGTTCGTCAGAATCTTTCAACAAATCAAAAAACCTAGCTGCATTTGCATTAGGTTCTTCTTCTATAATTGGACATTGACTAACATTACCTTGATTCATTCTCATTGCATCAATAACCATATTCCTGTAAGGATTAGTGTTGTCATTTGCCGCTTTATGCACGTTGCTAGCACTAGAAGTTGACCCAACCACCCTTTCTTCCATTCTCCTCTTACTAACAAATATTTCTCCATGTGCATACCAACACTGGTAATTCTTCATAAACTCTTTGTGTAGAAGATGCATCATTACAAAATCTGGATGCAGATACTTTTTATTTTAACACTTCCTGTATGGACACCTAATACCGCCTCCAGTAAAATTTCTATGAATAGATATTGTGAAATTAATAAAACCCTGAACCCCGTTACAATAATCCATCCTCCGCAATCCTTGGGGTGAATCTTGATACATCCATGAACGATCATCCATGACTTCTATCAAATCTCTATAAAATTATGATAACAACATGTATTAATTAACTATGTTAGGTAAATAAATTTGCAAAAATATTGGTTTACCTCGAGATTATCCAACAAACCAATTACAACTTCTCATAAATATTAAATATTCATTATCAATTATCAACGTCCATACAAATTAATACATATATATCAATTTACGGAAATTACAACTCTGCAATACCATTGATGATAAAAATTAAAACGGACCCATTAAACAAGCTATTAATTATTTCAAAACAACACATGTAATTCGGTAATTCAATAAAGTTTCAATAATTTACAAACAAATACAATCTTATAAAATCTAAAACAAACCATAACAAGTATAAAATTATATATTCATATACTACAAGTTTGTTTGAGAAATAACAATAAAACATGTACATCTACTAACAAAATACATATACTTAAAAAACAATTAAACCATGATATTTAAATGTTAAAATTTAAAAAGATAGAATTACTTACAAAAACTAATAAAAATCTGTCGGTAAATCAGAACACGGATGTTGTGACAAGAAGACTTCAAGATATATGACTTGTTGTGCTGAGAAAAGGGAGATTTATTTTGGGAGGGGGGCGCTGGTTGTTTGCAGTTGGGGAGAATTGAGATGAGGAAGAAGAAGGAGAAATAGAGGAGGATAGGGTTGAGTGTGAGGGGATACATTAACTTTTATCGACGGCTTCACTGATGTACTATTCCGTCTATGATTCCGTCCGCTAATTTGTCGGCAAACAAGGCACGTCACCGTATGGTGCTGCCGTTTTGAATCCATAGGTAATTCTGTCGGTATTTTCATCGGTGAATCGATCACATCACCGTACGGAGCTGACACTTTGAATCCCTCGGTGATTCTGTCGGTAAAAAATACCCACAATAACCTTTACGTCAGCGAACCGCGCTCTTTTTTTAAATCCTCAACATTCCGTCCGTAATTTTGTTGGTATATACCGACGGATTTTTGCCTTCGGTATCTACCGAAAAAATTACCGATGGATTAAATTCTGTCGGTAATGGCGACCCTAAATTACCGACAGAATTATTCCGTCGGCAATTCCGTTGGTATTAAGTGATTTTCTGGTAGTGTGTGGATTTTGTCATTATTTATAAGTAACTCTATCTTTTTTAATTTTAACATTAAAATGTCAATTTTATTATTATTAAATGTTTTTATATATATATATATATATATATATATATATATATATATATATATATATATTTTGTTAGGGTATGTATAAGTTTTATTATTTTTTCTCAAACAAACTTGTAGTATAAATGTAGAATTTTGTACTTGTTATGGTTTGTTTTAGATTTTTTTAAATTATATTTGTTTGTAAATTATTGAAACTTATGTCGAATTACCAAATTAGATGTGTTGTGATGAAATAAATAATAGCTAGTTTAACGGGTCCATTTTAATTTTTATCAATGTTATTGCTGAGTTGTAATTTTCATAAATTTATGTGTATAAATTTGTATGGACGTTGATAATTGATAATGAATATTTAAAAGAAGTTTTAAAGTAAGTTGGATAATCTTGAGCTAAACCAATATTTTTACAATTTTATTTACTTAACGTAGTTAATTAATACATGTTGTCATCATTATTTTATAAAGGTTCGATAGAAGTCATGGATGATCATTCATGATGTATCAAGATTCATACCAAGGATTACGGAGGGTAAATTATTGTAATGGGGTTGAGGGTTTTATTAATTTCACAACATCTATTCCGAGAAATTTTAGTAGAGGAGGTATTAAGTGTTCATGCAGGAAATATAAAAATAAAAAGTTTATGCATCTAGATGTTATAACGATGCATCTTCTACACAAAGGGTTCATGGAGGATTACCTATGTTGGTATACACACGGAGAACTATTTGTTAGTAATGAGAGCATAGTAGAAAGGATGGTTGGGTCAACTTCTAATGCTAGCAACGTGCATGGAGTTGTAAATGACAACAATAATCGTTATAGGAATATAGTTATGGATGCAATGAGAATAAATTAAAGTAATGTCAGTCAATGTCCAATCATAGAAAAAGATCTTAATGCAGACGTGGCCAGATTTTTTTATCTGTTGAAAGATTTTGATGAATTATTATGGAATGGCTGCATGAATCATAGTAAATTATCAGTCGTTGCACATATCAATTTGGATTATGGGTTGAGTGAAGCCAGTTATAAAAGAATTATCATATGGACGATAAGCATTTTACCTAAATGGAAAAGCTAAAAGAGAACTTTTATGCTGCTAAATCCATGATGAAACCCCTCGGTTTGGGATATTAGAAAATTGACATGTGCCCTAACTTTTGTATTTTGTACTACCTTAAAAATACTAAGCTAACTGAGTGTATGACATGTGAGCATTCCCGTTACAAACCCAAAATTGGCAAGGATAGACTCTCGTGGAATATAAAAAACTTAAATACTTCTCAATCACACTTAGACTGCAGAGGTTATTTATGTCACCAAAAACTGTTGAGCATATGACATGACATCAATCAAATAAAATAGATGTGTTTATGGTTTGTTATATTTTTGTTGAATTATATTCATGATCAGTAATGTGATGGTAAAAGTCTAGGATGGTAGGACCCTGAAATGTTTAGAATGCTTCTGGATTGTTGATATTGACACTTGGAATCATTTAATTTTTACGGGAGACACTGTAAAAATTTCATTAAATCGAGAAAGTTTTCATTTGAAAGTAATACATCGAGATAAAGTGCAAGCCTTAAATCTTTTTGAAAATGAGTAAAAAGATATTGTGAAAGATAATAGCATTGTCTATATTAAAAGGAAATGAAATGATGAACTATGATGATGATGAATACAGAATGCGTCAAATTAAACTGGTCAAATAATCGCACAAAAAGCTAAAACAATAAAATATATGTTAAAAGAACATGAATGTGCGTATTACATAAATCATGAAAGGGAGCTATAATGGTATATAATGAATTAAAATAACATGAGTTTTGATTATAACAAACTGGATACTCGAGAAGCTGAAAAGGCATAAACATGTTTATAAAACAAAAAGTGTCGTAAATTAAATGTGTTGGGGATTGAAACAATGATGTGAACCAGAGATGATTGTGAGATATATATACAATCATACAAGTTAAGTGTATTTGAGAAAGTGAATTGAAGTATGAGTCAAGCATGTTGTGAACAAGAGTTGCTATGATGTGACTATGATTATTAAACAAGTACTATGATGAAATAAAAGTTCACCAATGATTGATGGGAATGTATTAAATTTGAATCTAGCATATTAAAAGTCTTATTAATATCCTAAACTATCTTAGGATAAATTAAATAAAATATTTTGGCATAAAAACTCTCTATACTTTAGGAAAGTCATTTTTCTAAACATTATTTAATTAAACATTTTAACTAAATCCTAATCTTATTAGGATATAACCAAACTAAAAAATTTTAAATTAAACATTTTAATTCAATCCTAATCCAATTAGAAAAATTAATTCTATAAATAATTTCATTTAGGGCTTCAATTTTAATATAAAATTATTATTTTATATATAGAGGGCTAAAATTTTATTCAACCCCAAATATTTCTAGTTATAAGTTTCAGGGGTAGAATTGTAATTTTATCCCTAAAAAAAATTTATAATATGTTGTGGGGGCAAAATCATAAATTCTGCCCCTTCTTCTTCTTCTTCTTACTGTTGTAGCTATTTTTGCCAATGTTAGATGCTCATGCCATGAGCAACCCTTAGCAACATCAATAGTGTGCATAACACAACCAAGTGTCTTCATTGTTGGTGGTTGTTGTAGCCACCTAAACCTTTTTTTTTTTTAATTTCAATAATAGATTCCAGCTAGATCTGGTCGAAACAGTAGCTAGAATCCTTGTTTTTGAAAAATTATTAAAAATAATTAAATTTGAGAAAAATATATTTTTCATATAAATTTAATTCTCTATTAATGTCAATAACAATAAAAACATGCAATCAACAACCATAATTATTTAACAAAGATTTTAATACCACTGTTGGGTTTTTCAAAACACATACACACAGTAGAAACAATAAATTTAAAATTTTTCAAGAGTCCCAAGGATCTCGTTAGACAGATCTAGAGTTGTTTAGGGTTTATGCGAAGATTATCTAAAGATTAGATATTCTTTTCGACTTTGAATATTTACTTTAAGGTTGGTTTGTCGCAAATCATAGTCGTTCAAGTGTCCGGTCTCTAACGGTAATCCACGAAAATCACTAGTGAGAAATCTCTTAAACCCCTTTAGGAGAGAAAAATTATTATACCTTAAAGTGCTAATCCTTTTCTTTTGTGTTTTAGATGTTTACGTACCATACTTTTCTCACCATTCTCTTCATAGAAAGTAAAAGATATATATAACATTCTATTTATAAAGAAACCTAAAAAAATCCTATAAATGGAAATATATCAATTTTCCCTTAAATAATATCACATATATTATTTTAGGTTAATTTTATAAATTTATTCAATCAAGTCCTTACTTGATTGTTTATAGATCTAGAATTTTAATACCCTATATTAATTATATTTTAGTCCTCAATTTCTAAAATTTATTTACAATCAAATTATACTTGATTAATCATCTTATTTTAATTTCCGATCAATGATTCTTATACGTGATCCATTAAATTTTCTAATAAATTGAACCAAATATAAATTATAATTCTAAATAAAATAATTTAATTTATTATGAATCCAATTTACCAGCTATTTTATTTCCTTTAAATATTACACAAAATATTCATAATACCAACATGAGCAAACACAGAACAGAAATAGAACATTAACACGTCTGGCTAGCAGAGAACCATATCACCTGAATATGCATCAGAAATTCAAGACGATTTGAATTCTGTGAATACAGAAACGCATTATCAGCTGCTATATGTTTTGTCAGTTCCAGATTTGCATCCAACAAAACACTCTTTAGAATAAATATAAAATGGAAAGCCTTTGCTTGAAGCATTTCTGGCTGTGCTCAAAGTTTATTAATACAAATATCAACGAATGGTGCTTTACATGAAACTAATAATAATAATAATAATAAAGAAAATGTTAGAAATGAGCTAAAATTGCATGACCTTCGGAGCAAATCTCGTCAACCTATCCAGAGCAGCAGGAGTGAACTTTCTTGCAAACAAGTAGCAAATATTAGTCCATCTTCCATTGTTCTCACATTGCCTCCATTTTCTCAACCTCTCCAAAAAATTAACAGTAACATCCAGTCTCCCAAATTTACGAGGATGAGGTCCTCCCCTTGACCAGTCAACCCATGTTAAACTCCTGTTTGAATTTTTCTTCCGAGACTTCATGTTAACAAATGTTGGCAAATAGTGCTCATCACTGTAGCAAGAGACTTTGCAAAATTTCCGAAAAGTTGGAAAATATTTGCGGTCGGATACTACCTCCACCGCAAGCTGACGGTCCATCTCGACCCACTGGGAGCCTTTTCGCCATTTATCGAGCTGAATTACAGGCCTCATTCTATGGTTGTATCGGCCGCGGCCAACGGGGCCGGGTAAATCGTAAACCTCGATGAATGTTGTTGTCGAGCCCATTAAGTAACTGTAGATGGTGGAGAAGTTGAACAAGGGAATGCATGATTCCGATAGGAGAACAAAACGTTGATTTGAGAAGTCCAGTAGAGCATTAGCAAGTAAACGACGCTCAGCTTCCACCATTGAAAACTTTCCCCACTGTACCTCCTGCGTTCATGAAAAATAAATCCTTATTAGTTGAGGTGTATTGGAGATAGATCATTGATTGCAAAGAAGGGCTTTTTAACATATCAATTGAAGGCTAAACTGCAAAGCCTGCTATTGAATAAAATCAGGTGGGCACTCAGTATTCATTGCTTTATGGTTGATCCCAACTCTTATCATGGCATCTTTTGCCATAAAAAAAAAAACAAAAAACAAAAGAAACCCACGAAGAAAGGAATGAGAGAACGTGGAACGTAGAAAGGTCGAATTTTCTTCTCAGTTGGAAAAGGAGTAGAATCAAAGTAATGCATGGAGTGAACTTGTAAATTATTTGGCTTTTATTTTATATATTATTAATTAATAACAATTACATTATATAATAAGAATGATGTTGTATGATTTCTAGATAAAAACATTGCATTTAATATTATTTCTGTGTAGCAAGATCTTTCGATATAACTTTTTAAAATACAATCTAGTTATATAAAAAAATATATTTTATATATTATTAATTAATAACAACTCTCATTGTAAGAGAATCTGTCAAAAATATATTTTTTGAATGATATATCTTATTGGGAATTTTTTTTAGTAATAGATTACACTGTTCATTTCATTAATTTTTACTTATAATATATTAATTTTGAAATAATTTGATTTCATTATAGAAAACCTTACTAAATCAAATGATGTTGTATAATTTCTATATAAAAAAGGGCAATATCCCAACTTTCTATGGAAACTGATTTGTCAACATTAATATGATCTATCGCTAGCTAGTAGCCATGAATATCACCTTAACATTTTCTTTATATTCTAAGAAGAAGAAGTAACAATTCTATATGTTTTAAGTAACTAGCTAATGGAATGAAAAGAAAATAAACGAATAAATTAAACTGACCTTGCTTGGGATCTTCCTGCCACGAAACACAGAATCTTCCTCTTCTGTATAATTTCCATTGAAGGATGGATTGGAATGCACAAAAATTGAATAAAGCCCTTGATGCCCTTTAAAGAACAAGTCCCACAACGGAGCCAAAGGCAAAGGCCCTTTGGTCAAGAACAAGAAGGCAACCTTGGGGACTAGCTGGAACGGATAATTGGGTAGACGAGGAACCATGGATGCTCTCCATAACAATTCTTCCTCGTTCATATCATGAGAAACGTTAGGCGCTCTCAAGAATTCTTCGAGTCCGATTCGGCCAGTTCTGTTTCTGTCGATTGTAATGAAGGGAGAAGATGAGGAGGAGTTGGATAGGGAGGTGTTGGTTCGATTGTTAGAGAATTGGTCGAGTTGAAAGTTGAAAGAAATGTCTCTGATATAGGAAGTGCGTGCGATACCAAAGGCTAAGCCACAGCCAAAGACCAGCAAATAGAAGATGAAGTTCTGGAGGTGCACTTGGAGCTTCCATGAGGTTTGTGGGCGGAGCTGCTGATCGTCGGTATCCTTCATTGTATAAAGAGTGAGGATGTTGCGGAAGAGTTAGATATGTACTATGGAATGAATTGTAACGGCCGGAGTTTTTTATGAAGGTCTTAATGGATGTTTATTCCGGGGAGAAATGAAATTGCCGTTGGCTTCTCAGAATGTTCTTCAAATAATCTTGACTGCTCTGTATCCTATATATATATATATATATATACGGGGAGTGATCTACTTACACGTAAGACTTTTAATTTTAAACAAATTCCTAGCCATTGATTTGTTTTGTATCCAGGGGCTGTTACTAAGTCAATATTTATTATTATAATAACACCATTAATTACATTTCTCAATTCTTCATATTACAATTAAATACACATTTCTTTCGCTTTTATGACTTCATAAATTAAAGATATTAATATTCACCGCAATTGGAGACTTGGAGAGGCCCTATATCGCTCGGCTCATCATGGCCTAGTCCTAGGGCCTTTGGTTTGGGTTTACTAAAAAACATTTAGGCCCATAAAGAATTAGTGTTTTTTCAACCCATGATTAAATAGTCTAATAAGAACATTTTATATTTCAAAAAATATTTTTTTTAAAGAAAAAAATTTTAAATATTTATTTTTATGATGGGTGATTAAAAAATAATGAAAATTAATTTTAGTATGTATCAATTTTGATTCAAAAAACCACTATAAAAAATAATTGAAGATGACATATTTTGTAAAAAACAAAAAAAAGTAATTTTTTCCCCTTCCTCTCTTGTTCTTTTCTAACATTTTCTATTATGTTATTCTTTAGTCATTCTAAAGCTTACGTTCAAGTTTTTTGTAGAGCTAATTTTTTTTAGCATGATTTCCTAGTTCATGGAATTTGATTAATAGTGCAACTAGTCAAGATAGTATTATTGAAATCTTTAAAGATCGATTTCAATCAATTCATTTGCATCAAAAAATGGGAAATAAAACTATAAAGATAAATAAAAGATTCAATCCTGATAGCAATGTAATATACATTTCGTTTACATTTTAAGTATTTTAACAAGTATACTAAACAATATGTTTAAGATATTTTATATATTTTTTTTTCATGCATGTGTTTTTCATAAAGTTGTATCTTTAATTTTTAAACTTATAAAGTTATTGATGATAATCAACATACATCATCAAAGGGATTCACTAGAGGTGCCTAATCACTATCATAATCTTTATATTTACCGACATAATTTTTTGTCGGTATTTATACTATCATTCTGTTGGTAAATAATTTACCGACGGAATCACAAATGAAAATGCTTCTTCGGTAAATCTTTCGTCGGTAATTTTGTATCCGTCGGTAAGTCCGTTGGTAATAAAAAAATATTATTACTGATGGATTTACTGACGGAAAAAATGCAAAAAATAATTACCCGCTTCATTTCGTCAGTATTTTCCTTGGAAAAATATTGTATGTAGTTATGTCGGTCAGTATTTAAAAATATTTTAATAAAATCTATTTTACAATATATAAAATAATTAAATTAATATAAATCAACACTCTATAATACTCAAAACTGAGTTGCTTGGAAAAAGGAAAGAAAATCAACTCAAACAAATTTGCAACAAATAAATAACATAAAAAAATAAATTCAACAAAAAAAATTCATATGAAAAAAATGAAGTTGCGATTTCTAAAAATTTTAAAATCCTATACATAAATCAACTAAAAATTGATTTCATATGAAAAAAGAAAATCCTACAACAACATTCATACAATTGTTAAGAACAAAAAAAAAATAAAAATAAAATAAAGTAACAAATATAGTGAAAAAAAATGAAAAAAAGAAGAGAAAAGAAAAATCCTACCTTAATGTAGTTGCAAGTGAAGCTGAGAAGAGAAAATAAACAATTTCGTAAAGTATATTAATTAAAAAAACTGAAAAGAGAAAAGAAGAAAGGAAAAGAAGACATACCTGAGGATGGAAGAGAAGAGAAGGGGTTGAGGAGAGGAGAGGAGAGAAGAGAAGAGAAAGAAAGGGATGTCAATTTTTTTACATGTGAAGAAGAAGAAGAAGAAGAAGAAGAAGAAGAAGAA
>Ga0325403_1007194_pt1 | contig 10633 bp, 4 predicted proteins | sample PopdelMetagenome_19_FD_205665 | JGI IMG/M metagenome (GOLD analysis project Ga0325403, IMG submission 205665) | Populus deltoides microbial communities from Bellville, Georgia, United States - Xylem-PdKOR-R4 | ecosystem: Host-associated > Plants > Phyllosphere > Stem > Wood/Secondary xylem...
ATCAAGGTGTCCTTCTCATTTGTAAGTCACGTATAATATTATGTGTAAATATCCATATGATTTTGCTGTAAGAAAATGACATAAACTTAGGACTGAAGGTAGATTATTCAGCGTTATCAAAAGAAAGAATAATAAAAAATTCTTATCACGTTTGATGTATTATAATTTTACTCTTAAGTTTAAAAGAATTTACCTCTTTTATTATAATTTTATGGCTAAGAGTTTAGAATCGATTACTTAAGCATATATTTTATAAATCATGTGTTATATAATATCATAAGAACCATAAAAAATTGATAGTTCTTTTTTTATTTTTGACATTTTCTTAACGAGATATTTTATTTTATTTTGATTGATTACATCCTTCTACTCAAGAAGTTTTGCTTAATATCATCCGGCTTTTTTCTTATTTGATAGAAACCAAGTGGGTATTTTCAATGATATTTTGATATAGATATAAATTAAAATATTTGATTTTATATTATAAATGGTCCTTTGATTTTTTTATTATATGGCATTTAATTTTTTTTATAAAAAGAGTAATAATTAAAATTTATAATGTAATTTTATACCCCAAATATTAAAGTCTACAGCTAAATCCTAGCACTTTAAATATAAAGTGAACAGAATGATTAGTGAAGAATTTTTGATATTTTGATCGAACCCTAACGAATCATCATAAATTAGTTATGATATCCATTTTACATTTTAAAACATGAGAAAAATGCAATTTTTTGTTTTTTGTTTTTTTTTTTAATTATTCTTGAAAACAAAATTTAGGATTCGGTTGTATGTATGAAAACAAAATATATTTTTTTAAAAAAGGAAATTTAAAATTTTTGAGATTTGTTTTTTAATTTTCAAATTTTTTAAGAAATGTTTCGTAGAAAACTAGGTATTTTAATACCGGATTTGTATCTTATAGTATAAATGTACAACCTAATATTATGCAAAATTGATAGAAAAACATGCGAGAAAATCACAAATTTTTTTAAATGAGTTTTGAAATTTTTTGGAAATTCTTTTCATTATTTTAATTATTATTATAATATTATTATATTATTATTAAATATATTGGGCTAGGCTAGACCCAACCGGGTCAAATTGGGCCAACTAGCGGCCCAACAAATTTGACCACTCTCTTTTTTTAGGGCTGGGCTAGACCAGCCTATTTATCTAGGATGGGTCAAAACAAGTCCAGTCTAGTTTGTATTTGCTGGAAAAAAAAACCAGCAGTTGCAGGATGTGAATTATTTCACGTCCTGTTTGAAACGAGAAAGAGAGAAAAAGAATAAGGAGCTCACCTAATGCAGGGGTCGCGACTGTCGTCACTAGTCTGGCTAAGAACGGTGGAAGGCTGGTGGCTCAAGGTGGTGTTGAGGTGGTGGTTGGGTTCTTGTGGTATATAAGAAGAAGAAGAGATTGGCGGCAGTGGTTTCTATCGCTGGCGAGGAGAAGGGTTGATGGATGAGGGTTGTGTTGTAGTTATTTATGACAGTGCTGAGGTAGTGATGGCTGGAAACATTATGGAGAGAGAGAAAGAAGAGAGAGAATTGTCGACTGGAAGAAAAATAAGCTAGGGAGGGAGGCTGGTGTTTTTGTCAACTTTGCACCCGATTTGTTCTTCATTCTCAGGCTATGGAATCCATCCCTATTTATAGAGGTGGAAGAGGAACATTTTGTCTTTAATGGTGTCAAATCTTGACCCTTTATTTAGTTGGGAAGGATCCCCACCATTAGCTCAAAATAGCAATCATGAACTGTTAAGTTTGGTAGTTGAAGGTTGTCTGAGTTGGCCTCTTTAGGCCGGCGCCACACCTGTTATGGTGTCAATCAGTAAGAAAGGACCACACTAGGTGTAGTCAAATGTTAGACCATCATTTGCGTGTATGTTTTGTTAAATTTGGTGAAGAGTTGAGGCATTAAATGTTTTGAAAAGGAGACCACCCGAGCAGCTTTCGAGTGAAACCAATGATGAAGAAGATGAACAATCCAGACGACGAGTTGTATGGTCTGTCTTTTTTTTGTTTTTACTATATGGTCAAAACGTGTTTTTCATTTAAATGATAGGACATCATTTTGGCTTTTAGAGTTTTAATTTAGGGATTTGATAAAAGTTTAATTTGGTCCCCCGACTTTTAATTTCTTTAAACTGCACTGCTAATTGACCCTAAAATTTAAATTCTATGCAATTTTTTCTTTGTCGAACTTCAATGTTAGCCTTGAATTTTAGCCCCTTTTTCATTATGGTCCTTGATTTCAGATTTATGCAACTTGACTCTCAATTGACTACTAAACTTTCAATTCTCTTCAATTTCACCCTTGATTTCAATCAATTGGGTTCCTATAGTTCGGTGTCTTTTGTAAAATGGTCATTGGCTGCAAATTTCTTCAATTTAGACCTTAATTGAACCTAATCTTTTAATTTTCTTGTAATTTTACCCATTATTTGAATCAATTGTCTTGGTAAAAATTAAATTTGGTTTTCTAAAATTTCAATCTTCTTAATTAAGCCCAAATTAGGCTCCCAAACTTGGATTTTCACCAATTAATCCCCTAAAAAATTAATTTGACTCATTTAAAGTATAATTAGTCCTTGAACCTAATTAAATCATTTAATTGGACCCAAATTAATTCTTAAACATAATTAAAATTTAATTTGGCCCATGATTAAGTCAAATTAGCCTATTAAAAATCTAATTATGTCCTTAGGCTTAATTTTTATGCAGATTTGTCCGATAATGATTTAATTTGACCTTGAATCTGTATTGTCTCTTCAGTTTTGGGTAAAATGAGGTATAACTTGGCTCTCGATTCATTCAAAATTACAACTTGATCTTTCTCTATATTTGAAATCCTCCCAACTTATTTTTGTCAAAATGTCAGTCTTCTTGCTATTAATATTTATTTTTTGATTTTTTTTATTTTGAAAAAGAAGAAGATGAATTTGGGCAATAACCCAGAAATAGGTTATGACAATTGTCCTCTCTTTACAATGCTTACGATAGAAAGATCGTAAGAGACTTTAGATAGTAAGCTCTGTAAAGAAGAAAAAGGAATGAGAGATAAAGGATTCACCAGATCAAGAAATTCTCAATCCTTTTGAAATGTTTGAAGTTAGGGCTTAAAAGTGCACTTAGAGGAAAAATGGATAAGACTATAAAGTGCATTATCCGAAGGACGAGGGCTAAAAAGTGCACTTGAAGGAAAAGGAGATAGGGTTTGTAAAGAAAAGGATGATATTTGTGAAAAACTTTTTAAAGTGGTATGGTTGTACTAGGCAACCTGCCTATTGGTAGAATTCAAAAATTTTAAAATGATCAAATTGTCATAGATGACTTGCCCTCATGAAAAATACAATGGTTTTTCCAAAGTGTTCTCAATGTAATGGGCGACATGCTCAGGTGAAAAGTGCAAAGATTTTTCAAAGTGGTCTCATTGTAATAGGTAACCTAGCCCGGTGAAAAATGTAAAGATTTTTCAAAGTGATCTCATTGTAATGAGCAACCTACCCAGGTGGAAAATGTAAGATTTTCAAAGTGGTCTCATTGTGATGGCGACCTGTTTTAGTGGAAAAATGCAAAAAAAAAAATAAAGTGGTCTTATCGTAATGGGTGACCTGCTTGGGAGGAAAATGCAAAGATTTTTCAAAATGGTCTCATTGTAATAGGTGACCTTCCAGGTAGAAAATACAAATATTTTCTAAAGTGGTCTTATTGTAATGGACGACTTGTCTATGTGGAAAATGCAATGATTTTTCATAGTGGTCTAACTATAATGGGTGACCTCCCAAATAAAAAATGTGACTTACCTAGCAAAAGGATTTAGTTAGAGATGTCTTGAAGAGACGATGGAATAAAGCTTAAAGGCACATTGTTTAGGAGATAAGAGCTCAAATAAGCACTCAAAGGGAAAAGAGATAACGCTCGAAAGGGGATGAGGACTCAAAGACGCACTCAAAAGGAGGCAGGGTTAAAAAACGCACTACCTAGGAGATAAGTGCTCAAAGGCACACTCAAAAGGATATAGGGCTAAAAAACATGCTACCCAAGAGATGAGGGCTTAAAGGCGTCTCGAAAGGAAAAAGATAGGGCTAGAACGTGCTCTTGAAGGAGAAGAAGATAGGGTTTGTAAAGAAAAAGATGATCTTTATGAAAGACTTTTTAAAGTGATATGATTGTACCAAGCAACCTGTCTATTGATAGAATTCAAAGATTTTTAAATGATCAAATTGTCATAAATGACTTACCCAGATAAGAAATACAATGGTTTTTATAAAGTGATCTCATTATAATTGATGACCTATCCAAGTGGAAAATACGAAGATTTTTCAAAATGATCTTATTGTAATGGACGACTTGTCAAAGTGGAAAATGAAAAGATTTTTCAAAGTGGTCTCATTGTAATAGGTGACCTACCTAGGTGAAAATGCAGAGACTTTTCAAAGTTGTCTCATTGTAATGGGCAACCTGCCCAAGCGAAAAATGCAAGATTTTTAAAGTGGTCTCATTGTAATAACAACCTACCCAAGTGAAAATATACAAAGATTTTTCAAAGTGATCTTATGGTAATGGGCGACCTGCCCAGGTGAAAATTGCAATGATTTTTCAAAGTGATCTTATTGTAATGGGCAACCTACCCAAATGAAAAATACAACTTATTTGATGAAAGGATTTAGCTAGAGATATCTTAAAAGGATGACGGGATAGGACTCGAAGGCCCACTATCTAGAAGATGAGAGCTTAAAGGAGCACTAAAAAAAAATATGGGGCTCAAAAGCGCACTAAAAAAGAGAAAGATAGGGCTAGAAAGTGCACTATCTGAGTGATGAGTGCTCAAAGGTGCACTTGAAAGAGATTTGCTAGTGAGACACTAGTTTATCAAAGATTAAAGTATAATGCATTATGATTGATATACATGTATACTTACTTGAGAAATATAGGTCCTTTTCTTCAAAGAGTTTCCCTTTTTCTTAAAAGTTTGAGTCTTTGTAGTAAAATTCGATGGCTTTTTCGCTTTTACTTACTCAAATCACATCTTGTGATCTTAACCTCTAGAAAGGGCATGACATCAACAATCCTTTATCTCAAAGGTCGTCAGCTCTGCCCTATATTTTTTATTTTCTTTGAAAAGAAATCATAGAGTCAACTTTATTATGTGTTTTTTTATTACCCCCCAGTTTAATTATACCCCAAGCGTTCAATTTAGGTTTTCTTTTTTTAGGATAAGGCTATTTAAAAGAAGATTTGGTTATTTAGAAGGGTGTTTTCATGGAGAATTTCAAAGTTATTCCAAACATAGAAACCATTTTGATGTAAGTTTCAAGCAAACTTGTTTTGAAAAAATTTAAGTGATTCTTATAGGTAGGTTTGAAAGTCTTTGTTCTACCATGAAATGATGTTTTGTTGGTCAGAATGGTTCAAGTTTTAATTTAGGGGTATCAGAGAACCAGTCTTCAAAACATTCATTTTAAAAAGATCTTGCTTCTCATGGGGAAACATTGCCTACCAATCAAGATTGCTCGTCTTTGATCAGAAAGGACTTGATTGAGCACATAACATAGGCTTTGGCTCTTAGTTATGAAGAAAAATGATATTTATGGGCTCAAAAGATGTTTAAGAGATTTCAAGACTAAAGATCGTTAGTGCTTGTTCCGTGACCTCTCTTGGTTCATGTATTTCTAGGCCCTACAAAATGGTCTATCGTTCCCCCCTTAATGTCAGGCTTGGGCTTTTCTTTTTGTTTTCTTCATTTGGTTGTAAGCATCATCATTTTAATTATTTTTATAGTATGCTTAAACATTTTGGATCCTTTAAATTCTTTCATGCCCCCCAGCCTTGTTTGAGCACTTTTAATCATTGAAGTATTTTTATATATTTCTCACTTTTGCCCCCTTGTAAGAGCTATGATCTTAGCCAAAGTTAATTTTCTCAAGAAAAGCATATTAAGCTCAAAAGGGGATTGCAAAAGATATATCTTATCCTTGTGAAAAGATTATCAAAAATGGTCTTTTCTCATTTCAAACGCATGCATTCTTAATTAATAAACTTTTATCTTTTTTCATGTGATCACGCGAAATGGTTTCTCATTATTCATTCAGCTAAAACTTAGCTTTAAAGTCATCTCATGTTATTGTTATTCTTCAAGCTTTTTAGGTGTATAATAATTTTTCTAAGATATAACTTAAATTTTCAAAACTCATCTATTAGAACAAACACTAATTTGATTTCTGTTTTTGCACTAAAACTTTGATTTTTCTAGAAACCTTTGAGAAAACATGAGATTGTGCATTGTTTTTTTAGGGAAAAGAAAACACACCAAGGAATTCTTGGTATGGTGGTTTTGTGAGTAAAGGGTGTGCTCGTGTAGGTTTGTTATTTGCATGAAATAATAACAAAAATAAAGGCACAAGAAAACACATGATCTTATTTAAAAGAAAAGGCTTATTTGACAAAGAAAGTCTTATGAGATTATGGGTCAAGTTGTTGACAAGACTAAAACAGGTTGAAACATGACAAAATCAAATAATTTTACAAGCATGATCAAACAGAGGCAATTATTTTTTTCTAAACACAAAAGGAATAATCTCTATTTTCCAACTCTGGTACGCTTCCCCTTCGGCCAGCCTCCTCACGAAAGCTCTTGCAGGAATCTCATCAATGATGTGGATAAAAAGTTGTGGTAGAACTTCGTCCTCTATTTTCATCATAGACACCCTTTTAAATTCGAGTCCTTCGAGAATCCCCTATGTCTTCTTCACACCTTGCTCTCACCATTAGTGCTTTTAGGTTTCCTAAGCTTTCCGCTTCTAGTGCATTTATCGATCCACTACTGAAAACATGATTGGGTAGGAGGTTCATACTCATGTTTGGAGTTTCTTCGAATGTTATCCACCCAGCTTTAATTAATTGCAGAAGCTTCTTTTTAAATGCACTACAGGTATGAATGTTATGTCCTACAACACCAGTATGGTACTCGCAGGTGAGATTGAGTTTGTACCCGTTAGGGTAAGGTGATTGTAGAGGTGTGACTGGTTCTGGAGCTACATGCCCGATGCTTGATAACTTTCAGTACATCTCATTTAGGGATAACGATAATTGAGGTAGTTGTTCCTGGAATTTTTGAAAACTCTTAATTTGGATTTTGATTTAAGGAGTTTTCTAGCATGAAATAAAGTGTTGAAATTGATGTTGGCAATTTGGGGTGAAGAGGATGGAGTGTGGTAACTTTGGGAATTGGTTTTTCTTACCTTTGTAGTCACCTTAAACATGGTCGACCTTCTTTCATTTCCCTTCGAAGCCCTTTTTCTCCACAGGTGCATAGATTCTATCACTCTTTACTCTATATGCTCTGCCACTACCACAACATAAGTGAAGTGTTGCATCGAACTACAATTCACATGCTCATAATATGGTGTCTTGAGCGTGTTGGCAAATAAAGTAACCATTTCTTTATCCAAGAGTGGGGGATGCACCTATACAGCCAAATCTCTCTACCTTTAGGTGTGTTCCCTTATGCTTTTCTTGTCCTTTTTTTCCGGATTGGACAAGTTGGTCCTGTCAAGAGCAATGTCCATGTTATACTTGTATTGTTTAACGAAAGCATCTAACATATCTTTTTATCTATGGATCTTGGTGTCGTCTAGTCTCATGTACTAACTCAATATTGCCTCAAACTATACTGAAAAAAATGCATTAGTAGTTTCTCATCATTTACTACTTCTGTCATTTTATTGCAGTAGAATTTAAGATGGGTAATGGGGCATTGTGTTCCAGTTATATAATAAACTCTAAAACATGGAACTTCTTCAGTATAACCATATTCGGGACCAGACATATCTCTGTGACTTGTACTGGGTCGTACAAATGTACTTCATCGCCCTGATTTTATCTTCTAACGTTGTCATCTTATCTTGATCAATGTCATCAGATGACTTTTTCATATAAGACTCGTTGGCGAATGCATCCACAACCATAAAGGCTTATACCAGTGCTATTAACTACACAAATGCTAGATTGTGTTAGGGCTCCTGACCATGTTCTCTCATTCTTTCTTCGAGGTTGAGTTGTTGTCGGGGTTTAAAGAAAGGTGGAAGGTCAATTGGAAAGACCTTTACTATATGCATTTCTAAATGTTTACTCAAGTAATCTAATGAAGCGAGCCATACTAGCCTTCAGAGACTCCAACTCTTCTTAGAAATGCACATCACGATGAGCACGCTTTTCATCTTCCATGTTTCTTACTCGGAGTCGGGTGTCGTAGACTTTATGGATTGAAGCTCTTTGGGGACCTATATTTCAACCTGATGCATGTATGTATGTTATTTACAATAAATAGATGTATGCGTATAGAAGCACATTGGGTTTGGATTAACCTTTTCAAAGAGTTTATCCATGGCTTTTTGTTGAATATAGGCAAAAGCCCATAATCTGATCATCTCAAACTCTTTTTAAAAAAGCCATGGTTTTAGCTCAAAAAACCTTGCAGAATTCAAGATTATTGATAACGTCTATCTTGATGCAAAATGAATTATTAGCAAGTTCACTCCCTAGAGACAGGTTCTATGCAATTATATTGAGGGTAGGCTCACTACTTAGTCTCAAAAGGGTCTATGAGCTACCAAGTGACAACCTTTCATGAAGACAGTATAGGGTCTATAAGGAACAGTTGGGGCACTGTATACACGTCATTACCAAGTAAACGCTCAGTTCATAGTTGGATATTTCACAAATTTAAACCTCGACTGAAAGTCATAAGACAGACCGATACTCCTGCCTAACCTAAAAATGGGTTTATTTGTAAAATGAGGGCATTAATCCATACCTGATGTACCTATGCATAAATAGAAAGTAAAAAATGCATGTTAAAGCAGTAAAAATATGAGCTAAAATTAAACAGACCAAAACAAATAGTCAAACAAGCAAAGCTTAGTCCAACCAGACAAGGTGTCCCTAATGAAGTTTCATCTTGTTGCGGGGCGACATCGACTAGTGGGTTAGCCTCCCAAGAGGTGTTGGAAAAGAAAAGGGTTTTGAGTATAATCATAAAGTTATAATTGTAAAGTTCAGGAGTCGCTACCTTGTATTGTGGTTACTAGGAAACCTATAGTCTTTGAGAGTTTGGATAAAGAACTAGTTGTGCAATGAGAAGATGCATCACCCCCAGTGCACCATACCTAAGAAAAACTACATTGTTGTATGATTGTTTTTCTAGGTTATGTTTCTATCCATTGGTCTTTTTCTAAGGACTAAGACAGATCTTTTTTTGTGAAAGAGTCTTTACTTTATTGAGTGAAATCCTAACCGTTCTAAAGTTCAAATTCTAGCATCGCATTTATTTTACGCTTTGTATCTTTAATATTTGAGAGTATACATTACATTGTAATTTTATACCCTATATATTAAAGTCTATAATTAAATCCTAGCACTTTAAATATAAAATGATTAGTGAAGGACTTTTGATATTTTGGTCGAAACTTAATGAATGATCATAAACTGGATATGATATTCATTTTACATTTTAAAACATGAGAAATATGCAATTTTTTATTTTTTAAAAAAAATGTGCTTGAAAAACTTTTAGAATTTGGTCGTATTCATGACAACAAAACTTTTTTTTTTGTTTTTCTTTTTGGAAAGAGGAAATTAATTTAAAAAATTTTGTAATATTTTTTTAATTTTCAATTTTTTTAAGAAACATTTCAAAGAAAATCAGGTATTTTAATACCTGATCTATATCTTACAATGTAAATATATAGTCCGATATTATGCAAAATTGATAGAAAACATGCGAGAAAATCACAAAAAAAATTTAAATGAGTTTTAAATTTTTTTGGAATTGTTTTTGTTTTTTAATTATTATAATTATATTATTATATTATTATTAAATATATTGGGTTGGGTCAGACCTAGACGGGTCAAGTTGGGCCGACTGGTGGCCCAACAAACCTAACCTCTCCTTTTTTTAGGGTTAGGCTGGACCCAACCCAGCTATCTAGGCCAGGCCACAACGGGTCCAGCCTAGTTTGCATCTGTTGATAGAAGCCAGCTCTTGCAGTACGTGAATTATTTCATGTCCTATATGGAGATGAGATGGGGGGAATTGAAGAAGGAGCTCACCTGGCGCAAGGGACACGACTGTCGTCACTAGTTGGCTGAGGACGATGGAAGTGTTGATGGCTCAAGGCAGTGTTGAGGTGGTGGTTAGGTTCTTATGGTACAAAGAGAAGAAGAAGTTTGTGGTGGAAAGGGAGAAGAAGGGATTGACAATGGTGTTTTCTATCGCCAACGAGGATAGGTTGATAAATAAAGGTTGTGTTGTGGTTATTCACGACGGTGCAGAGGTGGTGGCAGTTGAAAACACGGTGGAGAGAAAGAAAGAAGAAAGAACTAACAGCTAAAAGGGAAAAAAAACCTAGGGAGGGTGGCTGGTTTTTTGTCAACTTTGCACACAATTATTTTTTCATTCTCAGGCCATGGAATCCAACCCTATTTATATGGGGTGGAAGAGGGATATTTTGTCTTTAATGGTGTCAAATCTTGGCCCTTAATTCAGCTGAAAAGGATCCTCACTGTTGGCTCAAAGTGACCATCATAAACTGTCAAGTTTGGCAATTAAAGGCTGCTTGAGTTGG
>Ga0325403_1007198_pt1 | contig 10631 bp, 5 predicted proteins | sample PopdelMetagenome_19_FD_205665 | JGI IMG/M metagenome (GOLD analysis project Ga0325403, IMG submission 205665) | Populus deltoides microbial communities from Bellville, Georgia, United States - Xylem-PdKOR-R4 | ecosystem: Host-associated > Plants > Phyllosphere > Stem > Wood/Secondary xylem...
AGAGAGAGAGAGAGAGAGAAGAGAGAAAAAGGAAGCTATTTTAAGTGGGTATGAAGGAAAAGAATAAGTAAGATGAAAGAATGGTATGAAGGAAAAGAACAGTGGCCACCCTGAAAAAATAATATGTAAAGACAGGGCACCTAATTGTAAATGAAAAAGCGAAGACAGGACATGTTCTTGTCTGTATTAGATCCATGCATTTAACAATACTCACTGCTCTGTGAGCCACCAAACAAAACAAATCAGAATCAAACCATTATTAATTTTTCATGCTAAAACACCATTTGGACTGTAGAGGAAACCGGATTCCACTCCTTCTGTTTTTTTTTCCTCGCCTTCAAAGAGAATTTGTTGGCCTCTCTGACGCCAAATGGTGAAGGAAATGAGGTCTGATTTGAACCCATTTTCACTCTCGAAACACAACAGCGTCATTATAAAGTTTGCAGTCTCATTTCTCTTGGTGGGTCTTGCTTTTCGTTTATTAATCTCTGGTTCATTCAGATTCTCTTCAGTTGTCGAGACATCCGTCCCAGCTAATGAAGAGACTAAACCAGAGTCTTTAATGGCTTCTTTGCCTGCTGAAGAGCCAGCTTCTAATGATTTTGAAGCTAATAAAAGCCAAAATTCACAATCAGGTATCCAATTCTTTATTCCCTTTCTTTTTTCTCTACATGCTTGAACAAGAAAGTTCTAATCAAAACGAGGAATTGGTTATATTGTAAGAACAATTTGTCAAAATGAGGATGTGGGTTTTCTTGGATGCGAAAACTGGATTCAGTGTACACTCTTTGTTTTGTGATTCAATGACAACTTCTCTTTTCCCATTTTCATTTTCCGAATATTTGAAGATTGGATCGATCCTTTTCTTTTGCTATTGGTTTTTTATTACATCTGTTTATTCTATTTACTGTCGCAGTTCTTTTATCATGTCTTCTCCGGTGAACCCGTCAACGCAGATAGATCATTCACCATTTAATTCAGCCACTTCCTCTTAGTTTCAATATTTTTTAGGTGCTGGCTAACATGTCTGGTTTTTAAATCTGAATAATGCAAAATAGCGTTTAGTATTCTGCTATCTTCACAATACTTTTTTTTTTAATTATTATTATTATTTCACTTAAAGGGATGCGCTCCCATTTCATAGAATTTAGCTTGCTGTCTAGTCTTTATATTAGCATTCACTTTCAGTTAATACTCCTTGTAGTGTAGTGATGTCTCTTCCATGCACATGTAATTGCAGGAAAGTGTGATTTGTTTACTGGAGAATGGATACCGGACCCTTCTGGTCCGTTTTACACTAATCAGAGTTGCCTTCAGATAGAAGGTCATCAAAATTGTATGAAAAATGGAAGACCTGATTCAGGGTACCTCTACTGGAGGTGGAGTCCGCGTGGCTGCAGTCTCCCCAAGTTTAATCCTAAAAAATTTCTTCATCTGATGAGGAACAAGTCATGGGCCTTCATTGGTGATTCCATTTCACGTAACCACGTCCAGTCATTGCTTTGCATTCTCTCTCAGGTAAAAACTAAGAGCCCATAGAAATTTTCTGTGTTCTGTCATTTGATTTCTCGATTTGTTGCCGACCATGTAGCATTTGCTTGGCCAAGTTTTTCGATGGTTACTACTTCATTGTGAATAATTTCTTGGTCAGGAATTGATATCAGGAAGCACTGTAGATCATCAATACGTGCAATGTGCTGTTTCTTATGAAAACTGAACTAGTCAAAAGAATTAGAGTAGAAGCTAAGTTTAATTAATCAATATCAATTGCTACACATTAGCCACCTTCACATGTGAGATTAGGATTGCTAACCACTTAACTAGGCATTGAACTGAGGTGGTGTAGTTTGAGGTTGTCATGGTTAAAGACACTTTGCATCTTCTTCAAGAGCACGTAGAGGACTCTGAATCTTCATATCACTGCTGTAAACATATTTTGTTATTTGTCTGTTTCTTTTTTCTCCTCGTGAAGCTAGATCATATAGATGTCAATAATCAAACATCAATCTTAGTTCATTGTGGAATACAGCTGCTACTTTGATGGTCAGAGTACCGCTATTAAGAGGTTATCCTGTCTTTTTCGGAGATGGTTATCCTGTCTATTAGTCATTTATATATCCACAATTCTTGTTGGTTAGTCTATGTAATTATTTGGAATCAATAATCGGCAACTGTTAGTAGTTGTTATATTTACCAACACAATAATCCAAGCTAAGTCTTGCACAAAATAAATATATTGTTCTCGATAGGAAAAAAAAAATATATCCCAAGTGATGATTTGTTTGCCTAATTTTTCTATTTAGGTTAAGGATAGTCCAGGAAAGGAATAGAAAAGGAAGTAGCTTGGGGATTCAACGGAAAACTGATAGGCCATGCAAAGAGTAGGGATATGTTCATGTTTTTTTATGCTTGAATCCCAGATTGAGGCCCCACTGCAGCACCCACTACCCACAGCCCTTGCATTTAATAAAACTGTAGGTGGATACACTATGACCTACCACAGCATTACATGTTTGATCTAGCTTGCTGCTATTGTTTTTGTTCTGCAGCATCATAGATTTTGATTTTGTGCTGCAGCGTTGTATTCTGCTGGCAGTTTTCGAAATTTGGCCGCGTTGGCAATAATTGATCAATTGCTTGTTATTTATGTCAAATAGGTGGAGCAAGCTGTTGAAACATACCATGATGAGGAATATAGGTCGAAAATATGGCACTTTCGAACCCACAACTTCACCCTCTCAGTAATTTGGACCCCCTTCCTTATCAAGGCAGATATTTTTGAAGACATGAACGGAGTTTCCTCTTCAGAAATCCAGCTTCATCTAGATGAACTTGATAAAAAATGGACCGATCAATATAGGAATTTTGATTATGCAATAGTTGCTGGAGGAAAATGGTTCCTGAAAACTGCCATATACCATGAGAACAACGTGGTTACAGGCTGCCATTACTGCCCTGGAAAGAATTTGACTGAGCTAGGGTTCGATTATGCATATCGCAAAGCAATACAGCTGATTTTTAACTTCATCACAAACTCTGGTCACAAAACTCTTGCTTTCCTTAGAACAACCACGCCAGACCACTTCGAGAACGGAGAATGGTTTAGTGGGGGTACTTGCGATAGAAAGGTGCCCTTCAAAGAAGGCGAGGTTAATATGACTGATGTAGACACGATAATGCGTAATATTGAACTGGAAGAGTTTGCGAAGGCTGCAGCGTTAGGACCTGACAAAGGGGTGGTTTTGAAACTACTGGATACAACTCGATTATCATTGTTGAGACCAGATGGGCACCCAGGACCATACAGGCAGTTTCAGCCATTTGCTGAAGATAAGAATGCTAAAGTTCAGAATGATTGCTTACATTGGTGCTTGCCTGGGCCAATAGACTCTTGGAATGATTTGGTGATGGAGATGATAGTCAATGGCGGAGTATATCAATGACAGATTTTTGCTAGTCTCAGCTTCTCCATGATTTTTTGGCAAGCTTGGCTGAATAAGATCTTGATGATTGAATGAAATGGGATTTGACTTTTGGAAAAAGAACAGCTGATTTTCTATGGCTTGTGCTTGCCATGCACGGGGAGCCATTACCCTGCCTATGCACACCCGTTGGGTTGGCGCGATTGTAAATGAAAACCTTTATGATCATTTCATTTCATCACAGTTATTTGGTCATACACTTGGAATATACAGTCGTTCTATCACAGGAAAACCTGCACTATCTTCTCCTTCTTCTTCTTTTAAGATCCATCAGAACCAACACACCTTTTCTAATTGCAATACACGTCTGTAGTTATTGATCGTCATATGCACTATAAGAGAGCACATTTGCTAACTGATTTGGCATTGTTTTTCAAATTTGGATGTATTTAATCATGAATGCTGACAATTTGAGAACAGAATAACTTATAGTAAAGCACCAACCACAAGCTGCTCCATCAGTCGGGCAAAACAAAAGCTAGTAAACGCATCATCAGTCAGGAAAAGTGTTTCCATCTAGTTGGCATTCATAATTACTCGTAGCCAGAATACAAAGCAATTTCCAGCTAGAAGAAATTGTTCAACAAAGATATTCAAGAGTAGGCAAAGCTATTCCCCAACCAGCATTTCCGATCAGACAGCTATCAAAATAGACTTCCAAGCATGTCCAATTGCATCGCTTATAAGAATCCTAAATCCCGAGACAACGAAAAATTACTGCTTTCCCAGCTTCCTATTACAAAGTGTTTCCAATGGAAACAACACCACACATATAATATCCGTTTTCTTATAAGCTCTACATGTGATGGAATCACCTGAAGTGTTGGTAATTATAAAGTTTAGGAGCACAAATCTGGATTGACTAGTAACAAATTGTTTTCTTTTTTCCACTTTGAAGATTAGGTCTTCAAATCGTCACTAGAAAGAAAAAATGAAGAAAAGACTCGTTTCTGCGTTTCAATTTGAAGATAACAGCAGAGTTGGAAGAAAAATTATTCAGTCAGATATTAAAAAAAAAAACATAAATAATTAAAATAATAAGATCCCATTTTTATCATCATCCAGTTTTTATTATTGAGATTGACAAAAAGGTTGTTAAGCTCGTGTTTTAAAATACATTTAGGCTAAAATGCATTATGATAATTTTAATATGATATGTCAAAATCAGAAAAAATCACCTTAAAAACATCAAATTTGATAACAGATCGCATGTTTCAGTTAAGATGATGCGACATGTTAGTAGGTAAACAAGTTGCCACAGCAAACATCCCTTACGGTAAACCACTCGTTTTCTTCCATCCATGACTCTGTTCAAGTCATTAGTTAATTATAGTCGGAGGAACTGAATTGTCATTTAGAACGCCCATTATTATATAGGAATCATGATTCGAAATCTAAATGAAGCTAAATTCTAAAAGGTACAGTGGGCAAAAGAGACTTTCTAATGTCCCAAAATTCAAAATATATAAATAAATATTATTTAGTGTTTAAAATAGTGGCTAATATGCGTACTTGGATTTTTTTTAGTTTAAAAAACTCTAGACTAACAATGAAAATTTTGAGTATCTTGAAAAAAAACGATTCTAATTAGAGGAATTCAAAAACCTACCAATAATAAAATTAGGATTTTTATAGGAAAGATATTAAATAACTTAAGAAAAACCTTAATTTCAAGAACAAAGATTCGAAATCTAAATGAAGCTAAATTCTAAATGGTATGTTGGGCAAAGAGAGAATTTCCTAATGAAGGCAATGCTCTTCGCTCTTCTAAAGTCGAAAAAAAGAAACTGACTTGCAAGAAAGAGTGTTGATTAGTTCAAATGAGATTCAAACCATTTAAATATTTGCTCAGACTGCAGGCTAGTCATTTCATGGTAAGCAAATGCAAGATTGAGTTCCTCCTGCACGTGTTGGACCATACTCTTATCCAGCACAAGGTTCTTGCATTCACGGAGAGCTTCTTTCCATCGCGTTGCTCGCCCATCTTTCTTCATATATCCGTTCCCATCAACAAAACTCTTGACCTGAAATAGCTCAAACAACTTAGCAGAAACAGTTTGATTCATTCCTGGGATTCTATCAGCTAAGAAACTTGGTGACAAAGGAAACTCCATGCATTCAACCTCTGCTGCATCAATGCCCTTGTTCTTCAGAACTTCTATAAACTCACTTATCTTTTGCTGCCTATATGAGTCTTTAGGCATGTGAACAAAAAGCGTAGGTGGGTAGTTCACTGTGATATCCATTTGGTCAAACTTCCCTTCAGCAATCATAAGTGTTATGCTACTGAACCTCAAATTGGTGGCGAGTGCAGAGACGAAGTATCCACCAGAAGAGGCCCCCAAGGCTACAAGAGGAAGTGATTCAAGATTATGTGTTTGAGCCCACCATTGTATTATATTCTTAACAATTAATCTTTCCTCCCTAAATGTCCAGCATCTCCCTGCGCTTGAAATTGTGATCACGGCAAATTTACGAGCAAGAGCATGAAGAACAAGCAGCCTTTCCTCAGGCAAACCAATGCAATTAGGGCAGCTTGAAGACCTGTCCCAAAAGTTAGCAGCTCTGCCATCGCATCCATGAGCCACAAAGAGAACTGCTTTTGGCAAACTGGGTATTTGCCATATCACATCTGTTCCATTCCTCAGCTCTATTGTTGGGTTAAATTGCACTGACTCGAAAGCATTCCACTTTTTTATCGGATATCCAAAAGAAGAATCAGGGCTTTTCCCATTGTTGCAAAACAACAATATTAACAATACAAGTATCACAACCAGACACGTAACCACAACAGGCACCCGGCAGTTTTGAGGTCCAAGCCAGGCCTTCAATTTGGCTCCACGCTTCGCCATTACTGTGAACAGGACTATCAACTCCTTTTAACACTTTAAAAGAAAATGAAATCTGAAAAATGAAAACTGCATTAGCACGGCAGGATAGTTGCAAGAAACACTAGATTTGATTGAAGGGGTGAAAGTGAGACTTGGAAGATTCTTGTACTGCCATCTGCCTAATGTCACTGTATCCAGATTGAAAATTTTACAAGTGCTTTATACACACAATCACACTTCCGTCTGATGGATCTATTCGAAAAGACTGCTTTTCTTCTGCTAAAAGACGAAAAGAAGTTTATTAAGATTTCTGCTTTTCTTCTGCTGATGATCGGATTTGATTACAGTAAAAAAAAAAAATCCCCTAAGAATATAAGCAATGAAGTTAGATTCATCATATTCCCCCCTTTCCTTTGTTGCCCATCAATTTTCCATATAAAGAAAAACACCATATACAAATCCCAACATAAAAATCAGTTATAAGTAATTCAATCAAAGCCAAATAGTAAAATGTAGATCTTATCTAATCTTCGAGCGAAAAAAAGAAAAAGTTAGGTGAGAGATAGAAAGAAAAACTTTACATTCTTAACGAGAAGGAAGTTAACACGACAACAGTATCCAGGATGCCGCCCAAGATTGCCGCTGGCTGGCCCCTCCAGCAGACATGTATATTCAATGGTCAACGATCACTCCAGCAGAATAGATATTATCAAATCACACTAGCCCAGCATCAATGGTCGACTAAGGAGCAACCTGCATCAATGGTGGACACTATCACTTCAACTTGCAATATATTCTTCTGATTTTCAGTTTCTACTTCATTCTCAGGCTCAGCCCCCAGGGCAATCAAATCAAACAGAAATGAAGCTGGGCTGTTAATATTTTGGGCTGGATTATACCTGAAGGAATCTTGTGGGCTAATCTTCAAATTACATGTGTACACTACTAATAGTTCCACAGATGGAGAGATGGATTGGAACTTGTCCTTTGGGCACAGAGGCCCAATTTCTAAAAGAATTTTTTTTTTTTTAAGGAAAGTGCTCTGAGAAGCAAGATTGCTTGACATCGATCTGCATTAAAACAAAATAGTTGAAAGATCAAAACAGGTAACTGCGTTTCAAGGGGAAAATTTTCCAACGTCGAGTGGTAATTAGTTGTATTTTATTATTTATATTTTTAATAAAAAGATAGATATAAAAAAAGAGATAATAAAATTAATGATTCATAAAAAAATAATAAAAATATTTCTATTTAAAATTTCTTTTTTATTTATATTTATTTTTTTCAAAATAAACCCGGATAGTAATAGAATATTATCAATTACTTCGTAAGTATTATAAAATTTCTTGTTTCATGGAGCAATCATATATATATATATATATATATATATAATCCAAACTCGTCTTTATTTTTTCTCTTACAAAATCACCAATACTGCATTTTTAATTTTTAATGAAGTGAATGGTATTTAATTTTTATTGTTGACATGTATATAATTATGAATGTTTATTTTAATATGTGTATATGTATTAATAAACTCTTTTTTTGAGGACAATGTGTTATGGCGTGGTTGTCACATTCACTCTATCTTTAAAATAAAAAATAAAATCTAAAATAAAATTTCTTTTAGATATAGAGTGAATTGCATTAAAAAAAATGTTTTTTTTTATCCATTTTTAACTAATCTTTATTTTCTTTGATTTTCAGCACATTTATATAAGTTGGTCTATTGGTACTTGTATAACAGTAATTGGTTTTCATAATAACTCAACATATCAATGTTGACTTCACCTGTAAATGCTTGAATTCTATCAATGTTGACTTCACCTGAATTTAAATCGTTCTATCAATGTTGACTTTCACCTTAATTGAAATTCTAAACAATTAAAATATATAAAGTAAAAATAATCAATATTAATAATTTTAAAAATAAAAAACCCTATAACAATATTAATATTTCAACTATACTCAACCTTGTTGTCTTTATTCATATGTACACCTGTAAAATTTTAATTTGAAATTATACCACTCCAAAATACATTTAAATATTTAAACATTCAAATCTCAACCTCACCAAGATAAAACAATTATACAGATATACTAAAACAGATGTAAAATAAAATACAAACTAATTATTAGCAAAATAACATGACATAATTAAATAAGAATTTATAAGCAAGTATATATATATATATATATATATATATATATATATGCTCGTGTCAATTGGTGGATGAGTCAGCTTTATCAATAACATAGCTTTCTCCTGTTTGAGTAGCATCCCCTTTGACTATGACATCATCAAGACTCTAGATCTCTCCAAAAATTTGAATTATATTATGGCAAACAGTGAACCAATAAGATGCATAATAATAATAATGTTATTGGTCATCATCATCGAGATCATGAAGATCAACAACGATTTTTGAACCTCTTGTAATAACAAGTCAATCTAATATTAGGTAAATACACATATTATATCATAAATAAAACCCATAATTTATCATACACTAATTGTGGAAAAAAAAATACATACAGTATTTTAAACCCACTATGCATGTGGCTCGTATTCTATGTCCTCCTATGAAGAAATATGCTCTGGGTTTGGTTTGATGATTCAATATATTATACCCCAATACCAAACCAAGCGGTCCTCCTTTAGAATTACAGGGTAAAGATCTCATTCATCCATGCTTTTCATAGTGATATATAAGTTTGAAGGTGGCTATAGGAATGGTGTGATGATTCGTTTAGGTCGACTACCCACATACAATTTCACCATATTTAATCCACTTCAGATGATCAATTCAATCATAATCCTGAAACTCACATCACTTAAAATTGATACGGAATAATATTGATGTTTCCTAACATGACATCTCTAAGTAATATCAACTTTAACATTAATATAATTCCACCCGAGTCCATGACATATAACTTGTTTAATATCCATTAGTGACATGCATATATTAGCATTCAACAATATATTACTTTCGTTATTGTGAGTGATGCTATTGTTCATATCGAGAGTAATAGTACCACCATTATAACATAACATAAACATTTTATAAGACACTATGTAAAACAAGAAAAACTATTTCGATCAATTCAACATAATTTCAATAAAATTGTATGAAATCAATCATAATTGCATCAATTTGTAGCTGATTTATCACAATTAAAACAAAGATACTCAAATATGGAAATTAATTCCAAAACTCAACGTGAAGCCTAATTGATCTAGTTTGTACCTAATTGATGTTATTTTCATGCTTAATTGAATTAAATAAATCATAATTGTGTCAATTCATAGCTAACTTGTCACAATTCAAACAAGATAATTTACAACAATTAGTTCTAAAATTCAATGTAAAACCTAATTGATCTAATTTCTACCTTATTGATGTTATTTTCATTCACAATTGCATGAAATCAATTATAATTATATCAATTTATAGCTAATTTATCACAATTAAAACAAGATATCTAATTATGCCAATTAATTCCAAAAATCAATGCAAAGCCTAATTGATATAATTTCTACACAAATTGATAATATTTTCATGCTCAATTATATAAAATCAATTCTAATTGCATCAATTCATAGATAATTTACACAATTAAAACAAAATCCTCAATTACAATTACTAATCTCAAAAGTCAACGTAAACCCTAATTGATTTAATTTATACTTAATTGATGTTATTTGCATCATCAATTACGTGCAATCATATGTAATTATATCAATTAAATTAGGATTTATCTCAAATCAACAAACCCTAATATATCAAACTCAACCCAAAACAACAATCCAATCAAAACTCAAACAATCACAAACTAACCATGAAACCCATAAAATTAAGAGTAATATATGATATTCACCTAGATTTATCAACTAGGGGGACATGGGATGCATCGGTTTTCAATTAAAAAATGACTGTAATGAGGCTTGGAGATAAAGAAAAAAGTTTTCTTGGGTGTGATAAGACTATAAATGGCTGATTAGTGATGGTTTTTGAGATATAGACAATTAGAAATGGTAGAAGAGAGAGAGTGAGGGGCGACTGCTCTTTAGAGAAGAAAAGAAGATACAATTTTTTATTTGGTGAGATGTTGCGGTTCAAAAACACAACATCTTAAGTTGCTATATTTTCCAATCACTTTATCTTTAAATATTTTGTTTCTCAATCACAATATCCTTAAAAGTCGTGTTTAAGAACCGTGACATGTATCAAACTATGTTATTTTACTTTAAAAAAATTCAAACTATGTTATTCTACCAAGTTTTTAGTAAACAATGCTATTTTGTTTTTTTTTT
>Ga0325403_1007203_pt1 | contig 10625 bp, 5 predicted proteins | sample PopdelMetagenome_19_FD_205665 | JGI IMG/M metagenome (GOLD analysis project Ga0325403, IMG submission 205665) | Populus deltoides microbial communities from Bellville, Georgia, United States - Xylem-PdKOR-R4 | ecosystem: Host-associated > Plants > Phyllosphere > Stem > Wood/Secondary xylem...
TGGCAAGACCCGTGAGGATTCTCCTCCCATCAAAACACCCTGGTCCTCAAGAGTAAAGTGAGGAAATCTTAAGGCAAACTCATCAATGAATTCCCAAGTGACCTCTGATGGTGGTAAACCCCTCTAAAGAACTAAGACTTAGGTGACAACCTGATTTCTTTGCATCACCACTCTCCTATCTAGTATCACTTGAGGCTGGGGAGTAAGATCACTTAGAATGACAAGTAGTTTCTTCATGTACTCTTTTTATTTCCATCATGCCTTTCTAATTAAGACACCTGAAAGACTAGGTGAATTATAGTTGATACTAGCAACCCTAATTTGTATGCTACTACACCAATATGTTCACTTACTTGATAAGGTCCATAAAACTTAATTGATAGTTTGTTTATGACCCTATTAGCAATTGATGCTTGTCTGTATGGTTGCAATTTGAGATAAACACGATATCCCATAATAAACACCTTTTCACTCTTTTTTATTTTATTTTTTAGTTGTATCATCTTGTGTTGAGCTGACTTGAGATTATTCTTGATGACTTTGAACATATCTTTTCTCTTCATTAAGAATTCATCTACTCCTTCATTGTTAGAGTCTTTAGGGAAATTGGATATGGATTGGAAGTGTGTATCCGTACTTCATTCCAGAGGGAGTAGACTTGGTAGAGGTGTGGTAATTGGTGTTATACCATTATTAAACCAAAGGTAATCATCTTAACCATTGATTTGGAGGTCCAACAGTCATGCACCTTAAATAGTTCTTTAAGCATTTAACTGCTTATGTTTGCCCATTTGTTTATGGATGGTAGGCTATGGAGTAGTGCAGTTCTACCTCTTGGTATGTAAATAGATTCTTTCAAAATTGACTTAGAAACATTGAACCTCTGTCAATTACTATACTGGCTTGTAGTTTATAAATTTGTAAATATGATCCATAAAAACAGTAGCCATTGTAATAGCTAAATATGGGTGAGTCAAGGCTATAAAGCTTGCATATTTATTGAACTTGTCCATCACCATAAAACTAACCTCCTTATCATTGGATTTAAGGAGTCCTTCCATAAAATCCATGCTAATGTCAATGAATGGTGTTGAAGGAATAGGAAGAGGTTGTAGTAGGCCAAAACTAAGTACATTTTTAGCCTTATTCTTTTGACAAATAGGGCACTTTATTATATATTATCTCACATGCTTCTGTTGTTTTTTCCAATATAATAAACTCATTATCCTCTTTGTAGTCATAATGGCACCAAAATGACCATTGATAGTTGATTCATAATACAGTGCAATTAACCTATTTTATAACTCATTATCATTTCCAACAATGATTTTTCCTTTCCTGTTAAAGTGGTTGTCCACCCACTTGTAATGGGGGTGAGAGGAAGGGTTCTTTATAATGCCTTAAATATCATTATATTTTTCCTATGACTTTCTAATCTCTTTAATGACATTGGTGGATATTATAGACACTACCATAACAAATACTTCCCCACTAGAATTTCTAGAAAGTGCATCAGTTACAACATTTCCTTTCCCTTTCTGTACTCAATTTCAAAATTAAACCCCAATAACTTGGCTAACCATAGGTGTTAAAAAAGAAGTACCTTTTATTCCAAGATGTACTTAAGGCTAACATGATTTGTTCTAATTTTAAAGTGTCTACCCTACAGGTAGTGTTTCTATTTGGCCATTATATGTAGTATAGCCATCATCTCCCTCTCATAAGTAGATAGAGCATGTTGTTTCGATCCTAGGGACTTGCTGATATATGCAATAAAATGGTCTTATTGCATTAATACTGCTCCAATGACAATTCCTGAAGCATCAGTCTCTATTATAAAATGCTTATTAAGATCAAGTAATATCAACACAAGAGGTTTAGTCATGACTTCTTTTAGATATTCAAAAGCTTTTTTTCTCCTTTAATCCACTCAAAAGCTTCTTTTCTTAATAACTGGGTCAAGGGTTTGCAGATAGACCCATGCCTTTTTGAAAAACCTTCTGTAGTAATTAGTGAGATCGAGAAACCCTCGCAGCTATTTAATATTTTTTGGTAGAGGCCAGTTCCTTACAACTTGAGTTTTTTATGGATTAGTTAACACCTAATCCTTAGAGATTAAATGTCCCAAGTAATCTATTTGCTTTCCTTTGCCACCAATTCATAAAGTTTAACTAGCTCAAACACCATCTTCAAATGCTTTAGGTGTTATTTTATGGACTAACTATAGATCAAAATATCATTGAAGAACACCATCACAAACTTTATAAGGTGTTTTCTAAACACATCATTCATTAGGTTTTGAAAATAGCAGGAGCATTAAATAACCTAAAAAACATGACTAGGAACTCATTGTGGCAATTATAAGTTTTGAATGCAGTTTTAAACACATCTTAAGGAGCCATTCTAATTTGATGGTATCCAGATCTTAAGTTCATTTTAGGAAAAACAGTTACACCTATCAATTCCTTTAGTAATTCATCCATCAATGGTATAGGAAATTTATCCATAATAGTGAGTTTGTTGAGAGCTCTGTAATCCATACAAAGCCTTCATAAAATGTCCTTCTTCTTTACCAATATTATTGGAGAGGCAAAAGGATTGTTGTTTTGTTTAATGATTCCTACTTCCATCATCTTAGAAATCATTCTATAAGGCCTCGAATTTAAAGGTTGCGCTCCCTCTTTCAATGGTATGATATGAGCATGAGCTATAAGTAGAGGTAGCCTATTGGTTCATTGAACACCTCCTAATAACTCTTTAGTAGGTTTTCTAAAGCAATATCTCTTTCTAAAGTGCTTGGATAACAAACATGAATTGCATAGTATCTTCATTATCTATAACAATCTTTAAATTGTATAAATTAATTCCTAATAGCTAAGAAGAACTCTTCAATAGTCCATTAAGTTGTTCAAACCTAAAATTTTATAGTTAGCAGGTTCAGAACCTTTTGGTAACACCTTTTGACCTTTTTAATGACATCCATAGCTTCTTATAGTTAGATTCAATATCACCCAATAGAGTTAACCACTGGATCCTCAACACCATATCATAGTTATTTAACTCCACAATGAATACATCAGCTATAAATTTTAGCCCTTGTATCTTCTAATTGAAATTCCTGCATATAGTTGTACATCTTATTGTTTCATTATTTGCATTTTCTATTGTTTAGGGCTTGATATTAGTGAAATGTAGATTCACCATGTTTCTCCTTCAATAAAAGTGTCGGCGTGAAGAAATGTAGAATTTATGGATTTGTATTAAAAAAAAGCGAAAGAATTTACAGGATTATGTATATAAAAATATAAAAAATATTTTTACAGTAAATGAAAGAGTATAAGAATATATATGAAAAAAAATTTAAAAATGAACAAAAAAGGTTTGGGTTTTTCCTGTAGCTGAGCTACACCCTTGGGGCAACCTAGCTCTCCTGGGCTTGACCCAAGCAAGTAGAGAGGCTGCTCACCTGGCCTAAGCCCAGGCAAATAGTGCTCATTAACCTAGGCAAGCTGGATCAGGCCTTTTATTCTTTTTTATTTTTGTTTTTGTTTTTGTTTGGAACATTAGAAGGCTTGTCATGTGTCGTATCATATATTAGAGCAAAACCTAACACGCTTGAGAAGTTTGAGGGCAACTATGAACCTCAACTATTATGTTCCTCTTTACTTATTAAGCAGTCATGGAATCTTGATCACTTTGATAACAAGGTGTTGCATAAGAGTGTCATCTCTATTTCAATGTCGTTATGTGCGTGAGTTGCTTGGTTTAATTGGGAACTTGAAACATTTGTGAAAATTGGATTGCTTTTAAGTATCAGTAATAGATTTATTTAAAATTATTCGTGATTTGTACAATTTGTGAATTTAATCTTGTGTGGTTGTAGATACCTTATTGAGTAGCCAAATTCAATTAGTAGCTTAAAACAATTACAATAATTAGATATTTTTGGCACATCAATCAAATTGTTACCTAGATTTGTGAGTAACTTATGCAATTTGCAAACTTTAATCGTGTTTCGATGTAAAGACCTCATTAAGTTACTAGCCAAAATAGGAAACTTGGTTAGCTTGCATCATCTAACATCATACAAATAAATTTGTAAGAGATGCCTCCAGCAATGTGTAAATTGATAAATCTTCAAATGCTAACTAAATTTATAGATAATAGGTATAGGCTAAAAGAGTTGAGGAGCTTCAACATCTTCGAGGAATAATGAAAATATGTAATCATTAAAATGTTTGGATATTAAAGATGTTTTAAAAGTCAATTTGAACATAAAACATACCTGGAACATGCAGTTGAGATGGGATGCCCATGGTGACAATTAGGTATGTGAAAGACATGTACTTGAGTAGTTAGAGCCTAATAAAAACATGGAATATCTTTCCAGCACAACATTTCTAGATCGAGTAGGGGACTTTATTTTCTCCAATTTAGTATCCTTGAAGCTTAATAGATGCAAATACTGCTCAAAATTAAAACCATTTGGGTAGTTAGCATCTTTAAAGCTTCTTATCATTGAAGCATTTGACATGGTGAAGGTTATTGGGAGTTGATGTTTAAAAAAATTCTATAATTGCAATAATAGATTTCTTTTGAAGGTAGAGCTTTTCATGTCCTCCAAGAGCTTTACTTAAAAAAATCTTTCAATCTAATCAAAGGTCCAGCCTGGTCTACTTCATTCATTAACAACTCTAGAGATAAAAGGATGTCATCAGTTTGTGGTTGCACTTTCAAGAGCTCCACCTATGCTTTAGAAGTTAGATTTGATGTATTCCACTCTATATAATTTGTATTAGATGGAATATGGCAAATTAATAAATGTACCTTTTACTAGTTTAGAAGAAATTAAAATCATAAACTACGATTCACTCAATTATTTTCTAGCTAAAGAGCTTGTTAAAAGTAAACTGATTTCTAGAAATTAGTTGACCCGATCGACTAATTGGGAAGTGGTCAATTGATTGAGACAAAGCAACCGGGTGGAGTAAGTTGAAGTGGTCGACCAGTTAAAAATCAGTCGACTGGTTAAGAATGCAGAATGTTTTTCCTATTCAGATTAGGATTTTCTTGTATTAGTTTAATTCCTTGATTATCTAACACTCTATGCCTATAAAAGGCTTGTAATTCAGCATTATTAAGTAATACAAAAGAGAGAGAGAATAGCTAAGAGAACTTAGAGAGAAACACTTAATAAATGTATATCTTTCTCGCAATCTTTTTCTTGTTCTTGAGTTTTTGACTTTGCATTACTATTGTTGATCTTATACCATACATATTTTTATTCCAACAAGTGGTATCAGAGCTTATGTTTGATTGTTTATCATGATCAATTCAAACATTCCACTTCAATGTCCTCGTTTGACAAAGGATAATTATGAAACTTGATGTATTAGAGTAAAAGCTTAGCTAGGTTCCCAAGATTTATGAAAGAGGGTTGAGAAAAACTTTGAAAAGCCTATAAAAGAAGCAACTTTGACTTCAGCTTAAAGGATGTTGTTGCAAACGCACAAAGAAAGGATCAACAAGCACACAATCATCCACCAATGTTTGGATGATATCACTTTTAAAATAATAGAAAATATAATCACCTCCAAACAAACATGGAAAGTTTTGCAATAATCAAACCAATGAGCTGAGAATGTGAGAAAGGTACGTCTACAAACGTTATGTGATGACTTTGAAAAGTTATATATGTTTGAATCGGAGAGTATTTCAGAATACTTTGCAAGATTATTAGCCATGTACAATCAAATGAAGAGATATAGGAAGAAGATAGAAGAGACACGTGTGATTGAGAAGATCCTACACTTGCTGTAAAAGAAGTTTTATTATGTGATAATTGTAATAGAGGACTTGTAAAATATGAAAGTTCTTTCAATACAAGGTCTTATGGAAAAATTACAAGCCTATATGAAAAGTGTCAATGAAATTCAAGAAGATGTGGGTGCACAAGCACCCTTTTCAAAGTAAGATGGTTCTGGATATTTCCAAGGGAGTAGAGGACGTGGACAAAGCAAAGGAAGAGAAGGAAAAGGCAGACTTGAAAGAAAAGGTCATGGCGGTCTTAATAGGTCAACCGGTCAATCGTATGAAGCAAATTGATCGACCGATTACATTAACAATGGCAATCCAAAATCAAGGTTTGACAAAACAAAGGTTAAAAGCTATAATTGTCAAAAGGTAGGTCATTATGCTAGGAATTGTTAGAATTCAACCAGAAAGGTTAAGGAGAATGTCAATCTTGTTGTAGAAAAAAAGAAAAAAGCCACTTTATTACTAGTTTATGATGAACGAATACAAGCCAAAGAGAACATATGGTGTTTAAACAATGGTGCCAACAATCACATGTGTGTAGATAAAGACAAGTTTATGGAGCTTGATGAATCAATTAAAGGTAATGTCACATTTGCATATTATTGAAAGGTCTCCATCAAAGTAAATTGTATCATTCTTATAAAATTAAAAAATAAAAGTCATTAATTTATTGGTGATGTCTATTATATCCCTATTATAAAAAGTAATATACTGAGTTCGAGACAATTATTAGAGAAAGGTTTGAAATTAAAATGAAAGATTGTACCTTAACATTACTTTATACTTATGGAGCTATAATTGCAAAGGTACTCATGACAAAAAACATGATATTATTGTTAAATATAGAGACAAATGTGTTTAAATGCATAAAAACATGTGTGAAAGATGAGACTTAACTTTAACATATGAGACTTGGACATGTAAACTTTGATAGCTTGAAGATGATGGCATGAAAGAAGATGTTGAAGATTCTACTATCCATTATACATCCAAATCAGTTGTGTGAAGGATGTTTAGTGGGCAAACAATTTTGCAAGAGCTTTCCAAAGGAGTTTATATCTAGAGCAAGTCAACATGTGTAAAAGATACATGCAGATATTTGTGGTCCTATCAAACCATGTTTGTTTGGTAAAAAATTGTATTTTTTTACTTTTTATTGATGATTATAGTAGACAAACTCTATTATACTTCTTTAAAGAAAAGTCTAATGTCTTTAGTTGCTTTAAGAAGTTTAAGGTATTAGTTACAAAAAAATAGTTATTCTATAAAATCATTTAGGATAGATAGGGGGTGACTTTTGTTTTAATGATTTTAATGAGTTTTATAAAGATCATGGTATAAAAAGACTCCTACAAGTGCTTATATCCCCACAAAAAAATAACATGGTGGAGAGAAAGAATATAAGCATCCTCAACATAGCAAGAAGCATGCTCAAAAACAAAAAGATGCCTAAAGAATTTTAGGTCGAAGCTGTAAATTGTGCTATTTATTTGTCAAATAGGTGTCCTATTAAAGGTTTGATTGGCATAACTTCACAAGAAATGAAAGAAATCCAAGTGCTACTTACTTGAAAGTTTTTGAAAGCATTGGTTATGTATATGTAGATGATCAAGTAAGGACCAAACTTGATGACAAGAACAAAAGCAGTTGAGAATTGGTTGATCAGATGAGGTGGTAGAATGTTTTTGTTAGATTAGGATTTCCTTGTATTAGTTTAATTCCTTGATTGTCTAGGACTTTATACCTATAAAATGCTTGTAATTCAGCATTATTAAGCAGTACAAAAGAGAGAGAATAACTAAGAGAGTTTAAAGAGAAACACTAATAAAAGTATACCTTCCTCGTAATCTTCTTCTTGTTTTTAAGTTTTTTACTTTGCATTATTGTTTTTTATCTTCCACCATGCCTATCTTTATTCCAACAAAATTATTAAATTAGTGAAGGTCTAAATCTCGAATCTCTTCTTGCACTTGAGATAAATTGTGCTAGTTTATCATCTCTTAGTTCCTTAAATCTTAGAGTGCTCTGGTTTAGTGTCATTGCCTAAAGGAGGATCACCTGCTTAAAATTTGGCACTGCTTTTTTTGTGGCATTGCTCAAATTTGAAGTCATTTTTGAAATGCATGCACTCTCTTAAAATTTTACAACTAATTAATTGTCCAGGAATAGATTCATTTCTAAAATAGGGTTACCCTTTAAATTATAGTCTCTTCATATCAGAAATTACAACAAACTTATTGTACTGCAAACACTCTTATTTCTCTTTTATTTTAGTTTCAGTAAGTGCAAAGATATGAAATTCTTCCTTGAGAAGACATTATTGCTCCTTACTCTTATCACTCTTGGTATCCTAATCTAAAATCTTTGAACTATGAAAGGCTTCAACACCTCGTCTCTCTTCTATAATTAAGGATCTCGCACTACCCCAAGCTCCAAAGCATGCCAAAAGTAGGGCTGCCCTCCTTACTTTATTCTCTAACTATATTCGTGTAGAAAAGCAAGACTTGTTTTCGAGAAGTCTGAATATTTGATTTATGTCTTCTGATAAGTTGTGTGTATAAACTCTAACTAATATCTTATTTAGTTGCCTGTATAACATGTGAATTCAAGATTTAAAAATTATCAGTTATTTTTCTAAAGATGTTAAGTCTATTATAGAGTCTGTTGAAGATGTTTTGAATTTCTAAAGTTGAGGATTGTTCTACTAATGAGGAATTTTTTATTGATAAGACTATAAAGCTAAGGACTCTTATGTTGATGAGTTTTGTTCTTATACACACCCCTTCAATTGAAAGGGTAAGGAAAGAACCTTGAGATTGTCATGTAGAAAGTTAGATTGAATAGAAGACAATGACTTTGTGAGTGCATCTGCATACTAGTCCTTGGTAGAGACAAATTCAGCAAGAAGTTGATCTTGTATAACTTGATTATAAACAGAGTAAAAGTCTATTTCAATGTGTTTTGTTCAAGCATGAAACAATGAAATATTGGACAAATAAGTTGCTCATATATTATCACACCAGAGTGGGAGATTGAGCAATCAGAATGTGAAGGTCATTTAGCATGACCTATTAAATTTCTACAACAGCAATTGCAAAGGCCTTGTATTCTATTTCTATATTACTATAAGTAATAGTCTATTGTTGCTTGCAGCTCCATTAAATCAAATTGTCACCTAAATAAACATAGCAAGCACTAATGGATCGTCTATCATCATGATATGGCAATCCCCATGACTTCCATCACCGTTTTCCCATGTCATCCCCCACGAGACTCCATTGGAGGCGTGAAGAAAGCCACCACCAATAGCCCTGTAGTGGCAGGACTCCTAGAATCCGAGACCCAATAAGATACTAACACTCAGCAAGATTTATCCTCCTTTCAGGAAGAAAGAGGTGTGCTAGAAGACTACCACTTAAGCCCCTATAAAAAGCTAACTAAGTAGTCATTGCGGGGGGAGAAAAGGAAAGAAAAAGAACACAGACAGGAGGAAGAAGCAGGAGAAAACAAAGGGGAGAAAAAGAAAAAGAAAAAGGAGAAAAACAGAGAAACAACACAAGAGAGAGAGAGAGAGAGAGAGAGAGAAGACTGAAAAAAAAAAACCAAAACAAAAAAGGAGGGAACAGAGAAGAAGAATGAAAGGAAGAGTAAAAACAAGAAGGCATTGTCTAGAGGTGCATCATTGTCTTCACATTTTAGTCTTTAGAAGAAGACATTGGCAAAACACACCCTTATGCATTTTCCATATATTTTATCCCTCTTTTATTTTGATATCTGGTCGAACAAGCCCCTTTTCGATATCTGAAAATTCCTGAAATATTTGGGAATCTTCGTGGATTTATTTGTAAGCCCCTCGCGCTTTATTTTTTTTCTTTTGCATTTTGTTTTTTCTACTATATGCTCAATTTGTAGACCATTACTGTTAAATGAAAATATGTTATGCAATGCTTTTTTTATTCTTGTCTAAAAAAAGTAAATAATAAAAAGGGTAACAAAAAGAAAAAAGCATAGAAAAATTGTTTCTTCATTAAAATTCAAAATTTCACAAACTTATTCATTGGCGTCAAAGTCAGGAATATCGTATTTTTTGGGTTTGTGCAATATTTACCAACATTAGAGTTTGAAATATTCGTAGGAAGTGTTTACTGGCGCCAGAGTCAAGAACATGATAGAAAGAACAAAAAAAAAGGACAAAACTCTTGGTAATTTTAAACAAAACCAACAATGTAGTCTGCCTCAAGTAGAACACTTAAGGGGTGATAACATCTTCCATTTCATGTAACCAGTTCCAGACCATAAAATCTCTGTTGATCAGTTAGGGTTCCTAGTGATCATAATACTAGGTGGTGACTCTTTAAACAAGACCGTTTCTATAAAAAAACAAGATGTCAAATATCTGTTCTTTTTTATGGAAAAAAAAATTAATCGGTTACCGTGATATCCGGGTGTAACAAGTGTGAATTTGAATTACTTTAGCATGGGAGAGTGATGAAAATTTCTTTATGATGCAAGTCATACCTCATGAGATGTTTTCTAAGACATGGATTGAGTGAGGACATCTTCAGTGAGGGAAGAATTGATGGTGTTTAAAACTAATGAATTCTGACAAAGCTATTGATCATATTGAGAATTAAGAACTTTAATGATAGTGTTTGTGTTGGGATGAATGGGATCCATTTCTTATAATAGGGGTAGGGTAGTACAATCAAGGTAGCAAAACATGACTTGACCTCTGTAGTAGGTTAGGGCTTGAGCTTTTCATACAAGATAGTTAGAGAAATTAAGTTTGACATTGATGGTCAGAAGAA
>Ga0325403_1007206_pt1 | contig 10623 bp, 9 predicted proteins | sample PopdelMetagenome_19_FD_205665 | JGI IMG/M metagenome (GOLD analysis project Ga0325403, IMG submission 205665) | Populus deltoides microbial communities from Bellville, Georgia, United States - Xylem-PdKOR-R4 | ecosystem: Host-associated > Plants > Phyllosphere > Stem > Wood/Secondary xylem...
TCTTGTTTCTAGGCAATCCATCTGTTATTTCTATTGTTTTCTAATTGGAAATAGATTTTCAATTGCTTTTCAAGCCGTGTTGGTAGCTGGAGGCATGACAGCATCATCAATGCTCCTGGATGCCCTGGAATTTCCTCCCGTCTCAAAATAACTACACAGAATGCTAATTTTACATGTATAATCCGGCATGACATCCGAAAGTCTAAATTCCTGTGACTGGTATTGTAAACAGTCCCGACACATATTACTGTCATCTCTTATAAGATTTGATCAATCTCTGGAATTTAAATTTTTCTGGAGATTTTAAGACGGTATGGATAAAAATCTCTCTCAGCTATCCGAGCAAAATTTGCAAAAGCGGAAAGCCTGATTAGTTGGGCTGTAGCATACAATCATGAGGAAAAAATAGCTCTTTGTTTAAATCTGCAGTGAAAGGGAGTTCAAATTGGAGGGAAAAGCGGATGCAATCTACTCATGACGCTGGTAGTTGTTTTTGATAGCTATGGCAGCTGCTCTATACCATGCAGCTGCAGCCATGGCCCCAGGGTCAGGCACGGTGGCAAGAATGTCTGAGGAGATATATGTTGAGCGACCAGCCTGCATAAACTATTTCGTAAGATCCCCAATACACATGCGATGCTATGCATGAATATATAGAGGTGCTTTTGCAGGAAAGAACATGTAACGCGATTTTGTCCCCAATACACATGCGATGCTATGCATGAATATGTTGAGCGACCAGCCTGCATAAACTATTCCAGGGAAGAAGAAAGGAGAATTTACCCCCTGTCAGCCCCCCAGAGCATTAAAAGAAATGTCTAGTCTTGATATACAGCGTTCAAATCTTTTTACCTCGACAACCTGTCTGTTATTTATATTTAAAGTCACTCCATTTGATTTTTGTTCTCTAAGAAATAAATCGTATGGTAGTTCTACCTGTATGGATATGTTATTTCACTTCTTTCACTAGTGACCTCCTTTTCTTCTCCCAATCCTTCCTTCCCTGAGTAATACGCTTGTGTTTTGTTTTTTTATTTAGTTTTAAAGGATGGGTACTGGAGAGGGTGTAAAAGTGGTCGCAATTTCACCTAGTCCATCATTTACTGTATGTAAATTCACTTATTTTCTATATGGGCTCAAAGAATTGGTGGAAATCATTACCAACCTGTTTTTTTTACCATGGAACCATCATGCATTGTCAGAACCATGTTTTATCAGAGTCAACTTGCATAGTGACCTTTGAATCAAACAGGAGATGGGGGAAGATACACGTAACAGGAATCTAGAAAAGAAGAGGAACAAAAATGTCACCTGTGCTTGCATGTGTTTGGTTGATTCGGCTCCAGCCACTGCTGCTTCAGATGAGAGAAGAAAAGCAGTGCAAGGATCATCCCCAGCATTTAGCCTCTGCTCATGAAAGTAACTAGATTGGTATCAAAAGAAAACACCACATCAACAGAGGAAATACAAAACAGTGGTTATTGTTGACCTCCTGAAGAACAGCTGAAGCTGGAATAAGGGCATCTAACAATGTGCGAAATCCAGCACTAGCGCCACCATATTTACTGACTGCAGCTATGGAAGCTTCAAGTGCTTCAGCCCCTGATTCAAGAGACTAGTTAGAATCAAAATTTTCATATCCAACAGTGACCACTTTAGGAGCATCATCTCACATTGTTTCGATGTGACAACTGACTGGGTGTTTGCTTTCAACTGCACACAAGCTGCCTTGCAGAATATGGTATATCTGTTTAAAGAAGTAAAATGCAGAGCTTTAAGAGTAGATATTCATGAATGATAATAAGAATCATAAGAAATGAATGTAAATCTTAATCAAGCATCATTGGGTCAACACGAGTAAATACATAATTCCACTGGTTCCTCCCATAACTCTTCTGATAGATGATCCAATTTCATTCACTGTTTCTGCAGCATCATTCAAGGGATAACTGGAAATAGAAGGTGATTCAGGTCAGTGATGGAAAACACACTTTATTCAAGAAATGAAAAGTTTCTAACAATTTACTAAGAGACTAAAAGAAATGCTAATACTACTATTATAGATTCTTTATATTCTTAACTTGAGGAGCCATTCAACATGGAGTAATAGTTTATTTATTGCTGGTAGATCCAATCAATTCATGAAAACAAACGATTGCTTATGAAAATTATATGAAGTCCATTATAACATGGTATGTTAAAAACAAGCAAATCATATGAAGATTCCATTATATGTTAAAAACATCCTTAAAATTGCAAAAATATACAACATGGTACAATAATTTAACCCTGATATCCCCTACAAAAGTTCTGAACAATGGGGAAGCAAACTTACTGCTTCTTCATGTCCTCTAGAATTGCTGTTGCACCCCTATACATCTGCAAAAGCAGACAAATCAGCCCTATAGTGCACCAAGTCAGAATTGCAGGATGAAAACGGAGTTCAACATAGACTCACTGTTGATCCACAGTCACCATCACCTACTCTGCCATCCCATTCATTTAAATTGTCCCTAAGATCAATGATCGCATTCACTGCTGCTTCAATAGCCATCTCAAGAAGATGCCCTTGTTCACTAAGCTGTTGCGGCCGACTTAAAGACTAGTCAAAATCAAACAAGGGAGGTCAGGTTTAACAAAGTAGTGCTATTTAATTAGCTTTAATGTCATCATTATTCAACACATCATTGTAAATAGGCCAATATTTATTTAAATTAGCATAAGGATAGTCATCCGGTGTAATGTTTTTGCCACCAGAAACACATGGATAATCTACTGGCATCTGCCTGAATGATTACCCTCCTTGAACATGTAAACATTTTTTATTTAACTCAGTGCCAAAAGGAACTTTTTATATTTTTAGCACGTGTAACTCCTCTACATAACACTTCTAGGTAGCAATGCCGAAACATGAGCTCAGTTTTTTTTCCCAATAAAATGCAAGGTAATTGAACTCCAGTTTCTCTGGATGGAAGGAGAGGGAAGAGGAAAGAAAGGAATATTTCGAAATTAAAGAAAAAGGGGTTTAAAACTTACCAATAACACACGTGCATGCACACGCGCGCTCGCACAGAGAAAGAGAAAGAGAAAGAGAGAGAGAGATTCATAACTAATAGCATGTTCTGTCATCGATCTGTTTTCTACAGAATAAATGGTAGAAAAACAAAAAAACCAAGCTGTGGGGAGGGAACTATAATCAGAGAAAAGAGATGTCTTTTTCCTAAGATCACACATGGAAGTAGAGAAATATGTGTGTGTGTGTGTGTGTGTGTGGAAATACCTCATCACTCTTTGCTGAATGAGACAGTGGCAGTGGAACAGGTATCTTGGCAGGTGGGCGATTACCTGCAAAGAAAACTCATGAAATCAATCAACATGAAATCTGTAGAAGAACTTCAATCTGACTTGATAGTTAAAATTATATTGGTTTTTTTCAGAAAAGCTACTAGAGGAACACAGATAAAAAGTTCTTGATGCTAGCTAATAGTAATGAAAAATTATCTTATAAAATCGTATAGATCAGAAGCCAAGCAATAAGCCACAAAGAATAAAAGCAATATCCTGATATATCACCACAGACCATCTACTCCAACAGGCCAGTATGGAGCCTTGGTAGCAGCATCCAATCGTTGCAAAAATGCTTCATCTGCCTTCATTATGGAAATTGAGAATCCTGAAAGAAGCAAAACCTGAGATAAGCTACATCATTCATTAGTCATTAATAGAATGCTCTTTCAAAAATCATGAAAGAAACCTTGCATTGAGATGAACAGCTATATCAGTTCCAAACCTGCCATATCAAGGGAAGTCATAAAAGATCCAGTATACACTCTATCGACAGCCAATCCATGTTCAAGCTGCAACTGAGGGACTGCTTTTCCTGCTGCAATCATTAACTCCATACCAGGGGTGGCGCCTAGTCTGAAATTTTTAAAACAACAGAAGAATAAGTGGGAAAAACCTTTAGATGTTCAGAACATCCAACAACCTGATGAAAATAGAATGCTTGATTTTGAACAGCATTATTCCCACAATTTAATATGATAGATGCTAATCTAAAGCACAGAAGGAAGAACCTACCCATTGACCAAGAGTACCACTCTATTGCCGCGGGTAATTGGGACATAGTTAGTCTCCTGCAACAATTCAACGATAAAAACAATAAGGGCATCATTTATGATGTCAGTGAAATATGCAAAATTAATATGTGAAGTTCCCTCCTAGGAACGGGGTAAGGACATTAGCTGCTGAGTAAGAGATCCTTATTTCTTATTCATATGAGCTAACATAATCTTAAAGGTAGCTATTTAATTAAAACCTCCTTGAAAGCAAAGATAGATTCGAGTGGATTTACATATGAAAAAATAGCTCCCAAATTGAGATGCATGGAAAATATATTAAAAAAGTTTGGTGCCAGTAAAGAAATCATAATGAGAAAATAGAAATAAAATCAAGCACTACAATGAAAATAAACGGACACAAAAGGTCATTGATGCCCTTGGATAATAAAATTGGGAATGAGAGAAAAGTTATACAATTTAAATCATCCTTCAAATGTTAGAGGGTAGTATAAAATTATTCTTAGGACCTCACTTGGCCATTTAAGTTTTTGAGTTGAATTAATTCTTCAACATAGTATCAATACCTTAATGACCATATAGTCAGAAGTTCGAATCTCATCATCCTTATTCTAATTAATAAAATTAAGCACAAGGTAGTGGCAGACAAGTACAAGTTTCAAGTGCAAAGAGCTTTTACTTGAAGAGGTATGTTAAAGAGTAATATAAAATTATTCTTAGAGTATCACCCAACTGCTCAAGCTTTTAGGTTATACTGATTATTTGACACACATTGACCATATTATGGCTCAAAACTGGCATAAGACACTTTCTTCATAATTCTTGCCATAATTATGTTAATTGTGGTATTTCCTTCATTGTTAAGATTTTTAGGTTTTGAATTGTTTAAGAAGAGTTCAAGATGCAGTTTAGTAAATTAAGCATAACTTTTAATTCGATTGTTAGATCAAGCTGAAATTTTGACAGAAAATTATGAAAACCTTGTTTCTGCTTGGGTTAAAATTTCATGATAATCAAGTCAGGAAGGCTTTCAAATAAGGATCAGAAGTTATTGTGCAGAATTGTCTTTGTTTATCTTGCTGTATTTGGATTTCTTTTTCTTATTTAGATTAGGACGTTCAATTTAATAAGGATTTTACTAGTTAAAAAATCCTAATGCTAGATAAATTCTATTAGTTAGGTATGTTTTAATTAGAATCATTTTCCTATAAGGATTCTAGGTCTAAAACTAGTATAAATAGGGACGTCTAGTTCAAATTCAAACTTTTAATAAAATATCAGAAATTTTCTTTATTCATTTATGATGTTTAGTGTTGTAATCTCATGGCTTGAGAACCCTAGTTTTTATCTATGTTATACGTCGCATCAATTGGTATTAGAACAAGTTGGCCTTTTTGAAGGACAGACATGGGAGCAACCCATTCTGCGATGTAGGAGTGGAGGTTCTCTAAGGCATTGTGAGGGCTCAAGAGCATAAGCTAGATCATTGGGAACAATGGTTTGATCGTTTGGAGCAAATCATAGAAAGTCTAGCTTTGCTAATGGGAGACGCAAACATGGATCGTGCAGAGGAGAGAAACTTGCCTAGAGACTTACCTCGAGGCAGGCCAACCCCAGACCTATTCCTAAATTCAATCAGATTCCTTTCTATGATGGAAGATTTTTGAAAAAAAAATTATTAACTGATTGATAGAGTTGAAAGCTTACTTTTATTTCAACAAGATTCATTGTGATCAAAAAGTATGGCTCGTCATACGCAAACTTTCTTGTAGTGCTACATAATGGTGTTGTGAAGTTATAGAATATAGAACTCGCACTGGTAAGCCTAATAACTCCATCATGGAAAGATTTGAGACAATCTTAGAGTTTATACAAAATGATTGTGAGGAGATTTTATATTAGATATATAAGCAAATAGATGTTATTATTTGTCTTTTGTTCAATCTTCTCAAGTAGCAAGAAAAAAAAATACAGAGGTGTCGTCTCTTTAAAGTACACAGTTTCAACATCACCTCAGTGATAACAACAAAATTGCTGCATGTCAATGTTTCATCTACTAATGATGAAGAAGAAATCAAAGAAGCTCGTAAATTAGTATCAAATGATTCTCAAGATCTTAAAGCACTAAAAGAAAAGCTAGAACAAGTTATTGGAATTGCTCATGAGTGTCTCATCCAAACCAAGCTTATCCACGTTGGATCAATATTCTGAAATTATCAAATCAAATAATGGTCAAGGCATTGTTGCCAGGGATGACCAAACACTTCAACTAAAGTTGTCATCATCTCAAAAGACAGTTTTATACGAGGTTGATTTTTCAGGTCCTAAGAAGTTTTGCCTGGATTAAAAAATTATACATGACAATGTTATATTCGAAGTATCTATTTCTTTGGAGTGGTGAGTTCAATTTTTGACAGTTAACTAAAGTTAAAAGAGGATTAATGTGGGGCACTTTCTTCATTATTCTTGTCATAATTATGTTTATTGTATTATATCCTTCATTGTTAAGATTTTTTGGTTTTGAAGAGTTCAAGATGCAGTTTAGTAAATCAAGTATAACTTTTCATTCGATTATTGGATCGAGCTGAAATTTGACAGTAAATTATGAAGACCTTGTTTTCTATTGGATTAAAATTCAATGATGATCAGAGATAGGAAAGGCTTTCAAATAAGGATTGGAAGTTGTTACGCATGATTGTCTTTATTTATCTTGTTGTATTTGGATTTCTTTTTCCTATTTAGATTAAGACTTTCAATTTAATTAGGATTTTACTTGTTAGGATTTAGGAATCTTAATACTAGATGGATTCTATTAGTTAGGCATGTTTTAATTAGGAATCATTTTCCTAGAAGGACTAGGTCTAAAACTAGTATAAATAGGGATGTCTTGTTTATTTTGAGAACATTTAGATTCAGAATTTTAATAAAATATCATAGATTTTCTCTATTCCTCTACAGTGTTTAGGGCTATAACCTTAGAGTTTGAAAACCCTAGCTTTTATCACATTATACGCCGCGTCAAAAACCTACATCAATTGTTTGTCTTTTCCACCATAAAATCTCGTCCATGTTGTCATAATCTCATGCATCTACCTTGCAAAATGAAAACTTGTATGCGACACCAATTCTTACCAAAAGTGGCGCATAACTAAGGCCCCAACCACCTGGGACCAAAGCATAATACTGTTGAATTTAACATATAACAAAATGAGTACCTTAGGGCTAGTCCTAAGATTTTCAACATACCGGTGATAGAATTTGTTGAAGAACATGAGAAACCACCACTTCGACAGGCTGAAGGTCCGCTAAAGCAGCACCAGGTTCACCATGCTAGAAAGAAAAGGTGTTTTTGAAATTGAGTTTGTAAATGTGCAATCAGAAATCAAAGTGAAGCAAATAGACAGCACTGAAGATCAGTAGAATATGACAGGAAAATTGGACAGCTATTAAGTGAAATGCATGGCATCAAAAAGATTCAACTCAAGATAGGAAGCCCCACACACCCCTTCTCTCCCTCATATGAAGTAGAAACATAATTGCATTATGATAAATGTGCAGATAAAGAAGTGCATGGACTCTAGTATCATCAACTCTAAAGGATGTCCAGTACTCTTTTGACACTAAGAAAGAAATCACTCCATGGAAATGACTCACAATTCCAAGACCTAGTTCCATCTTTCCTGGGCCCAAACGATCTGATGTAACTTGACCAGGCAGTGTACAGACTGACAATGCAACACCCATTGTTCCAACCATTTCAGATGCACGTTTCGCTTCTGCAGCAACTTCATCAAGAGAAAGGCCAGCAGCAGCTGCAGCTCCAGCAACCTTTAGTGTAGGGAGAAGAAGTTATAAGAAGAAAGCTTGTACGTGAAACAAATAGTGGTCAAACTTCATAACAAATTAGTTACATAAAACCCACTAAAATTATGAATTGGTTGATAAAAAAATATGATCAACTTAATCATTTATAAAAAAATGGTGAGAGAAAACCTAAGCTAAGTACTAAATTTGCAGAAAGAATCAAAAGGAGGAGGAAAAGATCAAAAGAAATAAAGAAAAGAAACAGAACCAAAAGTGTAAGCTGAATTCACATGCTATCAACCTTAGGTTGTGTGTGTATGTGTGCCACAAACATGTATTGAGAAGGAGAGAACCTTATGAACAAGAATAGTCCCCGCCAACCCTCTTCGTCCAGCTATGCCTCGAGGTGGAGGTAAAGCACAGTCATCTCCAACAATTACAGTCTGCAAAAGCAATATGATTATAGTTGGATATTCTCTCTGGCTATGCAGAAGAAACATGAAGTTCGGTTAAGAAAGATACCTCTACTTTATAACCTTCAGATTTTGCTTGCTCAGCAGCCAAACCAAAATTTAGACGATCGCCAGTATAATTCTGTCAACATCCCGACCACAAACTATGAATCTAAAAATAAATCTGACAACCAAATATTTTTCAAAGAGTAATTAAATTATGAGAAAGTTGCAGAGTTGATTGTCCCCTTTCTGCAAGTTTCATTTGGTCCATTTTTCTTCTTCACCCCTTTATTCTTGCTTCTGTTTTTTCTTCTTTTAGGTGCCCAAATAATACTTGCCACGCCAAATAATTTGAAACTAGTAATAATCAACTGATTAGTTTTGAAATGTCAATACCTTGACAATCAGAAGACATCCCATCGGACCAGTTACAGCTCGGATACCCTAAAGTTGAATTAAGAGCAAAGCCATCTAAGAGAAGGATGGGGTGCATAACTGATAAGGTGATATTAACTGTTCCAACAAGAAATTAAATAGAAAGAAACCATACAGCTAGAATTGCATCAACTTGGGGGGAAGTAAAAACTTCTCCACAGATAGCAGCACTTAGCATCCCTTCTCCGACAAATCCAGCATGGGCAGGTTCATGCCCACTTCCTCCTCCTGTATCAGATGAAACCATAGCATTCACATCTTACTCACACAATCCTTAAGCTCTATCATTTAGGATCATGTAATGCAATATCATAACCTTTATATGAGTTTTCTTTTTCCTTGTTCCCATGCATCTCACATCTCATTCAGGTTTCTTTAGAGTTGGACCTTTTTTTATGTCACTCCTGTTTGTCTATTAAACTTTCAAAGAGGAAATTTTAAAAGAAAATATGTCACTCTAAGAATCATTTGAAAGGAACCAATGATATCTTAACTCGGCAGTAAGACCAAATGTCAAGTAGGTTTGGGGTTCAAGGTGCTGGTTTTGTCACAGATGGAAGCCACAAACAAACATAATATGTGTCTGACAGTATTGTAAAAAATAAAGAGAAATTGGACCAAGAATCATTTGCTCTGTGTATGCACGTGTGTGGAAGAGATGTTACACAAACATCTTATGGAAAAATAGAAAACAGTTCCATGGAGTAACAGTTCACTTCAACCAAATAATGCAACTATCCTGTCACAACTGTTTCAGAAAAAATGTAAAATCACCATTACATTTGTACATCAACACATTGAAGATCTTAAAAATAATAAAAGCAAAATTATCCAGCCTGGATATAGAACAATAAAGGTGATGGCTATCATTTCTTTTTGAATTACATAGCTACATTTAGCACTAGTACCAACCCAGTGCCAAAATTTGTTCATCATCCAAAAGCACATACCTTTACAGTTCCTCATTTCTCTTCTTATGCCACAACAACATCAAAAAACCGAACAACACACGCATATCAAGAGTTTTAAAGGCACACAATATATATTTCAAATTTCAACACCAAAAGAACTAAACATTGTCATGTTCAAATACTTTCCAGCACCACAAACCTGATATAATCGCAACTTTGTCAAGCATAGCACTCGCATGATCAGCACGTAACACAACCTTAACCTGCATCTCCAGAATAATGAAAGCATCACAATTCACCACTAATTCTAATTTATTTAAGGCCCCTTCAAAAATTTTAAATAAAGATACTATTTTAAAAAAAAAATCACCTCCGGAAAGCCATCCAGGTACTGTAATCCAGGGTAGGTTTCCACAAGACCTTCAATGAACTCAGTTACTACATCTGCAATAAAAAATCACTTCAATCAATCCTCAATTAGCAATTTTCACTAATTAACAACCACATTTAAAATTAAAAAAATACCATCAACTGAGTCAAGCAAAACATGAAACCAACCTAAAAGTCAACCATACCTAATTTCAGAAACCTATCTTCATTTGAAAAAAAATTATTTCACATTTTAGGTCATTAAATAAAAATAAAAAAACACAATGCAACAAAAAAAAAGAAAGAAAGAAAACAATAAACAGAACTGCGGGGTTATTCCCACCCCATAATTTGTTATTCCCACTCCATGATCTATTTTAATTATTTAGATAGACCAAAATACCTCCAGTTATATTTATTACAAGTGATGGTATTAAATGTTGGTTCTATATTTACATGTAGAAAATATAGATAAAAGTAGAAATTCTTCTTTTTATATCTAGAATAATCAAATTTTACCTTTTGTTTTTATTATCACCTGTCAACTAATTTCATTTCTTGGAAAAAAAA
>Ga0325403_1007207_pt1 | contig 10620 bp, 2 predicted proteins | sample PopdelMetagenome_19_FD_205665 | JGI IMG/M metagenome (GOLD analysis project Ga0325403, IMG submission 205665) | Populus deltoides microbial communities from Bellville, Georgia, United States - Xylem-PdKOR-R4 | ecosystem: Host-associated > Plants > Phyllosphere > Stem > Wood/Secondary xylem...
AATCCATAAAAATTATATCCTTGATACACATATATTCATCTACTTCAAACTATGTTTGATATTACCAAGATATGCATGAACATGACCAAATAAAATGCAATGAAAACATGTAAGCTTTAAGCAAAAAGCATTACAAACTCTAATTTAATGTCCAAGAACATAAAATTGGTCATTTGGTAAAGGTTTGTAAAAATGTCAACAAGTTATTTCTTGGTATCAACACATTGAAGAGCAATATCATCTTTTTATACATGATCATGTAAGAAATGATGTCTAATATCTATGTGCTTTTATGCGATCGAGAATACTCACTACTAGAAAATTATTAAACATCGATGGAATGTTCCATCGATGTTTCTGCTTGATGTTCATTGAAATTTTAATTCGTAACAAAATTATCAACATATTCATGTTGTCGGTTAGCTTGGTGTCAAGGGTTTGATGTTCATCAACAATTCCATCAGCGAATTAACATGCTGATGGAATATTCACGCTAAAAAAATTATCGACCAGTATTCATCGGTAAATTCATTAATATAATAATTATTGATGGACGTTTCCATTGCTGACATGTTAGCTAGGTTGTGAATATCATCGACGATATCACCAATGTAATTCTCTAAAGAGGTTTACATCGTTGATTCAGTCGACAAGTCCAAAAACTTCATAATGTTTTATAATTCTCTAACAAAATTGGTTTGGATATAACTAATAGAATATAAATCTCCATTGATGATTCTATCAGTGTTTCATTAAATTTTTTTTTTTTGCATGTTTATTTGTTATAATCCCTATTTCATTTTTTAAACCTAAAATCACAACAACAAACAACAACTAACAAATTGAACAGTAAATGTGACGACTCAAAAAAAATTAACAATAACATTTTCAAAATATATCAATTTTAACGATGCAGTTTTTTAAAAAAAAAAATTGACAGGGTCTCTTTTATATTTTTATTACCAAGTTATCAATTTAAAAGTTTTACAATTTGTAAATATCATTCACAAATACTTGTCCCATCATATAGGACTTCTATAACATAACTATAACATTAACTTCCCATTATTTTTATTAGGATTAGGATTAACATCATGTCATTCTATAAAACAAGTATTTAAAGCTAATATTATTGAAGGCACATATCATTTTTTTTAAAGGTAGGTATGATTAAATAAGCATATAACAAGACTATAAATTAATATAGGGATGAAAACTCCCTTAATTACATTATCCATATTTAAATAAAATAAACAATACAATTCGTTAGATACAAAAGTATATTAAAACAAAATATTGGTTCTTCCAAATACATCATTCACTTAACAAAAGACACATATCCATGCAACTACTTCCCGACTCGAAGGTGTAAGGTACCTAGAAACATATTCATTTGACATATATTTATTAGGTATGATTAAAATTTACACTTTACAACAAATAAAAGAATTAAGAACTATTTATTCATGCTCATAAAAATATTCACCGCATCATTTAATAGAATAGCTTGTCTTTAATTTACTAACTTCTTCAAAAATCTTTAATACAATTTCTAAAATTTTTGAAAATATCAAAATTGCCTCCAGACAAACCTAAGTATTTAACTTCTACTTAAATCATCTAAATTCTATAATTACCCATTAGACAAAGCGTTTATCCCATTATACAAGGACTTAATTTCCTCTAATTGCCCCTTAACTAGGACATTAATTTTTTTAACCAAGGAGTCAAATCCTCAACTCATCTATTAGACAGGATATTATTCCCGATAAACAAGGAAAATAGTTTCTCAACTCACTCATTCAACAGGATATTAATTTACTTTTTATTTTACAATTGTACACTAGGATACGATTAAAAAAAATTATTATATATATATATATATATATATATATATATATATATATATATATATATATATATATATTCATTCTTACTACTAAATTACTTTAAGGTGTTGAACATCTACCTGATGTCTGTGTGTGTGAAGAGTTTCCTTGTTGATAATTAGGTCATACAACTTCCTCTATACCAACATAATCAACATGTCATTTATCGTTAATAAAATAATGATAAATATGAAATTTCAATTATATTGTACATTTCACGTTCTTGTCATGTATAAAAGTCCACTGCTTTAAAACAAACTACACATTTCTTGATTTAATTAAGTCCAATACCCTTAAGTGAGCTTGGTTAAATTTCTTAATCAAAGAGAATAAAATTTTCCTTTTCGATCCTTCATCGATATTAAATTTCTAACTCTCAAACAATCCACCTGATTAGTTTAAAATCACCCTCTTATATTAACAAAGCTCAAATCAAAACCCTCCCCCCTTATGTGAGTTATGTCCAAAACATCTACAAGGAAATAAAGTGAGAGAATTTCTCTCCCTACATGCAAAAATCATTATCCATATTACCTATTAACATAAAAAAATCTATAATTTCACATAATTTCTAAACAATTTTATAAAAACTCAGATGTCCTAATTTTCTTCTTCTAAGCTAAAACCTATATAAGGAAAGAAAGTGAAAATTCTTCTTATTTCTTTGTAAAATTCTTATCCATTCCATCTAGTAACATCTATAAACCTATAATTTTACACAATTTCAAACAAATGTATCAATTTCCTAATCTCTCAATGCTTCCTGTTTAGTCGAAACCATTAATTAAAGGGGAGGTTTGGTTTCTTCCATTTTGAATTTAAACAATTATTCAATCATAATTCATGCTTTCTAACATGGTTCAATCATAATTTGCATCATTTTAATGATTAATACTATAAATCTCCAATTTCATATAATCATAACATATTTAATTTCTTCATCAAAACATAAAATCATAGAAATTAATCACTTTAAACATGTTCTTCACCTTAATTGGATGATGATTCAAGAAATGGATGCAAGAAAAATCCAAATTCTCTTATCTTCTCCCTTTAAAACCCCAACTTTTAAATTTCTTCAAAACAACCTCCCAACACACTAAATCACCTCTCTTGATTGACTAACTAGGTTTTAATCACTCTAATTACACCTCTTTTTTTGTTATAAATCAAGTAGAAAAATCAAACAAAACTCCCCCTCTCTTTTGGTTATAAATCGCTGGCCAATAAGAAGAAATTGGATATTTATAGTCCAATTTTCTTTTATTGTACTTTGGCCCTTATTATTTTCCATTTCTCTTTTTGCCCCACTAATTTTCCTTCTTACATAATTTATACCTTAATACCTTTTCTTTTACATCCTCCTTACATTACTTAAAACTATTTTATTTAATCTATTTGTATTTCATTTCCAAATTAATTAAATAAAAAAATCTCTTTTATTTTTGCTCGGGTTTTTACATTCTTTCCTAATAAAATAAATTTTGCCTTTAAAATTTGAACATCGTACCTGAATTTAGAAACAATTCAGGGTATTTTTTTTCCTTATTTCATATTCTCTTTCCCAAATCACCACTTCGATTTAGGAGTTCCTCCAAAATACCTTGATCATTAGAATCTTCTTGCTTATCAGTTTCTTTTTACTGTAATCTAATACTTTCACCGGTTTCACCTCCAATGTCAAATCTTCATCAATTTCTAAAAGGACTTATGGTAGGACCCGAAATGGATCTTGAGCAGATGTGGAGGCAAAGCTAATTTATAGGCCACATGTCCAATCCTTTTGGTGATCTCTAAAGGCCCAATGTACCTTGATGCTAATTTTTTTTTCATGCCAAATCTTAACATTTGTTTCCACAGAACGACCTTCAAAAAATCATTATCTCTAATACAGAACTCTAAAGATCTCCTCCTGTTATCTACATAACCTCTCTATCTATCTTGGGCTGCTTTCATTCTATCTTTTATGATCTTTATATTTTCTGAGGTAACCTATACCAAGTCTGGCCCAATTAACTACCTATCCCCCACCTCTTCCCAACACACTGACATTTGACATCTTCTACCATATAAGGCTTCATAGGGAGCCATTATTATTGCAGCCTAGTAACTATTATTATAAGTGAACTCCACTAACAACAGATGATCTTACCAATTTCCTTCGAACTTTAATATACAGGCTTTTAACAAAACATCTAATATTTGAATGGTTCTCTTAGATTGACCATCAATTTAAGGGTGAAAGGTTGTACTTGGATTCAACTTTGTTCCCAAAACCTACTGAACACTTGGCCACAACCAAGAGGTAGACTTGAGGTCTCGATCTGAAACTATCAACATGGGCACTTCGTGTAACCTCAAAACTTCATTCACATACAACTTTTCTAATTTCTCCATTGGGTCTGTCATTCTCATTGGCAAGAAAAGTGAAGATTTAGTCAATTAGTCTATCATAACCCAAACAACATCACTTTCCCCCTAGGTAACCCCGATATAAAGTCCATCATGATATTTTTCCACTTCCACTCGGGTATCAGTATTGGTTGTAAAGGCCCGACTAGTTTTTGGTGTTCCACTTTTACCTATTAGCAGATTACATACTTAGTGATTAGTACTTAAAAGTGCATTTTTATCAAGGTTTTATATCATCATTTTGCACTTGAAGTATCAATAACTCCTTAACTAGAGCATGTTTTATAATAACATGTCTAATAATATAAGATACCTTTAATTTATGGTAAATGTTCATTTTAAATGTAGGCCTATCACATAAATTAAAAGATTGATTGATGAGTTTAACTACTGAAATTGAGAAGATAAATAGAGGGCTAAGCTTAGATAAGAGATGCTAGTTGAATTCAAATTGAAACACCATTTGGTTATTGGATCATAACTGAATCTGTAGAACTTGGATTTAGGTTTGGTTTATATGGATAGAAAGCTAAGACACAGGCCTAAAACTTTCATGAAGAGTCCAAGATTTGAAAGTGTCATTTTCGAGTTCAAATGGTAGCAACAACAGAGAAGTCAGAATTTATCTTGTAGCACAGACAATGTTCAGTGTTCAGCCCATATCTCGAGTTCTAGAAGTCCAAATACGCCGATTCTTATTTTGTTGGAAAGGTGAGACAATTTACTAGAACTTTCATGAGGACTATTTGTTCAAATTCTGATGTTAGCAATGACGTTTTGTTCATACAAGAAGATAAGGATTGTCACCAAGTCAAGATATGGCCATCCACTCAACAATTAGTCATCAAATCAACAGTTTCGAATTTTAGCCTGTAAAAGGAGACATTTGCCATGCATTTAGACATCTTGGTTTTCAAATCAAGATCATTTCCTTACTTGCTTTCTTTCTTTGTAGTTTTAATGTTATAGTTTTATTTCATGTTATAGTTTCATTAATATCTTATTTATGCCTTTCATTTTCTTTACTATACTTATATAATGATGTTTTTATCTTGTTTATCTATGTCTCTCTTATTCATAATGTTCAACTAAGTTTATTATGTCAATGTGAAAAGGTTACACTAATGGTGTAAGAATAAATATAGTGTATACTCAACATGAACTTTAATGTTTGATACTAACATGTTTTGTATTTGTTATCTTATTCACTCTTAATACTTTCCTTGTTAAATGGTTAATCTAGATTTATATTGTATAACCCTTGGTATAACAAATACTTGATTCTTTTATAACCAACTATATGGTATAACCGATACCTGTGTTATGAAAGGAACTTGATTTGTTGTTAACATAAATTAACATCATGAATACCTGACAACATTTACAAGTATTAGCATTATTCAAATAAGATAACTAATGTAATCATGTTAATAATTTATAATCCGATTGGAACCTCTTTTGTGTGTGGTTTCCAGTTGAGTAATAAAAAGAGTTTATACTATACTTATTTGAAATACCATTAGTGGATCTTCTAACCTTGACAATTGTTTTATCATTATTTAATCTTTTCATCATTATCACACCACAAAGTTCTCTTCAACATTAATATCATTTTATTATTTGTAATTTATATAGTTCACCTCCATGTGGTTCGACCCTGGTCTTGCCGAGTTATTTATTACTTCAACACTCCTGCACTTGGGATAAGACATTAATCTTTTGATCGTGTCACTTAGCCACGTACTCGTCCACCTCTTTCTTCATATTCAGCCACCAATAAAACTCTTTCAAATCCCAATACATTTTATTACTCCCAGGATATGTTGTGAGTCTCAACTCGTGGGCTTCTTGCAAGACTTTCTTTTTTAGAGTTTCGTCACCTGACAAGTATATTCGCCTTTCAAAAACTATCATTCTATTTTCCAAGATTTGAAAAAGACATCTCGATTCCTGACTTCACCTTGTCTCTTATCTTACCAACTTCAACATCTTTTTATTGTGATTCAAGCACTTTACCCAAAGTGTCGACTGATGCAACCATATTATTCGATAGTTTCACCCACATTTAACTAATGTTTTGCCTATGTTTTTATATATAAAATGTCTTGATATTCTTTGTTTTTTGTTTTGAAGGCACTTTTAGATTAAAGATGCAAAAAAGGAGTAAATTAGAGGTAATTAACAGATTTGGTATCACCAAACGATCAACCGATTCATGTAGAATACTAGACTATCAATTTTAATCCTAATAAATTCTTAGAACCATTTTATCAATCCTTTTTAAATGCATGCAAAGTAAAGTGTGTGTATTCATTTTAATTTGTATCAAGTATGATATAAAGATTTACATTTAAGCACTAAAATGAACACTTAAAACTAAGTATTCATTTGCTTTGTATCTTGAACTTGTGATTGATTTTTTCATTCAATACCCCATGCTTGTTAATGTGATTTTTATATAAATATGTTTAAACTTAATCTTATTCAATCATATCATTAGTCTGTTTTTATTTAATTGTTATCATCAAAATACATAAAATATTAATATATGACCTAAAGGTCAACTCAAACATCTATAAGTACACAATATATGTTTATTATCTCACACTACAAAGCATAACAAGCAAAATAGAAGGTGTTTAACCAACTTTTTAATCCACATGAGGAGTCATTTGAAATGTTGTCTAGATTGTTGTTGACTCTTTAAGAATAATAAAAAAAAAACTAGTATAGTTATGTAGTGGGATCATAATGGATATTTTGATATTGAAACAACAATATTTGAAAGATTTTTCTAGGCATTTAAAGTTATAATTGAGGGTTTAAGGTTGTGTAGGCTACTGCTTAGTGTTGACGGCACCCATGTATATGAGATGTTTAATGTGAAGTTCTTTTTAATGCAAATAATATAATATTTCCTTTGGTTTATGCTCTAATTAAATAAGAAATCAATTACAACTAGAAATGGTTCTTAGATTGCCTCTAGCAATACATTACTAGCGGTCATACCAATATATGTATGTTATTAAATAGATATATTAGAATTAAGAATATAATGTTAAAGATATGAACATAGTCAATTGGACATCACTGGTATTATTCACGTCACTTTTCCAGCAACTTCAACACTAGGTTAAAAAATTTGACTTTAAAAAAAGTTTTAGGAAAGATGTGTTATGAAATAAAAAAGAAAAAAAATTAATACATGGTATGATACAATGATTGAGAAGGACCCACAAATAAAAAAATGGCTTGAATATGAACTAAAAGAAAAATGGGCACTATAATAACAATATGATGGGGATTATTGTTATGGCATTATGACAACAAATATGTTAATAGTTTTTCATAATTTCTTGAAAAGTGGATGTGCATTGGCCATTATAGCTTTGATCTAGCTAAACTTTTAAAGGTCAAATTCTTATTTTATTGTTGAAGAGCGTTGGCACAAGATTTCATTCCCTTTCATATATTGTGGCCTTCGCAAATACTTTGTGAAATCATAAAATATTCAAACAAATCGAGAGACCATACAACAACTCTTTTCAACTCTAAAATGGGATGTTTTCAAGTTAACACCACTCTAAAACAAGTGTTTGAAGAAAGACTCGATGAATAATTAACATACAAGAAAAAAAATGCATGTGTGGTGAATGTGAAATGTTTCATCGACCATTTCACACCTCTTTGCATATTGTATGGAATGTCGAGTTGATCATTTCCAATTTATTGATGCATTCTAAAAAATAAATGTTAAGATGTACTAAAATGCATATGCTCCTCTATTCTATCTTTTACTCAATAAATAACTATGAAATGAATAACCTAAAACATAGGTAGAACTAGAACCCTTGAGATGATGTCGTGGTTGAGGACGAGCCACTTAAAGATGAGGACATACATGAATCCTAGGATGTGATGTCAATGAAGTTAGCCTATCAACAAGTACTAAGCGTAAATAGAGTTGTTTATATATAGAGATATTATATGTTATTTTTTAATGATGAGTTTTTATTTTATTTTACTTGTATTTGATTCTACTTTTATAATTATTTTAGGATTACTAGTTTGAGAAATTATTATTGTTGAGTAGATTTGAATTTATATAATTAGGTTGCTAAGAATTTCTAACCAAACATTTCCAAGTTAACAAAGATACTAGGGTTGAGTGGAGCAATGAAATCATTATTGTTTTAGGCTTACTAATTTAAGAAATTATTATTATTGAGCAAATTTTTAATTTTTATAATTAAGATGTTTATAATTTCAAACCAAACATTTCCAGATGAATGAAGGCAACATGGTTGAGTGAAACAATGAAATTATGACATATCATTACACTAATTATTATTCCACATGTTAGATTTTGCTGTTATGATAACCAAATGATCATTACGACGTTGATGATAAAACTTGAATAATAGAATATCTTAGAACTTGTAAAATATGTTAGGGAAAAAAAAGAGAAATGTGATGGGAAAAGTTATTTGAGGGCAAATGCTATAAGAGATTGTGAGGTTGGCTTTAATATAAGTAAAAGAACTAAGGAAAGGTTACGTGAAAGAGGAATAGAAGGTGGTGGATTAGATTGAAGTTAAAGGGAAAAAAATCTCGAAGGATGATAAAGATGCAAAACCATGATTTTTATATTTTACACAGCAGAAGGTTAGAGGTTTAGGATTTAGTGTTTTGGATATAGGTTTGTATTTGGTTTTAGCGCTTTATCATATGGTTTAGGGTTGATTTTCATATTTATTTAGGATTTGGTGTTTGAGTTTAGGGTTCGGAGTTTAAGGTTTGAATTTGGGGTTTGTGTTTAGGATTTAGTTAGGTTAGGGTTTGAATTTGGTGTTTAATTAGGGTTGACCTAATTTTTTAGTTAATGGGTTGCATGGTTGAAAATAGTGGTTATATAATTAAAAATGACATAATCTACTATGTTGCACAAACTTGCTATTTTCTTTTAAGTATAGTGTTCGTTTCCCAAAACACTTTTTTGTGGTGTTTTATTAAAAAAATCCATTTCTTTTCTCTCTAGAATAATTGTTTGGGAGTGTTATGCAATGTGGTTGAAACTATGTTTTGCTCCTATCACAATTTTGAAAGAGTTTGGTTAATCAACACACGCAATAGTTTTGGATGGCCCCACTAAAAACTCTCTCTTGAAACCTTGTTTAAGAAAAATATACCATTGGTAACTTTTTAAAAAATAAAATTTTCAAACCACAACCGCAAAAACTATCACAATGTTAAATATATACTTGATAATGTGATGCATAATGTTTTTATAAAATTATTTTTCAGTTAAAAATGCATTAAACTAATATGTTTTCATATTTGTTTATATATCAATATATTAAAATTATGTATGAAAAAACATCTATAAAATATCAATTTAATATTTTTTAAAAATAAAAAATACTTTTAAAAAACAACTTGAAAAACTTTTTAAAAAGTTAACAAAAAAACAAATGCACCCTAACTTTTAAAGATTTCTTTCATAAAAGTAATTGTTTAAGGCAATCAATGAATTGATTAGGGTGAGTATTTTCGGTTTGTTTCGGTTTTCTTCTAAAAAAATAATCAAACTGATTTTTTTAAAAAAATAAAAATTAAAACTAAATCAAAACCGGTTCAAACCAGCCAATTTCAGTTTAGTTTGATTCAGTCAATTTATGAAAAAAAATCAATTAAGAGACGAATTGATGGACCTGTTGGTTGCATTTTTTATAAGAAGATAAAAAAAGTTGGAAAATGTTAGAAAAATATGGGTTAAAAGGATATCGGTTGTTGTTTTGAGGGGATTTGATGCTAGGTGTCGAAAATATATGAAAAATAAGAGGCACTAACAAGAAAAGTGTGAGAAAAGTTGAATAATCTTTAAAAATATTAGTTGCTCTAGATTATTTGCAAAGAAAGAAGGCAATAACAAAAGAAAATTTGAACCAAATAGATTTTGTTAGTGTTTGGTGAAGTTTGGCAACGAAGGTGGACCATTTGCTTTTTAATGGCTTTTTTATAAGCATTATTATGAAGTTTCATGATGTTGGTATTGAAATGTTTAATTGTGATATGAAGATTTTGTTTGGAGTATTTATGGTTTAGTGCTTGAGGCCTGAAACCTTCTTTTCTAAAACAAATGATGACTTGAAGTTGTTAAAGATGAGCGACAAGTAGCTCCGAGATACTATCTTAGGAGGAGGAAAAATGATGAAAGAGAATGATATTATTCATTTGAATGTAATCGAGGTAGAGAAGATACAAAACAAAAGAGTATTTATGATTTAAGAACAAAAAAGCTTGTGGGGAGATAGAGAAA
>Ga0325403_1007208_pt1 | contig 10619 bp, 14 predicted proteins | sample PopdelMetagenome_19_FD_205665 | JGI IMG/M metagenome (GOLD analysis project Ga0325403, IMG submission 205665) | Populus deltoides microbial communities from Bellville, Georgia, United States - Xylem-PdKOR-R4 | ecosystem: Host-associated > Plants > Phyllosphere > Stem > Wood/Secondary xylem...
TTTTATTAATTTGTATTTTCTGTAACAGAAGTAAAGCTTGTGGATGTTCCAGAAATGAACTACACATCTGATGATAAGCCATATCCTCGTGGTGAAATCTGTATAAGGGGTCCAATTGTTTTCCAAGGCTATTACAAAGATGAAGAACAGACGTACTCACCTTACCTGTGGGCTGTTTCTTTTACACGATTGACTTGGACATGAGTAAAACTGACAATATAATGATGCAATGCAGGAGAGAAGTTATCAATGAAGATGGATGGTTTCATTCTGGGGATATAGGATTATGGCTACCTGGAGGCCGTCTAAAGATTATTGATAGGTGAACTCCATACCTCTAATCAGTAGTCTTTGGTTGAATTGATAGATGATAATACCTACTCTTAGAGTTTGGTTGGAATTCTTGAATCAATGACGGTCTTGGGATAAATTTTGAATGATGCTATGTGCATGCAAAAATAAAAATAAAAGTCAATCCACACCTTTGAAATAAACTCATTTGGGTGGGGTTTAGACCAACCCTGGTTATTTTATCAACATTGCAAACATTGTACTTGGGCTGACAAGAGAATCTCTGTTTGGAGATAGTCGCTCTAGAGTTCACTTGCTAGCTTATGACAAGAATTCCACTAATGGCATTACCTTTTAGTTCCCTTGCATGATGGCCATCGACATGTTTTCTTGTGAATTAGATGTTGTAAAACTTCTTTTACACGTTCATGAAGCATTATTAGGATTGAGTTTTCAAATTGTGGGAATTACAGAAGCCTGGATGCTTTTGCTCCTTTGACTGGAGTAGGACACCTCAGAAAAACTAAATTCAATTCGCATGATGTCATTGATTGGAACTTGGTGATTGCATTTTGGAATGCATGCCTTTGCATTCTAATGGGAACACTTATTTGCTGTTACAGAAAGAAGAACATTTTTAAGCTGGCACAAGGAGAGTACATAGCTCCGGAGAAAATTGAGAATGTTTATGCTAAATGCAAGTTTATTGCCCAGTGCTTTGTCTATGGTATGTAGATAAGTTTTATAATTTAATACATATTTTTCTCTCTCCCTTATTGTTGACTCTTAATTGTTTCTATTGTAGGGGACAGCCTAAATTCTTCTTTGGTAGCTGTTGTTTCAGTAGACCATGATGTGTTGAAAGCATGGGCTGCTTCTGAAGGCAATAAGGTGGCATTTGCTTTTTACTAAATTCAAGCTGATAAGAAAGAATTATAGCTGCCTCATCAACCTTCGGTTTACCTGCTTCTATTTGCATTCAAAAATCCTTTTTTCAGCTAAAAGTTTTTCACTTTGCAATTTTGTTGTTCAATCATTAGATATAACTAAAATTGAACTGTCATTACTTTACACTTCTTTTTATAGGATGTTTCCAGTATTATTCTGATACTGCCAAGCTCTTGAATCAGATTACTTTTCTATCTTGCGTAACTGCATGAAGCTCCTTGATTTTTTTTTTTTTTAACCTGAGGAGGAATGCTGATTACAGAAACGGCTTTTAATAGATGATCAATAGTTTTATACTGCTTTTCACAATTATTCAAGGATAAAAAAAAATCATTGATTGCTACAGTTTTTGTGCTGGAGGACGATGTGCCTGCACGTTTGACTTATTTATGGAATATGTGGGTAGTAATTGAATGCCCTGACCATATACTGATGCTTTTTTTTCTGGCCATGTGCAAGTGCAGTATGAAAATTTAGCACAGCTGTGCAATGATCCTAGAGTCAGGGCTGCTATACTTGCAGACATGGATGCTGTCGGAAGGGAAGCTCAGGTAGTGCATTTGGAGAAATTGAATTTTTAATTTGAGCACATAAATGGTAGCTTTACCTTGAGATTTTCACCTTAAACCTTTTATTGGTTGATCATATTGTCCTGCAGCTGCGAGGTTTTGAATTTGTAAAAGCTGTGACACTGGTGCTAGAACAATTTACAGTGGAAAATGGTCTTCTGACCCCAACATTTAAGGCAAGTGCACAGTTCTTTTTTTTTAAAAGAAAAACCTATAAGCTGTAAAAGCTGTGAAGAAAAATAAAAGTGGCCAGCGACAGCTTCTCACTGTGCTTATTCGCTTTCAGATTAAGAGACCTCAGGCAAAGGCATACTACGAGAAAGCAATATCAAATATGTATGCAGAACTGGCTGCATCTGATCCCTCTTCTAAGAAGGTGTTGTGAAGAAAATTACAGAGAAAGAACAGTAAAATAGAGACGTGGCCAAGCTCTTCATAGCAGCCTTCACTTGACAATATGATTTCTGGACGTGACAGAGAAAAAAGGCCTAAAGTAATCCTCCCCGGCAAAGAATTCTGCATGTCAATGCCTGTTTGTGTTTTTCTTTTGTTGCCTTGAATAAGGTTATAAAGAAATTTGATTGTTTTGTTTGTATCACAGCTCATTGAGTTTCTTACAAAAAAATAAAATAACATTTTGCATCGTTATATGATCATTTGTTTATCGTACCACAGCTCATTTGGGTTCTCAAACAAGATGAAGGAAATAAACTCTGATATTTACGAAGCTTGGAAATTGATCATACAATTGCACAACGGATCCGTAGATGTATTCGGTGATGATTTCGAATTTGCTAAGAAGCCTCTGATCACGTAAAGGAATTATTTAGTTTGAGGTTGGAATCTCTTTGTTACTTACGCGAGACAATTCGTTTTGTAAATGTCAGTAGATTTTAAACAGACTGCCTTGATTAAACGGACCGAAGTGCAATGCTTTCTTATGGAGTGGTCGAGTTATTGCCTCTGCCCATGGAGCAAAAGTCGCTTGAATTTTGCCTGCTAGCCCCTTTCCAAGCAAGGGGGGCAGAGATCAGAAAGTTGAGAGAATGGAATTTAGCTTGTGTTTTTAAGAAGCATTTGGTGCATTGTTTGTGTTCCAGGTTTTCTTTGGGTGCCATGGTGTTTCAATTTATGCATCGAGGGGCAAAAGTTTCTGCAGCGTATCTCCTTTCCAAGTGATTGTTCTTGGATTGGAGATGACGGTTGAAGCTCGGAGGTATTGCATGGGATAAAGAGTAAAAGATCGTAAATTGGGAAATGGTACAAACATCTATATGTGGCGGGATCAATGGCATCCTCATTGTCATCTTACCAAAGCAGATGGTAACAGTATCATGCATGGAACCTGCCAAACCATCTGAAGTGATTATTCCTGAAGGATGGCATGGGCCTGCTGCTAGATCATATCGTAAGAAGATAATACCAAGATATGTGGCCTTACTCAGCCTTTTCAATTGAAAAAGGATCCTATGGTTTGGAAGCCTAGTCCTGATGAACAATTCACATTTAAAGTGTATCGAAGGTTTTCAAGATAAAAGGGACTGGAATGAACCGATATGATCTAATCTGGGGACCATCACATCCCTAGACGAAGAGTACATAGCTTTGTCTGTTGGTTGTCCTGTCTATCTTTGATCGAATATCTACATAAAGAGTGTAAATGAGCTCGGGTCCTTCTACTTTTAGTGTTTTATTAAAATGGTCCCTCGTAAAAAAAAACAATATCAATGGAGACAGAGATCACATCTTTTTCGTCGTGCGCTGTTACTAGAAGAGTGTCGCAGCAAGTTCAAGTCGCGTGCAAGGATTATAGACTGGTGGGAGTTTGGAATCATGAATTGTGTTAGGATAAACAATTTCTGCAGCAGAAGGGATTCCTGGCAATGTTACCGAGACTTGCATGCTTGTGTCTGGAAAGCCAGGAATAACAAAATGCACCATGCTGCATAGCCATGGAAGAATGAAGCTCCTGTTGATTAAGATCCATCTACAATAGTGTGCATTAGTAGCCAGCCAGGCTTTATTCAAGTAGTCTCTACTGTTTTGCATCCATCGATACTCTTGGTAGGACCCCCCCCCCCCCCCTCTCTCTCTATATATATATATATATATTCGGGACTAATTCCTAGAAATTGCATTTAATCTAATATAATTTCTCATTTATGGAAAAGAGAAATTCACACAAGAGTGAATGGATAAAAACATTGATACAACAAAATTTAACAGAACTCTTCCTGTTAATGCACAGCCGTACGTGGAGTGATTAGGACAGCATCCCCACTTGTGTTTTTGAGTGAATGTTGGTGGTGGAGCTGTAGCCTACTTTTCATGATCTCTTTTCTTTCACTTGTGTTGTGGAGCCTAGGAATTCTTCAACTCGCTCTTTGTGGTGTTCATTTTTTATTGGTTTTAATGCTCAGACTGTTTTCAATTGAGTTTTACTCGTCAGTGTGGCTGTATAATTTCAAGAATTTTATTTTATTTTATGGTAATTGAACTAGATAATTTTAAGAAAGACAATAATTTAAATCATAAGGAAGAAATGTATTTGTTTTATTCAAAATGACTTTTATTCCTGTATTTTTTTAGTTTTAACAAAAATATATTTGTAGCAGGATTTTTTAAATAAAATTTAAATTTAGTTACAATAAATATTCATAAATTTTTTTTACTAATTTAATTTAAGAAGAAAAAATATATCTCTTTAATTTAAAACTCTTTTTTTTATTCATGTATTTTTTTTGTTTTAATAAAAATATTTTTTTATCAAAAATATTGATTTTTAAATAAAACATATCATGATTTAAAAAGAAAGTTTTAATTAAAAAAAACATAACTGAAAATTTTTAAATAATTGTATGAAGAAAATTCAAGAATAATTAATTTAATAAAATTATATTAAAAATTATATATTTTTTATTATCCTTAATATCCATGAGCTATTTTAAAAAAAATACATATTATGTTGGCATGTAATATTTATAAAGTAACTATTAATAATACCATCACGAGCTTTATTTTATTTGAAAATTTTAGTATAATTAGATATTTTTTTAAATATTATTTTAATAATCTTATTTAAAAATATTTTTTAAAAAAAAAAGCGGAGGGCGATTAAAATATGTCATGTACGCTTGGGCTTGAAAAGACAAGTAACACAAGTTTACCAGCCTATGTGCGCTCGCACTCCTGTGTTTTTTTAAATGAGTGGACGTCACTCATCCAATTATTTAATATATATATATATATATATATATATATATAATGGAGGATGTCATATTGTACAATGAAATTATTTTTTTTTTATCATCTCGGTGATTGGAGAATCGAGCTCTAGGTTTTTAAATCTTCAAAACCCAATTTTTAATATGCTTTTACTTAAAAGTGTTTAAAAAATATTGTAGGAACTTTAGTAACTTCTTTTTCAACTATGGAACATTCTTTTTTAATTACTCTAAAAACCCATAATTAAATCTAACAAAAAAACTCTTTTTAAATTTTAATATGTGTTTTCTAACCTAATTAAATATGTTAAAATTACTTTTATCTAACTTCTTTCTTCAAGACAAACCCATTAATATTAATATTAGTTTTATTTTTATTTTTTTTGGTCGAAATCTAATTGATCCAAAACTTTTTTATATTTTTTTTCCCGACAACTTTCCTGCTCATCTCTCAATTTATGAAGATTAAAATATGAAAAAAATAAATTTTAAGATGAAAATACAAATATTTTAAGCTACAAGGATCGGACATGACAAAAATAAAATAAAATAAAGGATGGAAATGGATTTTCCAGAGCTAAAAAAAATGCACAGGATTCCTTGAGCACATTGGTTTTCTACCTTCTTTTTTTTTTTTTTTTGTATAAAATAGATACTGATCATGAATGATTTTTCCCCCCATCATAATCAATCACTATATAGAAACTCCACCCCCTTTCTACATAATGCTAATTATTATTATAATTATTTTTAACAGCTACGCTAGTTTCTGACTCTCTAACCATCTTTAATAAACCAGATTGAATCTCGACCAATATATTTCTTTCCTAACAACATGCAGTAAAATCTTCAAGTAAAGCAATCACCAGGAGAGAATGCCTTCAGCCAAACGAGTCCCACTTCGTATTCTGACAAAAACAGCAAATCTTCTATGCACTGGATCCGTGCGTCAAATACAATTAAACTGTCATAAAAAGAAAGCCTAATTATATCAAATTAAAGATTTGGAAATAAATGTAAGGTTAGCAGATTGCTTGTCAGCTGCTAAGCAGGGCACCTGTCCTCGAAGACCCAAAACGTCGTTTATTTTTAACCAAAACGGTAGGTCCAAAACACCCTCACGTACACCCAATTTCAAAGCAAAGCAACAATAAAAAAAGAAGGGAGAGAAATTCAGTTTTAAGAGTCAAAATTCTAAATTTCTAATCGAAAAAGAAAACGCGAGGAAACAAAACGAAAAAAAGAAAACCCAGCGAAACAGAAAGCTAGAAACACCACCAGGGAGGAGAGAGAGAAGAGAGAGAGAGAGAGAGAGGTCACTCGCGATTCTAAGCGACAGTCTGGTCTTTCTCCTTCTTTACCTGGCGTTCGATTTCTCTTTAGAAGCAAAATTCTCGATTTCATTTTCTGCTGTCTTTTGATTATTAAATGCCGTACGGGATCAAAATTCTCCATATATACGGCAGAAACTCCGATTCCGGGATTTTATTATTAGGGTTTAGTTTTAGTGCTTGATTTCCTGAAGAGCGAGCGAGAGAGATCGATAAATAAATAATGTTATCGAATCAATTGCATAATGGAATGGAGACTGCGAAGCTATTGTGGTCTCGGATTCCAAGCTCAGAGGACGGCGAGGTTGACGGTGTTAGCATGTTGAGAACCAGCAATGGAAACACTGCTGAGAGTCTTGACTATGAAGTTATCGAGAATCAGGCGTATCGATATGAGCAGGTTTTTTCTTCTTGTTTTAATTATCACTTTAGTTTGATTTATTTTTATGTTTGATTAACTGTCGGTGTCGTTATTTTTGTTTTGGATCTGATAGGCGCAAAGAGGGAAGCTTTATGTTGGATATCAAGTGGTAGTTAAGTGGTTCTTAGCTTTGCTCATTGGTATTGGTAAGGTTTTTTTTTTTTTATTTCTTTCTTCGTTTCAGTTTTATGAACTTAGTTTGATGATGTATTAGGTTTTGTTTTTTGAAAAATAATCGCAAACACAATTTTAATCATTGAATAAATAGTAATATTTTCCTGGATTTTAAATTAGTACAGCTCGTTGCATGATGTTAATAATGAGGTTTTTAAAGATTATTTATGTGATCTCAGGTACTGGATTAGCGGCTGTTTTCATCAATATATCTGTCGAGAATTTTGCTGGCTGGAAGTTTTCTTTGACGTTTTCAATAATTCAGAGATCATATGTTGCTGGATTTGTAATATATGTATTAATTAACTTGGTTTTAGTCTTTTCATCTGTATATATCGTTACGCATTTTGCACCTGCAGCAGCAGGTTCTGGTATTCCAGAAATTAAGGGTTATTTGAATGGTAAGCCAGAGATCTCAATCGAATTTCTTGGTATTGTTTGGGTTTGAGCCTTTTCAACTTTCATGTTTAGCAGTTCTCATTTCCTTTATGTGTGCAGGGCTTGATATTCCTGGTATTCTACTCTTCAGAACTTTGATTGGAAAGGTGCGATAGTGCTTTTGGGGAATAAATTGTCTTTTGTGAGATTTTCTCCCTGCCTTGATTTTGACAGTATTACACTTTTGATTTGTAGATATTTGGAAGCATTGGTTCTGTGGGAGGTGGCCTTGCTTTAGGAAAAGAAGGTCCTCTTGTTCATACTGGTGCTTGTATTGCTTCCTTGCTTGGACAAGTAAGAACTTAATCCATGGAGTGGGATATGTTCTTGAATTGAAATCTTGTGTTTCAGAATCTATATATTTTTTTGTGGTTCTCCATCAACCCTAGTTTCTTTTTGTTAATTTAGGGTGGATCTACAAAATATCATCTAAGTTTGAGGTGGCTTCAAGTTTTCAAGAGTGATCGCGATCGTCGTGATCTTGTGAGTAACAAATTTCTCCTAATTCAGGCAGACAAAAGCTTAGACTTTTTGCTCTAGGAAATTGTGCCTCTCACACCTGTTTGCTTGTTAGATATTATCACTTGTCCACTGATATTGTGTTTTTTTTTCCCTTTTTCTTATGTATTCATCTTTTGGAATATTGGAGAAGGATGCACTATGAATGTTGTGTCAGTTTCTATTTAACTTCCTCCTCCAATGATAACTCTAAAGTTTTACTTGAAATTATAGGATAAATGAGTGCGAGTGAAAAATCATTAAGTTTTTCTTCTAGTGTTTATAGCAAGTCTAGGGGCCATTGTACTGTGCAACCAAGAAATTGTTGATTTGAGGATTGATAGCAGTCAATTCATTCACAATGGTTGAAGACCAGGGTTGCTTCATAGGTCTCTTTCTAGTATCCATTTCAGCAGACAATAACGGGATATGAGCAATAAATGTGTATATATTGCTCATATTCAGTTACGTGGCCTTAGTTTTTTTGTTGGTTAAGGAAAGAATGCTTTCTAAAAAAGTGTGTCCATATCATGAAGTAGAGCTTTATCTGGGTACTTGTATAGATGATGGAACCATGAATCTTGTTTTATGTTGGAGAGTTTGATACCATCATTCTAATCCCATTACATCATCTGTAACTGCCTTTGGAGAGTTTGCCGTTATCTTTTTATGTTGCTCTGGTATATACCAAAATGTTTTCAATATGGCCTCTTATTTTTCTAAGAACAGAGGTGGCGTGCCTCTTTATTGTGTTCATTTTTCATTTGTCTGATGTTTTGAAAAGGTGACCTGTGGGTGTGCGGCTGGTGTTGCTGCTGCTTTTAGAGCTCCAGTTGGTGGTGTATTATTTGCTTTGGAAGAAGTTACATCCTGGTAAGACAGTTCTGTTCTTGATCATGCTGCTGAGAAATGCATTTGTGCCAACTACAAACAAGATTCCGTTCTTTTGAATTTTTTTTTTGATATATCATTGCATTTCATGTGCGCAAGCATGTGTTCATGTGCATTTTCCATTCATGTATATGAATGTGACCTGCATTCATGTGTTTGATTCTCTTGTGAAAGTTCAGTTGATCTGTCTCCTTAAATGTTTTAAAAAATTAAACATCTCTGCTGTGCCTTTGAAGGTGGAGGAGTCAACTTATGTGGCGTGTCTTTTTTACCTCTGCTGTTGTGGCGGTTGTGGTGCGTACTGCTATGGGATGGTGTAAGAGTGGGAAGTGTGGGCATTTTGGCTCTGGTGGTTTCATAATATGGGACACGTCAGAGTTAAGATCTAAGCTTTGCTGTGTGTCTTTGGTAATCCCTGACCTAAGATTTTAATGATTCTCTAAATGCTTTATAATTATTTTTTTGACAGTGGTCAAGAGGACTATTCTTTTGGGGAGTTACTTCCAATGGCAGTTATTGGGGTTATTGGTGGTCTACTTGGTAATTTCCTATTGATTAGCCTTCATACCTTGCTCACGACAGGCAACATTTTTTTCTTGGTTTGCTCTAATTCTTCTCCCTTTTACTTAGGTGCGTTATTCAATCAGCTTACTCTTCATATAACCTACTGGCGACGGAATTATCTGCACAAGAATGGGAACCGAGTGAAGGTAACAGAATAGGATGAATCTCAGAAGTCATAATTTTTTTTTAGTATTTATGCTGGTTCTTCCAAGATTGTGATGTCACCTAATGCTTTACATTTTGTCCCTTTCTTCACTCTTAACAATATTGTGACAGATTATTGAAGCATGCCTCATCTCTGTTATTACTTCAGCTATTTCCTTTGGACTACCACTTCTAAGAAAATGCAATCCATGCCCTGAATCAGATCCTGACTCTGGCATTGAATGCCCAAGGCCCCCAGGGATGTATGGAAATTATGTAAATGTAAAGATCTAGCTTTATCAGTCGATATTTTCTTATATGCATGAAATCTTTTTTTTTTTGCCTGCCTTCCTATAAATTTCATGCAAGAACTTCCTTATGCATTCACACTTGCATATTTTAATAATTACTACATTCTTTGATCTTTCAATAATAAATACATATTTCCCTGCTACTTTGCTGTGTGGGAAAAGAAAGGTGAACAATGAAAAACTGAAATTTTGTTTCTGGTTTGAAGATGAACTCGAGAATTATACACATTCATATTGTATTTATTTTTTCAATTAGATTTCTCTATTTTCTTATAAAAAATTCAGGAATTATACTCATTTGTTTCATGAAATTTTCTCCACAATTTTTTTTTGGGTGGGGTAACCCACAGTTTGATGTTTTATTTTGTGTGCTCATTAGCTCAATAATTCTCATGATCATAGCATAAAGTACCGCATGACTGTAAGACTTGTTGATACTTGGAACATCCTGCAACAGTATATGTTAGTGTTTTATTTCTATGTACTTTCTCTGGGTAATGTTGTTTAATTTCTCGCCATTTGCAGTTTTACTGTGGCAAGGACAAGGAATACAATGATCTTGCAACGATTTTCTTTAATACTCAGGTTTTGCTAGAATGCTTAAAAAGTCATTTTCTTCATTTATTTATTTATTTATTAACGTGGTATTTTTATGGTCTACATTCTAATGAATTTAGTTGGCTATCACAGGATGATGCCATAAGGAATCTGTTTAGTGCAAAGACAATCCATGAGTTCAGTGCCCAGAGTTTATTGACGTTTCTGGTAGGTTCTTTTTTTTCCAACTTTGTGTTCGAGAAGACAAGCCCATGTTG
>Ga0325403_1007212_pt1 | contig 10617 bp, 6 predicted proteins | sample PopdelMetagenome_19_FD_205665 | JGI IMG/M metagenome (GOLD analysis project Ga0325403, IMG submission 205665) | Populus deltoides microbial communities from Bellville, Georgia, United States - Xylem-PdKOR-R4 | ecosystem: Host-associated > Plants > Phyllosphere > Stem > Wood/Secondary xylem...
CTCAAGTTTTCTTGGATTTCAAACGCATGCATTTCTTGTCATCATCTGATCCAATCTCACTCTTCTTTCTTTTCTCAGCACAAATCAGAGTGGTGGGGTTGGATCTTGACGAAGCATTCCTCTCCGTACTTGATATATAGATACATAACCCTAGCTATGAGATGTTACTGATCATGGAGATCCAGATTAACGGATCGAATTAGTTGTGTTATTAATTTCTTGGTCCGTGCATGCTGATGAGTGCAGTAGCCACTGCATGATTCTGTAAATCTGGGCTGTTCTTGCGCTTCACGCACGTATATATTGGACCCTTCATGCGCATGAAGTTAGTTACCTCGTGGAAAACTCTTTAAAATGATATTAGGAGGGTTTAATTCATTCTATAAACAGCTTTGGAATTCGAACCCAAGCCACAACTTGGATTAAAGTGTGGTTGCTATCAATGAACTGAGAGAATATCATCATCGACTAACAGCACTACCTGATACGTATTCCTCGTATGAAAACATAGCGCCATAAAAATCACGGTCCTCCTCGCCCTTATCTTTTGAATCAGACTCTTTGACAAACCACTCATCTAAATCATCCATGATCTCGTCCTCATTTTCGCTAGTTTGCCCAATATGCTCCCCCATCAAATTAAGAATATTTAGAGGAGCCTTCCTTTTAGTCAGGCACAGTACTTTCCACATCAATTTGTTCTTCCTATTGCTAGCTTTAACTCCTTTATTACTCCTGGACACTAAGGCGGGATCAATCTGCTTTCTTTTACAGCTTGCGATTGGTTGGAATTGTGGAATATGGTACTATCCAGGAAGTGACTCTTCTTTTTCGTAAGGACTAAGGTATACCATATTACTGGAACCATATTGCATGTCAAATTATCCCTTCATGACAAGAGCACATGCCCTATTACATAAATACTAATTTACACGACGCACTAAGCTGCGAGTAAGATAAAAAATGTTTTTGAAAGTAACAAAATATATTTAAATTATAGAAAATTAATTGATATTATTATTAAATTCAACTCAATATGTGAAGTTTACTACTTTTCAATCCTACTATCTCCCTAATTTTCTAAACCGAGTTTAAAATTGAAATATATATATAAGAGTTAAACATGATATAATTAATTTTGTTGATTAAAAAACAACTAGTTAACCAGTAAAAAAAATAAAGATGAACTTTTTAAAAAAATAATGAAATTAACATAAAAAAACTTTTAGATCCAATTTCTTATCTAATCCAAGTTTAAAATTAAATTATATAAAAATTATATCGATATGACTTAATTAACTTGACCAATTCAAAGATAACATAACCAACTAATACAAAAAAAAAATTGAAATAAAATTTATAGGATTAACAAATAAAACCTCTTGACTCAAAACTTTATCAGGTCTAAATTTAAAATTAAATTGTAAGAAAATTATCTCAACATAATCCATTCAACTTGACCACAAGTTTAAAATCAACTCAAACTATTGTTTAAAAAAAATTGTTCATGAAATCAAGAAGAAACTGAAATTTAAAACAAAAAACAAAGAAGAGAAATGGAATAAAAAATGGGGGCTGAATTGAATAAATAAAAAAAGAGCTTCACAGTAGCAGTAAAGCTCCATTTAAAAAAAGCATTCAAAATGATGTGCAGCTCAGGAGAAAATTAGAGATTCAAAGGTAAAAACAAAATTCTGATGATTTGCATTATACTCTCGCAATGGCTTGAAGCAATTTTATTTCCTTATTTTCCTCACGTACTTAATATGCACACCACAAACAGATACATATTTCAAGTGGAGGGCTGTTCAAGCTTACATGTCAAAGCAAATTCTCTCGGCATGCTAAACTGAAGGCCGAAGTACATAAACCATTAAAGGTGGGATTTCATAACAACATATTATACGAGCATTACAAACGGGCTCTAGAAATACTCATCTTAGGGAAACTGCACAAAGGATTGTTCCAGGCAGGCTGCATTTCTATAATGTGGGAGGAATCCAGATATAGCCATGTGTTTGAACATAACCAGCTTTTGCCAACAACTCATCTGCTTTGACCGGACCTCGGCTGCCTGGTTGGTATTGCAATGGCTTCATCTCGCCATCATCAATCCTATGCAGAAGGGGTGTGAAAATCTCCCATGCCGCCTGATGATTAGAATGAAGCAACCATCAGATTTTGAAATCCCATTTCAGTCAAGATATTTTACCAAGTTAAAACAAAACCTACCTTCAACTCATCTCTGCGAACAAAATGCTGCTGATCACCTCTAATTCTGTAAAACCAAAAACCACACTAGTTATCAATTTTGTTATTGCTATTGCTTTTGTAAAACAATTACTGTTATATCCTTCATTCGTAGCTTATGCCAACCCTTTTAAGCTCATTAGACTTCGATGCACTTTCTGGACTCTCATGACAAAAGCAACACTAAAAAATATTTTGTCAGAAAAAAATGAACAAAAGGCATGAATCATACGTGTCAAGAATCAGACGTTCATATGCCTCCGGGATGGCAACTCCTTGATAACGTTGCTTATATGACAAATCTAGTTCACTTTGAACAGTAGACATCTCAAGTCCAGGCTGCTTCACCTGCATGAGAGACATCGAGCAATTCAGAGATAAGCACAAGGACAGCTAAATATTCATGTAATCTCCAATTATAGATTTATCATGTCTCGTGCATTCAGATCATATTCTTAACCTTATACTGTGGACCTATTTTTAGATCAGCTATAATTTTGTGAACACATGGCAGAATAATTTTTCAGAAAATGGCATGTACATTCTCTTTAGCACCAATTTCCAATTTTATTGGACAAAACATTCGTGCAATTTAACAAAGGATAAAGCTTTGCATACAATTACCAAATTAGGCACATACCGTAAGTTTCATGTACATGGCTTCTGAGGGTTGCAGGCGTATCACAAACTCATTTCTTCCTTGCTTTTGACCTACAAAGTAAGATATAAGTCAAGTAACAAGATGCTTGTTGGGAGCAAATTAAATGATTTGGGAGCAGCAGATATATTAGTTTGTAAGAACAAAATTACTTTGAAAAACACCACTATAATTTATAAAATTAGCCGGTTTATAAAATCTTTTCCAAAGCTCAGGATCAACATAAACCATGGAGGAAGTAGTGATGCAGAACTCTAAATTTCAAGAGTCATACATTTGAATATATCACCAGGAACATCCTTAAATTGAACACGTATCTCTGCCTTCCTTGAATTCAATGCTTTCCCGGCCTTTAGTATGAAAGGAACCCCTGAGAAACAAAGTATGGCAATAGCAATGAGAACAAATTGCTTTGGCAATCTGAGTATATCTAAGGTTCCAAGAGATTCAGAAATCACTTCCACTGTACTGTGAAAATGTTCTGTAAATAGCAGAGTAAATGGATCCTAAAGGAAGTATACCTTCCCATCTTTCATTATGTATTCTCAGAACAACAGTTGCAAATGTTGGGGTATTTGAGTGATCAGGAACTGTTGGGTCATCTCTGTAGCCTTCATACTGTCCAAGAACAACCTCTTCATCTTTGATTGGAAGCACTGATTGAAGAACCTGAAAGTCACTGTGCAGTCAGCATTTGAATGGAATAGGTACTCTTAAGGCTCAGAGCACCAACCTTTGAAGGAACAGATAATATCACAACGAAAATTAATTCTAAACTACAAGCTTTTCTCTAAATGGACACCTAAGAGGATCGATGATTAATGTTTTTCATCTGTCAAGGAACTAAGATATTGAAGCATCTTAGTTCATGATTATCGTTGAAGACCTTTCAGATTACAAATATCAGGTGATCATGGAATGAGATACTCTCAAAACTAATTGAGTCAAAAGATACTCACCTTCACTTTCTCATCCCGGATATGTTCAGGTTTGAGAGAAACGGGCTTCTCCATGGCAACCAAACAAAGAACCTGTGACAAGAAGAAAATCGATTGATAGATTAGCCACAAATGGAACCCCTTTCCACTCTCATAATTTTCTCTTGCATGGTGATGCTGGAGAATAAAAAATATGCAACTTGCTCAGGACATGAATGCTTAAAAGATCAGTCTAAGTACAGGGCTGAGCTATTTCGTATGACAAACTAAATTCTAAAAGTAGACAGCAGTACTCTTATATCAGAATGGTCCAGAAAAATGCTTATCCTATATTCAGGGGATATTGAGACTCCAAAAAAGATGATGAAAATATAATAGTCCAGATTAAAGCCATGGCCCATACCTGTAATAAGTGATTTTGAATAATATCACGGATAATCCTGCCACAGAAAAACAAGATTAAAACTTGTCACCCAGAGAACTCCACAATATAAATTATCAGAAAACAAAAGGTTCCATAACCCAAAACTGCATTTTCAAGAAAATTTTACCCTCAGTTTTGCTAGAAGATACTGATCAAAGATTTTAAAAAGAAAAACTACATAAAGAAAGTAAAATTAAATATGCTACATATTATAACAGTATGATTGTGTCCTGAAGAAGAAAAGGTGTGGTTTCTTGGTAAGAGATCCTGCTCTATGGACTGTATGTGAACAGGTGTTTACAAAGCATACCCGTATTCATCAAAATATCCACCACGGCCTTCTGTTCCAAAATCTTCTCGGAACACAATCTGGAAAACAAAGGAGATGAAGATTGAAATTTATGATGCAATGCTTTTAATGAACAGATACTTTGGTAAATAAGACTCATAATTTGATGTTCTGAGATGACCATTGAAAGGCATAAATTCATAGCTAAAAAGTGTCACATCCCCACTATTAGCATTAGTTTTGTTTGGCACACAGTGACAAAAGATGCTCACCTGTACATTGTCAATGTTGTCGCGGTTCCAAAGAGGTAAAAAGAAGCGATTTGCAAAACGGAGTACTAGCTACAAAATACAAGCAACAAAAAGGATTAGGAAGAGATAGCAACCTTGATAAACAATGAATGCTAGATACTTCTATGTATCTTACCAAGTTCTGCACCAATTCTTTTCCCAAGTAATGATCAATTCGGTAAAGTTGTGGTTCCTCAAACAACTCTCCAATCTGGGCACTGAGTTTTTCTGCAGATTCCAAATCTTTGCCGAAAGGTTTCTCAATGACAATTCTAGTCCATCCACCAAGATCAGCTGGAAAGGATTACATGAACAGCAGTCAATAAAATCAACGCAAGAAGTTCCAGTCTGCATGAAAACTGGAAAGTTAACACAGCTACTTAAACTGATGATTTTGTCAAGTCTAGCAAATTTATCTAACCAAGGCTAAACAAGAAAAAGGGCAAGTTCAATTAGCTTTCAAGGATGAATTAAACGATGTTAAGAAAGTAGCTACAGGATAACAAAATCTCATTTAGAGGGATAAATTGAAACAAACACATAAGATTCTCCATCATTAGCAGATCCAGTGATGGCTCAGTATAACAATGGGGCCTCCAGTTTTTGCCAATCAGGAAAAATTTTAAGAGCCCCTGATGAGAAACATTCTTAAGCAAAAGCAAGAAGGTCAAAAAAGGTAACTTGATTGTCAGTATCTGCAAAAATATGTCAGTTCTCTTTTTCTTTTTCTCATAGTTCCCAAAGTGGCTATCATTCAAGTTCTTTTAACCATCAACATGACCAGACCAAATGAATATCTCATTGTGCTTATTATCTTCTTCCAATAAATACCAGATGTAAATGAGGATATTATAAAAAGAGAAAATGTCTGACTTTATGAAGTAAATGCCAAAAAAAATCTACCTTCCGATATTGGAAGCCACACAAGCAAACTGGATCAGAAAAACTTACATCTATTCATGCAACACTTTCTGATCATCCTGCAGACTGGTGGATACACTGATGGGGGGAGTGCAAGATAAAATAGTCTTCGAGACGATCCTTCTGCACTGTTTTTTGATACTTCATGCTCTGAAATTTCCTTATCCAAAAGCCGAAAGCCATCCTCAGTATCATAAGAACCACTTACATATTTAATCTGCAAAGTTGCAAAAGCTTAATATCGTATTGGTGCATGCCAGAACAGATAAAAAAAAAAAAAGGCATAGAAAGAGCTAGATTCACCAGTTGCAAGAACTTTGATACATCTTCAGAGTGCTCTGAAGCATCTTCGCCAAAATATCTGCAATGATTGTTCAATGCCAATCATTTTCCATATTTATTAAACTTATCAATAACTTTCAGCAAAAAAATAGCACCAAAATATTATATGGAAGTTTGAAAGGTAGTATTTAGCACCATTGACCAATGAACTGACAAAATGACAAACAAAGAAGCAAAAGGGAAAAACAAGAAGCCACAGTCACGAAGTACAACTCCTACTTTCTTGCTTGTATGTTTCGATGTGAACTTCACAAATCATATCAGCTTGCCCATTATTCTCTATCACTGTGAATTAAAGTAAAATCGCACACATTTTCGAGAGCATATGCGCACAAGCATGAAGCAAGCACATAGACTTCAAAAAACAATACAGATGCAAGGCAGGATATCTCACCCACGGATTCGATTTCTGAGATCATCATCTGAAATCTTGGTCCTTGCATATCCAAAAATGTAAACTTCATTTGATGGCAGAAATCCCTGCCCACCATCCCATCAAATAAAAGATCAATCGAACTTCTCTAAATTCACCAGAGACCATTCAATTATTAGTTTCAAAATTAGCAAGCAAAAGGATTGCCCTCTATTTTACCCGGCGATAAAGATTGTAGAGAGCAGGGAAAGTCTTCTTCTTGGCTAGATCACCAGAAGCACCAAGAACAATAATTGAGAGGCACCCAGTTTCGGGAACAGTCTCGTATTCCTTTGAAAATGAATCACTTCTAAAACTAGATCTCTTCTCTACCATCCATTGACCTGATCCCATGTCTTTGATATATCAAGATTTGCCTCCTCTCACTATCTTTTGTGATCTGTTCTCGTAACACAAAAATATTAGCTACAAAGCAAAGGTTATTCGTTTTGACCAAGAAACAAAATACTTAGAATTCTGTTTCTTTCCTTGGGTTTCATCGAAGTGAAAACGTGGTTGTTCTATAAAAGAAATGAAACAAAAGCTTAACTAATAAAATGGACCAAGGAAACCATTAGACAAAGAGCCTCAAGGGAAGAAGAATGCAAACCTGAAATATGGGGAATGAATCGGATCTAATCAGATGATAGAGATCAAGAAGTGACAAAGTTGATCCCAGATTTTGGTGCAACGTTTTCTGCAAATATTATAGGAGTTGGTGAGGAGATATCTATATCGCAAGTCATAAAGAGGCACAGAAAGGGTGTGTTATTTTAACGTTTTGTAAAAGCCGTAAAAATATTTTCATGGGATTTGCCTTTGCCCTCGTTGCGTTGCTCACCAAACTCTTGTTTTGTCTTTGGCCGCGGACGACCAACCGTACAGTACTGGTAAATTTTTACCCTCATGTTTTTTTCCGTGTTCAAACGTGTACACAGTTTTTTGGTGCATTTGGTCTCATTTTAACGGGGGTAATGATTGAGTAATTATAATCTTAAATAAATTAGTTATTAAATAATATTGATTAAAAACTCCTGAGCAAGATAAAATGAGATTTAAAAAGACTTTTAAATCTTATTTAAAAGATTAATAACTATTAATTAGAAAATAAACATGATTTAACATAGTAGACATACTCTATTTTCTAATATTAAATCAGAACATTATTAATGAAAGGTTATTAATTAGACTGGGAAACCGATCACTGAAATATTAAGTCAAACTATTAATAATTTTTCTAATATTTAGGGGATCATGACACATTGTTAGGTGAAGCACTTGATCTTTAAATATAAACTAATTAATTATTGAATTGATAATAAATTAAATTATTTAATTAGATTATAATTTATATTTGTACCAACGTATTAACAACCTAATGAGTCATACACATTAAAAATCATTAGTCAGAAATTAAACTAAGATTATTTAATTAAGTATGACTTAATTAAAATATATTTTAGAAATTAAGGACTAAAATATAATTAATACATAGATTATATCTTTAAACTTGGAAAAATCAAGTAAGGACTTCATTGAGTTAATTTATAAAATTATCCTGAATTAATATGTGGATATTATTAAAAGAAAAAATTGATATTCCAATTTATAAAGTTTTTCATATTTCCCTATAAATAGTAAACTATGCCTTTTATTTTTGTGTGGTTATTTGTTAGACAGAAAAACTACGTAAATCACAGAATAAAAAACTAACACTCTAGGCATAGAAATCCCTGTCTACTAAGTGCCCGTTTGTTTACGCGGTAACTTTTGCTTTTAAAGTAAACTACACAAACTGAAAGTTTGGTTATGATAAAACGCATTTCACTGTTGACATGGGACCCACACAAAATTTGGAATGAACCGCAGGTTTGCGGAAAGCAGCTCTCAGCTGTTTTCCGCAAACCTGCGGACAATGGAGAGTGAAACTCCACTATTCATATGAATAGTGGAGTCACTCTCCACTGTTCCGGTCGAACCGGGTCCAGTCCAAAGCTAAATGCAGTGAAACGGGTTCGATTCAGTTAAAAAAATTCAATTTTTATTTTTATTTTTAATTGTGTTTTATTCAAAAAATTAGAAGGTGATCGCTTGATGACGTATTATTTGCAGAATTTGATCGCAATCCCAATTTTATTCTTGATGATATTTTACATGATATCGTTGCGCGCTTAAGAAACCAAGGAAACTATAGTCCTTATCGGATGGATTTTGTACGTGATGAAATTATAGATAGTTTAATGGAACAATAAAAAATATTAGATATAAGTATTATTTATTTCATGATGTAATAGCAGTAGTTAAATCTACAATATTTAAATTAAAAACCATCAATATATATTTTAATTATTTTATAACCTCAATTTGAAAAACATTCTTTTAACCAAACACATTAAACTACTTTTTATTCAACCTTAATTTCAACCACAGTTTTAACCAAACATATATAAATACTAAACCAACCTTAACTAAAAGTACTTTTTATAAAACAACTTTTTTCAAACCAGAACCACAAAAGCTACCACAATACCTGGATTTAAGAGATTTTTCACGGATGGTTCGTGTAGATTACTGTTGGAGTTAGACATATTGTGATTTGTGACAAATCAGCTTTTAAAAAATTATTTAAAGTTGAAGAAAATCAGATCTTCAAGTAATAAATTCTTAAACAACTCTAAATTTGTATAATAAAATCTTAAAAATTATCGAATAATTTTGTTTTATTATTCTTAATTATGAGTATATGATATTTAGAAATGTAACAATTATGTCTCCTCTTTCTAATCTACGTTGCTTTCGATTAGAAACAAAAGGCTTATCAACTTGTCCTGACACCACTCTTATGCACTTTGAAATATTTGTTGTATTTCTTCTTCATTAGAACTCATCGTCGAACTTACAACAATATCTAAAGTAGGAAGACCTTGTGAATTTACCCTCTTCACATCCATATTAGTCTGATCTGCTACAAGAAACTTTACATTCTACTCCAAACAGTAAGGTGTAACACATTCTCGAAGCAATATAAGACCTTCTGAAATGTTTCATTGAGCTTTCATGGTGCTCAAGGGTTGTTATGTTTCATGGCGGCCGATCGAGAGGCTTTGTCAAAGCAGGTACTTGGATTAAACATACAAGTCTTTATTCTAATCATGGTGTGTTTGTTATAATTTTTGTGATTGGAGTTGAGTATAACCTAATTATATACGAAACTCAACAATAAAAGCTAGTTTTTTTTTTGTATTTTTAGCTTTTTTTGATCGGTGTTATATACAAAACTCAATCATAATTTCTAAAACAAATATATTTTTATAGCGTTTATGGTTCAAATTCCCAGGGTTTAAGAAAGAGATCATGAATTTCAAGAGATAAATATCAAGACTAGAAAAAAAAAATTGAATATGATTACAAGTGTGATATGTCTCTTTTCATGTATTATACAATCTTATCTTTTAATTATTTTTAAGATTTTTGTTTCATCTATAATTTTAAGTGTAAATTCTCAAAGTATAATAAAAAAGTAAAAATAAAATCAAATCTTAAGAGGTTTTATATATATATATATATATATATATATATATATAACCATCCCTAAAATTAAAAATCAATAACAACAATAAAATAATAATAATAAATGACTTATCCAAATAATAAAACTTAGAATACTCAATTTCCCAAACCTTCTCATGAACCTAACAAATTTTCACCACTAATTATAAAAAAGGTAAAAAGTTTATATGTTGTAATTTTTCAATAAATCTTTTATCCCTTTGTACGTCTTATGTGTATACATCCATACAAAGCTTCATTGAAACCCTATATTTTTTTTAGTTCTGTCATTAATTTTTTTTCTAACTTATTTATGCTTAACACAAATTTATTATTTTTTATAGCTTTTGTTGTTTTTTTTAATTCAAATAAATTGTTAAATAGTTTGATTGTTTTAATTTTTAATTATAGTTTGTTGATACATAAAATTGCAAATTAAGTTGTTATATGTTAGATTTCAAAATTAATAGCACTCATTGATATTTTTTTTTAAAATACAAACACTCAATTAAAAAAATTAAAATCCATACACTCAAATAAAAAA
>Ga0325403_1007214_pt1 | contig 10611 bp, 9 predicted proteins | sample PopdelMetagenome_19_FD_205665 | JGI IMG/M metagenome (GOLD analysis project Ga0325403, IMG submission 205665) | Populus deltoides microbial communities from Bellville, Georgia, United States - Xylem-PdKOR-R4 | ecosystem: Host-associated > Plants > Phyllosphere > Stem > Wood/Secondary xylem...
ATGATAATTTCTTTAAATCCCTCGTAGCCCCACCCACACACCCAAAGTCAACCTACCCAAAAATTCTTGCTCAATTAAAAAAAATACCAAAAAATAAAACAGCATTAAATTTTTAATACTATATTTCCTAGCTTAAAAAATTGTCCTTCTTAGTTCTTTCCTCTATTAAAAAACCATCCAAACACATCCTTAACATGACCTTTCCTCCTTCCCTCTCTCTCACAACTTTTATTGCTATAAAAATCACTCTCCCTCCCTCTCTCTCTCTATCTCTCTCTGAAATCAAGCAAACCAGAATAACCGAACCCCACCTCCCTCTCTACATTTTCTCTTATAGTGCGAGTGTGTGTGTCTATCTGTAGAACTAGACAGTTTGTGTGTCTTACTAAGCAATGTAGAGTACAGCTTCTTTTTCCAACAATGGCCAAGTGTCACACCAACAACATAGGTTCTTTACTCCTCGACCACACCTCTACCACCACCACCGCCACCGGAAATCACCATTCCCGTCTATGGACAGCCTTCTCCCGCAAAATTTTTGATGCTGTCAGCTGTGGTGGCAGCTCACGGTATCGCCATTACGAAGATGACATCCCCTCCTTCACCACCACCGCTACCAATGCCACCGCTAATGTTTCAAGAGAGAAACAGAACAAGACAACGCTTAGTGTTACTATTAATTCAAGAAAAGAAGAAAACGGGAATCAGCAAAGCTTGAATGTTGAAGGAGAGAAAGGAAGAGTTAAAGTAAGAAATGGGAAATCAGAGAAGTTGTCAGATCTGTTGAGTATGGCGGAGGCGGAGAGTGAGAGTGAGACCAGGAAGAAAGTTGAGGTTTTGGAAGGGATGAAAAAGGTTGTTAGAGAATTGCAAGTTGATGAAGGAGTGAAGAGAAGAGAAGCTGCATGTAATGTAAGGTTGTTGTGTAAAGAAGATGGGAAAGCAAGAGTTACTCTTTCTATGTTAGGAGCTATTCCTCCTCTTGTTGGAATGCTTGATTTGGAGGACTTTGAGTGTCAAATCGATGCTCTTTATGCTTTGCTTAATCTTGGGATCGGAAATGATGTGTGAGTATCCCCATTTTTTTGGTCTTTTTTTCAAGATTAATGATTGTCTTTTTCAAAGTTAGATTTTGTGCTCTCAAATTTTGTAAGTAATTTGGGGTTTCCATGGTTTATTTGATGTCAATCGAGGTCTCTTGAAGTGGGATTTTGGCTTTCTCAATTTGTGATTTTGTTTCAAGGAGAAGATGCTTTCTGTGTTTTGATTGATTTTGATGAGTAAAGGTTTTTCGTTTTTTGGTTTTGGATTTCAATGGTTGATTTGATGTTAATTCGAAGTCCTTTTCTGATAGCATTCTCAGTTTGTACATTGTTTTGTTTTGATTGAATTTTTTTTTTAATGTTCTGGCTCCTAATTTGATAAAAGGAGAAGTCTTTTTCTGTGTTCTGGATGTGTTAAAGAATAATTTGAAGTCGCTGTTTCCTTTAGTTATACATGACTGAATTACGTGGATTAATTTGCTTTTTAGATCAAGAATGTAGTGTCATTTTCTCGCATTTGTTGTTTTCTGTTTTTTTTTTTTTTAATTATTATTAACATGTTATATGATTTGATTTTGACAAGTCATCATCCATGTTATTTTCTTGAAACAGTTTTTGCATTTATTTTTACACTAATGTGGACTAAATATGGTTCTGTTAACAAAATTTTGCAGGAACAAAGCTGCCATTGTTAAAGCAGGAGCTGTTCACAAGATGCTAAAGATCATCGAATCTCCAAATGCTGCAAATCCATCTGTATCTGAAGCGATAGTGGCGAATTTTCTTGGGTTGAGTGCATTGGATTCGAATAAACCGATCATCGGCTCTTCGGGTGCAATCCCCTTCTTGGTGAATTCCCTCAAGGATTTGGATCACAAAAATAGGTCCCAAGCACAACAAGATGCTCTTAGAGCTCTGTACAATCTTTCGATATCCCCATCAAACATCTCATTTATTCTAGAAACAGATTTGATCTCATTTCTGATGGGTTCGCTGGGAGACATGGAAGTGAGTGAAAGAGTTCTTTCAATTTTGAGCAATGCAGTATCAACCCCGGAAGGTAGAAAGGCAATTAGCGCCATGCCAGATGCTTTCCCTATTTTGGTTGATGTCTTGAATTGGACCGATTCACCAGGTTGCCAAGAAAAGGCATCTTACATATTGATGGTGATGGCACACAAAGCATATGGAGATAGACAGGCCATGATTGAGGCAGGAATCGTATCATCCTTGCTTGAATTAACGCTTTTGGGTAGTACTTTGGCGCAGAAGAGGGCTTCAAGGATCTTGGAATGTTTGAGGGTTGATAAAGGGAAACAAGTTTCGGGGAATTATGGTGGCAATATGGGTGCAGCAGTGTCTGCTCCTATTTATGGAACTCCATCATCTTCTTCAAACCCCAACCTCGTTTCAAAGGAGTGTCTAGAGGAGACAGAAGATATGATGAGCGAGGAAAAGAAAGCTGTGAAACAATTAGTCCAGCAGAGTTTGCAGAACAATATGAGGAGAATCGTCAAGAGGGCCAATTTGCCGCAAGATTTTGTTCCATCAGAACATTTCAAGTCCCTCACATCAAGTTCAACCTCCAAGAGTTTACCATTTTGAGGACATTGGATCAATCACAAAAGGATTGAAGAGGAGCAACTTGAAGTTAGTGTTTCTTTTCATTATCTTAAAACCTTCTACTCTCCTAGTGGCAGTAGTAATGTATGAAATACCACCATATGTTGAAATTTACTATATAGTTAATCAGAAACTTAGTAAAAAAGTTCAGTTTTTGGTGCTTGGATGAGTTACAAATCCTTCCATTGAGATCTACTTTGACTTTTAAGTCTGTTTGCAGAATGCTTGTGATATAATAATTAAAAACAACCATGAAATGGTGAGATCTTTTTCCTACAGTTGCTTCCTGTCAGTAGCATAGCATGACCTGGAAATTTGGAAAAATCAGAGGGATGATTTTGTCATTGCCTGCTAGATAGACATTGTTATGGAGAATCCCCACAATCAAGGGGGGTCATTTTCAACCCTTGCAGTACATTTTTGTCCACCCTTCTGGCCCCTTGCCCTTATTTTTATATTCCCACCATGTTACATCTGTCTTGAAAGAGGGGTCAGTGATATTCTTTTGCACATATTTATGGCCTGGCTATTCACTGCCTATTCGAATCTGTCATCTTGTTAATCAGTAATGTTTTTTTATTCAAGCTCTAAACAAGAATCTTTGGACTTTCAGAATTGATTGAATTTTTTACTTCTTGTTGTGAGATCTTGGAGAGTAATCCCTTCATTCATTTGATTAGTATTTTTCACTTGCTGCACAACATGTGCATTGACCTGGTTTACTGATATATTTTACAGGCCAGCAGAGGAAGAAGAATCTGAGATTAGCTGTACTGCGTGTAGCACCTGTGCAACTTTGCTCCCCACAAGGTTCATATTTTACATCATATTGCATGGTGGGGTATGGTCATTTTGTAATCTTTTATGCTATACCTTATCATTTCCCTGTCCTGCAGCTTTTCTTGTTGGCCTGCTTTGTTGTAAATATATTCTGCTGTAATATTAGCACTTATCTGTACAATCTTGGATAACTTATTCTATGCATGCAAGCACTTACAGCTCCATTTGCGTCCGCAGCAAGCGAGTTGAAACTTCGAACTGAATTTTTCTCATAAACCCATAAAATTCTAGGGAACTGCCGATGTCCATAGGCCGGATGTGATGGACATCGACGGCGGATTAGATTTGGGGTCCATCCTATGGAGTGCTTTGCATCATTATGAAATTATTGTCTCCAGTTACACCTCTTGCAACCTGATTACACATTGGAAAAAAGTTCACATTTGGCACGCTTCTTTTTCGTGATTTATAGTCATCAATGAAAGTTATTGGAAGCAGTAGCTTGTTGGTGAATGAATCAAGGGCAATTAATTCTGTTTTTTCTTATATGACGCTGACAGCTGAGGAGATGGTAGATCATAAACTATGTTGTGCATCTCCATAATTTGGGCAGGGGTCCATTTTCTTAATGTTAAAAGAGCCAGAGGATGCTTTGCTGGAGAAGATGGAGACAATAAACTACATTAGGTGTGTAGCCAATACAGTTTATGGGAAAAAGGACCGCTACTTGTAGTGTAGCTCTCCTCTTATGAGGTGGTCAATTTTAGGAAGTTGGGGCTGCTGCTGCTGAATACTAGAGGTCTAGCTACTATAACGATCCCTTTATAACTGAGAAAGATACAGGGGATTGTTGAGAGTTATGGTGGGCAGGTTTGTGAGTGAGTTCTAGTCGTATATTTACTGCTTGCCTGCCGCAACAGGTAGATTTGCAGCTTCTTATGACAGATACAGTCACAATGGCCCATTATGATTTATCTCAACAACTGGCCAGAAGAATTAAATGTCACTATTCTCCATCCGCCATTAAATTAATTTACAGATTTAAATAAATTAGGGTAGATCTCCAAGAAATAACTCTTTTCCTTCTCTTACAGACATGAATCCCTTGCCTACACAGCAGTAAATTAGGTTATGACGAAAAGAAAAGACTCCACAAGTGAAGGGAATCCCCAAAAAATAAAAGAGTAAAGGGGGAGTGGGGCTAGTTGCTTTCTTCACTCATCGGTGACCAGTCTGACAAAAAGATGAATTTGCCCTAATCATGAAAAAAGGGTGAAAAAGATGAACTTGCTCTGCTTAGTGCTTTTGGGGTATGGGAAGTCTGGTGATTAAGCTGGTCAAATGCAATGCAAGCAGCGTTGTAGCAGTAGGATGCCGTCTGGCCTACCATGGAGTCTTTTAGCATCCTAGCAAATAAAAGAGCCCATCCTCTTAAATTGATGTTTCTAACTTCTTCCAACTAGAAGGTTCTGCAATCTGACAACAAATGTCCTGGCATTGGTTATGTAAACTTATAATCAAAAGAAAAAACAAAATATAGGAAGATTCATTGCTCCCTTTCAAAAAAAAAAAAAAGAATTTTTTTGGTTTAAAATTGAATTTTTTATGGTTTTAGATTATTTTAAAGGGTTGATAAATTTTAAAAATAAAAAAATATTATTTTGATGCATTTCCGAGTAAAAAACACTTTAAAAAATAATTGCTATCATGATATTAAAGTATACTTTGATTAAGCTTAGTTGTGTTGGGGTGATATTTGAAAGTGTTTGATTAATTAATAAACACTATAATTTTATATATGTTTCATTAAAAACTTTTTTGAAATATTGGTTAAAAAAACTATAATTTTTTACTTTTTAGAACTTAATTTTTCAATTTGCAATCACAAAAACACCATAATTAGTAAGATAGTGTTCGAGATTGTAGTAATAGTTGTTTTTAAAGTGTTTTTTTTTGCTTAAAAATATATTAAAATAATATTTTTTTTAAAAAAATTATTTTCAACATTAACATATCAAAACAATCCAAAATTATAAAAAATAATAATTTGAAGTAAAAGAAAATTTCAAAAAATTTAAAAAACACCTTTTGAATGCAAAAAACAAACACGTTCTAAATACAATTTGTTTGAGTAGGTTAACTCAGAAAATTCACGAATATTTTATTTTAAAAGTGATTTTTTAAAATTATTTTATTAGTTTAGAATTAATATATTTTTAGCATTTTTAGATTATTTTAATTTACTAATATTAAAAATAATTTTTAAAAATTAAAAAATATTATTTTAATCAATTTTCAAATAAAAAATACTTAAAAAAAACTAATATCACACTACTTCCATGTATTATAATGCAATAATGTCCATGACTTTAGCAAGAGATCATAAATCAAGACAGTCAAGTGAGCAAGGACGGTTGTCCTTGCAGAGAGCATACCCCATATTATATGGGGTCCTCCCCGCTCCTCCTCCTAGTGAAATATGATCTGTCAATTTGCTGATCAAACCGTCCGATTTGGTGGGCCTCGAAATGCTTAGATCAAGGAGAGAGAGATTGGCAGCTTTCAGGCCACGGTCTGCATTTCAAGGGTGGTTGCATCACCGTCCCACAGCAGAGCATTCTGTGTCAATGCTCCTGTCTGCCACCGACAGGCATTAACTTTCTATATATATACATTTAAATACTTGTTTCGCTTTTAAAAAATATTTTTAATTAAATAATACATTTTTATTTTCAATCTTATTTTTAAAGCCTTTCTCATTCAATCTTCCAAACTTCTCTAATTTTCCAATTCAAACAAGCTTGATCTAGTATCTGCACGACTTAAACTCCACTTAATTTATTTAAAAAAAAAACTTGTAATGTGATATTAAAATTTATTTTTTTATGGTTTTTTTCTTAATAAATGAGGTAAGGTTTGAGTCTCGTCCAGGTGCGTGTTCATTAATTTAGATAAAAATATCTAATAACGATAAAAAAAAAAAAAATGTAAGAACAAATTGGGGTAATTCTTCTTTTTACCTCATGGTCATTTTTGAAATAAAATGTAAGGGTAATAAAAGCCAAGAACATGGGAAAATCAAGCTGCTACTAATATATATATATATCACCATTACAGCATGGCATGCCCAGCAAAAGTATCATAAATCAAGTTCTTGGATAACAGGAAAAGAACAAGAAACAATCTTATGCTCATGGATTGACATGGTTCTAACTTCAACACCAATCTTTTAAACATTAAAACTCAAAAAAGCATGCAAGATGCAAAGATTTTCACTAGGCAAAGTGCTCTAGCTTCACAAGGTGAAATGGTGTAGTAATAGCAGATTTGCTTCGTGTAAACATGCACGCCTACCCATTCACAAAGGGCTCAAGCAGATCCCATGTATCCATAACTGGGATAAGGGCATCACTGTATTGGGCATTTTTACTTCCCAGACAAGCTTGAATCAGTGTAGATGGCACGCACAAATTAAGATCTTTGGAAATGTACCTCAAGCTCTACTAAATCGTAAATTGCAATTCTTCTACTTTAGCATTACCTCCTTAATCTGTAAAATTCAAAGGCATTTAAATTGCTCATGTGTATTCAGAAACAAATTAAAAAAAAGAAGCTAAATTAGTGTTTCTTCAGATACAAAAGGTTTCATGCTTTCATGCAAAGCATATTTAATCAGTTTTTGGTGTCGTATATATCCTCATTTAATGGAACATCTACAGCTAATGTAAGAACAGGCACCAGCCACCAATGATATCAAGACGCAGGTTGTTGTTTTTGCAAAGCCAATCCATAATCATGTTTACTTGCTTTCAGTAACAGGGAGGTATATGCCTTCTGCTGCCAGCCAAACATTGTCAGCACGCTTTTCTCGGACACCGCACACCTATATTAGCAAATAGATCAGGAAGTATACAAAAGAATTAATTACGAAAACTTAAAAAAGCAGCATGATCTCTGTAAGATGTCCTCTGCTGCCGAAAAACAAAACACCACTATGAGTATCTGCCAAAGTTTATTCTCCTTTTTCATAGATAAATTAGTCACCACCCCAAGAAGCCCGTTAGGATTTTAGTTCAGTCAAGTTAACCAAACACGCATGGTTCCAGGGCTGTTGTAGGGAAAAAAAATAACAGCTAGGTGCAAACTTAAAGTCTCTAAAGACAAGCTTCAAAAATGTTACTAGTGCTATCTGCAATGCTTTTTATTACCTCCTGCTGCCCCCCAGCAATTCGTTGGTATCTCTTGTCATGACTATGCAAGTAGCCATTGGTGTCAACATGGTGAAGACGAATCCTTTGGTCTTGCTTCCATGTCTTTCCACTCCCTTCAATCATAAGCCTGGAAAAGGAAGGTAGCATGAGTTTCCAGACAAAGAAGTTCAAGGCATAAGAAAAACTTGAAAGAATGTTATATAGGTTCACCTCCAGTAATCTCCGGTATCAGATTCATTCTCCCCCCCAAAGCAACTAACCTACACCAAGCAAAGTGAGAGGATTGTGTCATTCATACAATATACATGTTTAACAGTCCATTAAGTTATTCTATGGTCACTGAAGTAAAATTACCATTACACAACACAGTGATTAACATCAATACTTCTTCATCAAGCCATTTAACTACAGAATATTCAATGCGTTTTTCCCCTCAGGACAGAAACTGAAAGTCAATGTAAGTGTTCAGGTCAATGAAATCTTTCATCTGAAAAGGCAGTGATACTCCCCGTAAAACAGGGGCCTCCACAATCAACTAATCTCTAATATCAAATCATTTCCATAATTTTCCCATAAAACAGGGGCCTCCACAATCAACTAATCTCTGATATCAAATCATTTCCATACTTTCATTTAGTAGATATGTGCATAATGAACCATAATATCCAATGCCATTATTATATACAAGTTTGGCTATTCAGATTCAACAGTCCATGAAAGGCAATAGAAACAGATGCAGAACAGTTAAACCCATACTAACCTCTAGGTTGCCAGAGATTGGGGATGCATGCAAATGACTGTGCAGCCACTTCCTAGTCTTCATGTGTTGCAAACGGATAATTGTCCCAGTTTTAATGGAGTCGCCTTGTTTAGCATTTGTCCCTGGCTGAGGCCTAACAATCTACAAAATAGAACTTCCATCTCATCAAATACAACAACAGAACATCCAATCATCCATCCACGGTTTACCAACCAAAATAAAAAAAAGGGTTTTGCCATCTCCACACCAAAAAGCCATTCTACAATCATTTTTTGGTAAAGTAACAAAACTACCCTTTTTATTTGGTAAAAATTCAAAGATGTTACTTGAAAATTAAAGGTCAACTGTGTCTTTGTATTCGCTAATAAATGTTGTATGAGATTCTTTTCACTGTCCGAAAATTGCCACAATGAAAATGCCATTAAGCAAGCACAAGTTTCACCAGCACGAACCAAATTTCTCAGTATTAATATCATAACCTCATGAGTAGCAGAAAACTATTTTTATAAAACTAAAAGCTTGCACAAATCCAAATACCTATTCAGGAAAGCTAAAGATGTACGATTGAGACACGAAACTATACATTTTGAACTACTTTCAATCACTAATTACTTCCAAATACAAAAATGTTATAAAAAACTCATAGCCCATACCATGGTAGCCAAGTAAATGAAAATTAAAACACACAAAACAAAACAAAGAGCCGAAAAACAGAGAGATATGTAGAGTTACATACCCAATAGCTATTAGCATCGTCAACATTAGGAAACCCAGTAACAGATTGCTGCCCACTTCCAGAGCCATATGGCACATCATGTGAATGCAGTCGATACTTCGTCCTCTCGTGCATCAGCTTAACAACACTCCCATAAGTAATCTAAAACAAACCAAAAATTCATTAGGACCCCAACTTTATTCGAAACCTCAATTTCAGTTCCTGAACAATTTAATTTCCCGAATTGGGTACCAAAAGGTTTCAAAAAACTCTTAGTTCTTGATCTGAATACGAACCCATTAAACATTATTCCTCAAAATTAAGCTCAAATTAGTCTCTCTCTCAGCTCATCTATTTTCTCAATTAGGGACTCATTTAAAATTTGCTCAAAATTAAAAAGAAGCAAAACAACTAATCTGACCTCGAGACCGGAATCAGAGGCGGCGGAGGCAGGGGAGAAGGAAGCGCCGTCAAGATCAAGATTGAGGAAGAGGAAGATAGAGAGACCGAAGAAAGCAAGAGCCATGACGAAGAGTAGAGCAATGAACCAGTTTTGTTGCCAGAAAGGGATTAGTGTTTCTCTGTACACGATTCTAGTTGCAGTCGGCTGTGATCGTGATTGTGATGATGAAGATGATGAAGAGGGTTTTCTTCTCGAGAGGGATTGCTGGCCAGAGGAAGCCACGGTGATTAATCAGATTTAGAGATTTCTTTTTTATTTTGGTTTTTTTTTATGGATACGGGGATGAGATGCAGAGAAAGGAAGGAGGAGAAGGAGGGGGAGGGGAGTTAACTGCGTTTAGTGACATGCGTTGAGCCAATGGGAAGATGACAGGTGGAGTATTGGTGATGTGGAGAGCTGGTATTGGGTGGAACTGGCCATTGACTTGGAAGTTGGAACTTCACTTAAATTTGGATTTAAAAAAAAAAAATAGCTTAGAAATTTAAAAATTTTAACAGAATAATACAAGTTAAAATTAAAGTATTTTAATAAAATGACATATTTTTATATTATTTTAGATAAATATTTATTTGTAAGATCGTCGGGTGAGATACAAGAGGTGACATATTTTTAAAGATATTTAAAAATATGATATTAATTTCGTCGGGTGAGATACAAGAGGTGACATATTTTTAAAGATATTTAAAAATATGATATTAATTACTTTTTAAAATAATTTTTATTTGGAAATATAATAAAATAATATTTTTTATTTTTTAAAAAATATTTATAACATTGATATATTAAATGGATTTAAAAATATTAATTAAAAATTAAAAAAATAAAATTTTTCGGTAAAATGAAACGGTATATTAAATCAACGTCCTTAAACTTAGCTATTTCCAGTCACGGCAAAGTAATTGTCGCGTTTAAATAAAGCGAGAAATGTTTAATTGAATTAGTAAATAAATAAGTTTAAAGGCTACTCTATCTTTATTCTTTCCTTCCTTTCCTTCCTTTCCTTCTCCTTGCTCTGG
>Ga0325403_1007215_pt1 | contig 10611 bp, 7 predicted proteins | sample PopdelMetagenome_19_FD_205665 | JGI IMG/M metagenome (GOLD analysis project Ga0325403, IMG submission 205665) | Populus deltoides microbial communities from Bellville, Georgia, United States - Xylem-PdKOR-R4 | ecosystem: Host-associated > Plants > Phyllosphere > Stem > Wood/Secondary xylem...
GCAGCCCAACCCTTAACACAAAAAGTTGCAAGGGCAGCGAGGGAGGTGTGGGGTTGTTTTTTTCACGGGGGTGCATTTGGCATTGAAGGGATGATTCATGAGAAAATGATCAGCATAAGTTTTGGTGAGGCTGTAGATCATGAGGAGCGGGCACCTGATGCTACCTACGCAAGGACACTTGGCGCTAGGGCTGCCCAGCCATTGCGCGGGCAAACCCGAGCGCCACCTGGCGCTTGGGTCTAGGCTAGGAGTGAGCAAAAAAACTGAAAAAACAAAAAAAAATAACTGAAAAAACCAAACCATGAAAAAAATTGATTAAAATTTAAAAAACCGACCGGTTTGGTTCGGTTTCGGTTTTATAAGCCTAAAATCGAACCGAACCGAACCGAATCCAAACCGAAAAAACCAAGCCAAATCAGTTTGAACCGGTTTTTGTCCTAAAAAACTGAATCGAACTGAAATGGTCCAGATTGAACCGGTTTCAGTTCGGTTACGGTTTTTTAAAAAAAAATTCGGTTTTTTTAATAAAAACCAAACCGAACCGAAAATGATCACCCTTAATCCAGGCAAAGGCCTGATTAGCTATGACAGCCCCAATGCCACGTGGCGCAAAGGCAGCACAAGCGTTAGGTTTCCGCTTCTCATTGTTATTATAATATTATTACTTATAATAAAAATATTAATATTTTATACCACAACTGATAATATTTTCAATATTCATACTATTAATTATAAATAAAATAATAATATTTATAGCATAAATAATACTATTTTTTATACGAATATTTTAAATTTTAATAAAAAATAATAATTTTTTTAACACAAATACTATTCATCATAATAAAATAATAATATTTGTAACACCAATTATACTATTTTTAAGAGTAATACTTTTAATTATAAGAAAAATTAAAATAATTATAACACAAACAATACTATTTTTTAATTAATACTTTTAATTATAATAAAAATTAAAATATTTAAAATTCTTCATCAAGACCCAATAGAATTGGATCACGTAAGACCCATTGAGCTTGGGTTCTGACGCCGGACCCAAGATAATGGGTCCTCCTTCAGACCTAAGCGTCAGGTGCCCCACATTGAACAGGCGCGGGCAGGCTTACCCTAAGCAACCACCATCACCATATGGCGCTCAGATATGCACGTGAACGGGTGCTGCTTGGCTCACCCCAAGCACCCCGAAGCACCACCGGGTGCTCGTGCCTGCGTGCTGGGTTAGCACTTGAGCAGGGCAACCCAAGTGTCAGGTGTCCGCTTGTCATTGGTATTATAATATGATTACTTATAATAAAAATACTAATATTTATACCACAAATGATAATATTTTTAGTATTCATACTATTAATTATAAATAAAATAATAATATGTATAGTACAAAAAATACTATTTTTACATGAATATTTTAAATTTTAATAAAAATAATAATATTTTTAACACAAATACTATTGATTATAATAAAATAATAATATTTGTAACACCAATTATACTATTTTTAAGAGTAATACTTTTAATTATAATAAAAATTAAAATATTTGTAACACAAATAATACTATTTTTTATACTTTTAATTATAATAAAATTTAAAGTATTTAAAATTTTTCATCAAGATCCAATAGAATGGGGTCACGCAAAACTCATTGAGCTGGGGTTATGACCCCGTACCCTAGATAATCAGGAACTTTGCCATGACCCAAGCGTGTTGGCTCTCTCTAGGACATACCATCGTCACGTGGTGCTCGGGTCTGATAGCTACGTAAGGGTCGCCTAACGCCACGTGGTGTTAGGGCAGACCAAGCGTCAGGTGTCCATCTCCCGTTGTTATTATAATATTATTACTTATAATAAAAATAGTATTGTTTGTGTTATAGTTGTTTTTTTTTATTGTGATTAAAAATATTAATATTAAAAATAGTATTATTTTTGTTATTTTTATTTTTATTTTTATTAAAAGTATTAATATTAAAAATAGTATTATTTATGTTATAATTATTTTTATTTGATTAAAAGTATTAATATTAAAAATAGTATAATTTTTTTATTATTATTTTTACTTTTATTATGATTAAAACTATTAATATTAAAAATAATATTATTCGTGTTATAATTATTTTTAGTTTTATTATAATTAGATGTCTGGACGCGTTCACGCTTAACTCAAGTTAGGTTGACCACAACAACGCCCACCCTCAAGTTGGATTTGGACGCATCCACACCCAACTACATGTGTGTTAATATAATAATGTGTGTTATAAATATTATTTTTTCTCTTATAATTCAAAGTATTTATATCAAAAATATTACTATTTATGTTATAAATATTATTATTTTTATTATAATTCTAAATATTCATATAAAAAATATAATATTGTCTGTGTTATAAATATTATTATTTTTATTATAATTAATATTATTAATAAATTTGAAAAAAAATAATTATTATTAATATAAAAAACATTATTTTTTATATTATAAATTTTTACTGTTATTTTTATAAAAATAAAAAGTAAATCCACCGCAGAGCGCGTATATGCAATTAGTATGATGTAAAAGTGACCAAGCTAAGTACCTCAACTGTGGATTGAAGAGATGATACCGGGTTGACCCGCGTCATTTCAACTTTTACTTTTAGTTTTTATAAAGAAAACAATTGAAAACGGATCTTATTATTAACCCACCCGGTCACTCGTTCATTCATTTATTTAATAGTGGTATTGGTACGGCCACTCCTCTCTCTTAGAGACAGAGGGACTGCTAGAGAGAGAAAGTTCTGTGTCTAAATTCCCTAAATTTCTAAAATTAGGTTTCTTTCATGAACGAGAGCTTTCTCAAACAGAACCCCAAATAAATCCCATTATCAAACAAAACCATGGCGGAGCACTTAGCTTCAATCTTCGGTACCGAGAAAGACCGAGTTAATTGTCCTTTCTACTTCAAGATTGGCGCATGCCGTCACGGCGATCGCTGCTCTCGCCTCCACAATCGCCCCACCATCTCTCCCACTCTCTTATTATCCAACACGTACCACCGCCCTGACATGATTACTCCCGGTGTCGATGCTCAAGGCCAGCCACTCGACCCACACAAGATCCAGGAGCATTTCGAAGATTTTTATGAGGATATTTTTGAAGAACTAAGCAAATTTGGTGAGATCGAGAACCTTAATGTTTGTGATAACCTCGCCGATCACATGATCGGTAACGTTTATGTTCAGTTCAAGGAGGAGGACCAAGCTGCCGCCGCTTTGCAATCTCTTCAGGGACGATTTTACTCTGGTCGTCCTATTATCGCCGATTTCTCTCCAGTCACTGATTTTCGTGAAGCTACCTGCAGACAGTACGAGGAGAATAACTGCAATCGTGGTGGTTATTGTAATTTTATGCATGTGAAGCTGATTGGGAAGGATTTGCGGAGAAAGTTGTTTGGAAGATATCGGGGATACAGGGTCAGTAGGAGTCGGAGTAGGAGTGTGAGTCCGAGGAGGAGGGATAGAGATTATGATAGGCGTGAGAGGGATTACAGAGACAGAGACCGTGATTATCGTGGAAATGGGAGGAGGAATGACAGAGACGGAGGGAGGAAAAGACACGGGAGTCCGAGGAGGAGCAGGAGCCCGGTCAGGGAAGGCAGCGAGGAAAGAAGGGCCAGGATTGAGCAGTGGAATAGAGAGAGGGAGGAGAAGCAGTGATTTAAAGAGGGAGAAAGTTGTCTTGGCTGGTCTAGGAGTGGAGATGTATGTTGGCATTTTTCTCTTATTGGTAATGATTCTAGGCTCTAGTGTTTGGTTTTCATCTTTTCTTTTGCTTTGAATATTTGACTCTTTTTATGAAGGATTCGTACTATTTTTGTTGGTACCTTTGTTATGGAGTTAATTATGTCAGTTAAGCTTTAGTTTAGTAATTATTCTTCTTGGTATTAAATTGTTTTTATGAATCCTATCTTTCTTGTTCTCTGTCTTTTGGTTTTGGGTTTGTGTTACTTATATCTCTTTACATTGAACTGTAAAACCGTGCCTGCCAAAGCGTGTATTTTGCATATTAATTTGACTGGCAATGTTAAGAGTGATTTATTCAATTTCATACCAATATGTAGTGATCCTTTCTGATGTACGATGAATATGCTCGAATCGTTACCTGTGACCTGCGAGCATTAGCTTTAAGTTACTTGTTTCCATTGCACATGCTAATTATTTTTGTGCAAATACATTGTTTATTATGACCCGCGTCATGCTCTAAGGACTTCTCTTTTACTTCTATAGTTTTAGCATTTAAATCTAGCAGGTTGCTGGTCGCATAAATAAATTCTATATAGATGATTGCTGCCACTAGGCTTTGTAGTAAAAGTCATGGTTGTTGGCGGAAATTCGTGGTTGCTATTTGAAAATTGTTTTGAGCTGGGTTAGAAGTTGGAGTAAAGCATTGGTCAACTGGATGAAAGAAAGGCTCATTTAGAGTACTTTGTATTTAGAGCATTGGTGAATGGATGCCTTGCTATGGATTTTTTTTTCATGGTAAAATCTTTCAGTAATCTAAATAAAAATCTGGTTTTGGTTTTCATATAGTGGTTAGACTACTGTGATACGTTCATAGGAAGTGGAAGTATATTTAGATCACGCAGGAAGATTCCAGGTTTTTGTTTTTTTGATTTGATTGTCGTGTCTTTGATGTACTATAGGCTGATATAAAATTGAGGCTGGCCCAAGCTCTAGAACAGCTTAACATGTTGGAAGTCTTGAATTGTCAAGAGGAAGTGTAACTAACCAAACTGACATGCTAAAAACTGCTATCTCACCCTTGAGACCACTAGGTTAAGCTGCTAACTTGCCCACCATGTGTGGTATATGATGAGTCTGGGTGCCTTTCACATGATTTAATATAATAGCAGCTTTTTGTCCATGCTATCGAATGCAGGAATGCATATTCCCCTGAGAAGTCCCTGAGAAAACTGGAGTTCGGAATACACTAGTTTAAATGGATTTGCTGTTAGCTGTCAACTTTTTGTATGGGATTTTCCCTTTTGGGTTGTGCTCAGGTTTGTTAGAGACGAGGTTTTAGTTAGGGCAATCGGTTAACTTCATTATTCACACGCACTTGACAGCGGTGCTCAAAAGGCTAAAGCATTGCTTTCATGTTTATAGAGGCTCATTCGATATTAAATTTATTTGGCAACTCTCATGTTTTTATTGAACTTAAAACTTCTTTAGCAGCTTGTAGGTGTAGGGAACTAGGGATTGATCCTGCCAGCAGATACATCATATAGGCAGGGTGACCTGGGCCCAAAAGTTGTGTTCTACACGAGTATGGACAAATCCCAATGATTCCCCCCCTTGTTGTTTATAGGCAATTTAGGATTGTTTGTTTTTTCTAATCATTATTCCATCTGTCTTTAGGTTAGGGTCAGTTCTGGATCTCTGAATTGGGCCAGTTGAACACGAAGTTGGTCAGAAAAAGGGCACGGTGTTCATGTCCAGTTAGGTACTGTTTGTTTCCGTGATAGACTGTTTTTTTTTTTAAATTGAATTCATTTTGTTTGCTACGAATTATTTTATTTTGTGTTTTTGGATAAAAAAAGAATTTTAAAATTTTAAAATAAAATATTATTTTGATGTGTTTTTTTAAAAAAACAAACAAGCCGACAAATACTACCATAGTGGGTATTAAATGTGTATCAGAAATATATCCTTTTAAAGAGGATAAAGAATTTCTGGCACAGCCTCTGATTATCATGTTCTTTTGTTGCTATGAAAAGCAACATGGCTTATATTCTCAAGAGATCTGTTATGATACAAAATCCAGATGACTGTGGTCAGTAGGAAGAAGTCCATGCACCAAATGAAATGGGTCGTGGAAGTTGATTATTATTGATTTCGAAATAGGGAAAGGTTGTGATTGTGGGTCCTGGAACTTGATGGTGCAGAAGAGGTGAACCAGGATCATAAGAGCTCCTGCTGATTTGCTAGAATGGTGCATGAACAGTGAGGGGAGCTTGATTATTCTGAATGACAAGAAAGGAAAAGAAAAGAACACCCTTGATCCTCGGTTGCCTGCCTTGCAAATGCTGTAGTGGTGTTGCAGTGGCGAAATAGTATCCATCTTAACATTGATTTCCTAAGGTTTCCAGTGGCGAACTGCTTCCCTGTGAACTTTGATGGTAAGGTGACCAATAAACTTTGGGATAATTACATGTTTGATCTTTTCTTCGCGTCCTCAACTTTAATAATTTTATAATACTAGGTTTGCATGCAATTGAACAACTACTCTGGTATGATTTAGCCATCGTCGTATTATCAAACACGTGGTGGGTATTCTCATCGCTTTCATCAAACAACCTACCTTTTCCTTTTTATTCCCGGCCTAGAACTTTCTCAGATCACAAAACATAATATAATGGCAATTCTCCTTCACGACCAGCAAATAAATAATAACCATTCGAGAAGCCTTGTATTTATTTTGCCCTTGTTCACAGAAAGAGCCTTCCTTTCTATTTTCCCTTTCGAGTTAATATCATAACCCAATCAATATTCCTGAGAGAAAAAGAAAAGGCTTCTTTCTAGGCTTGGACTAGGAAGAGCCCAATCACCGATTATACCTAAATCATCATCAATCCTAGCCATGTTTTCAAAATCTTTTCTTTCTCCAATCATCTCTGCTGTCCCCCTATCTAGACCCAAATCTAATAATAGATTCATCTCTTTAGATCTAAACCCAAATCCAAATCCAAATCCAAATCCATCGTAACACCATGTGCTCTTGCACAAAACCCCCATAAATTCATTTCTTCTTCAACCCGTTTCTTTGAAATATCTCACCAAATACTGCCATGTAAAAATAGATAAAAGGTCTCCGCTGAAGGCCCCTCTTTTCTTCTTCATTAATTCTTCAACCCGTTTGTTTTTTTTTTTTTTTTTATCTCGACTACCATAGAGTAGCAACCACAGGACATGCCCATTTGCTTGAAATGCAAACATACCATAGTTATCATGGTTTTGTTGGAGAAAGAGTGGATAACTATGAATAAGAATTTGGTTTTTGAATTGAAGAGCATTTGCTTATAATTACCTTTTGATTTGTATGTTGTTTCCTTCGGTTTGTAATTTACTGTGTACAATGAAGTCGTTTTATATATTGTTTGAGATTTTAGTTTGATTGAGGATATAAATTTTTCAAAACATAAAATACAAAAGTAGTAAAACAAGATCAAACTATATAAAAGGAGGTTCGATGTAATTATCTCATAAACTCATAATTTCTTAACATTGTTATACATTCCATTCTTTTCAACTCAAAATATTTTATAAAATAAAATAAAATATTTGAATTGCAAATCATAATTTGTTGAATATTCATTCTCACGAGTTACGGGTTCATATCTTCTTCTTCTTCTTCTTTTCCAGTCTCCAAAAATCTTTTGTTTTATGAAGAAATTCCATGCAGCTTTACAGTCCCTCAGGTTCAGAGCTCATCAATCAATAACATAAGGTTCAAAGACGTTATTATTTTTAGACATTCAGATTTTTTGCTACGCGTTCCTTAAAATCAGGTCCCAATTCAACATCAAGAAAACTATTTACTTACTTTACTTCTAGGCTAAAAGATAGAGAAAAAGAAGATGGCCCATGCCCACCTCCTGTCTTGAAAATCCACGTAGATTGCCACAGTGCCTCTAATTGTTCACTCGGCGCCTTCCTATTGGTCGGGTGATGGCAACACCTTCCTAAAAATCACGTGGCAAGATCACCGGTCCCTCAACTCCCTTGTTAGAATTTCGTGACCATCAACACGTGTACGGTTGATCGTCATTCTAAAAACGCGTCACTGTTTCTTTTCCTTATTCACGAAGAAAGCGAGTGACGCGGTTAGAAATTGCCACGAAGCATGAACTTGGCAACGCAACCTTTCCCATATATATACACGCACAGGAAAACATTTTCTGCTTCAAAGTTTTGTTTTTGTTTTTCCTTTTCCTTCTTTTTATTTTTGTAATCTAATTTTGTGATTAAAAAGTAGTAGCTTTATCTGGTTTTTTCCTAGTCTTCATTTATGCAATGGAATTTCTAGAAGGAGATGATGTGCTAGGGCAAATCGATTGGGATAATTTGTTGGATGGATTACCGGATTCCGATAGCATCTTCGAATTAGAACCTCCTTTAACCACATACTTGCAACCGATCAACGATTCTTCGAATTCATCATCACCTGCTACGGTTTCGTCTTGGATCGGAGAGGTTGAAACCTTGTTGATGAAAGATGACGACGATAAGGTTGATCAGCTGGAGAACTGCAACGCTTTCTTGGCAGATATTTTAGTTGATTCTCCTTCTGCTCACGAGTCTGGTGGCGAGGTCCTTGATGCTTCCACCGATAAGGATTCCACTTCTTCCGATGATGTTGACGGCGGCCCGAAGGAGAAAGACGACGGAGCGGAGGAGAAGAACAACAACGACGAGGAGGAAGATCCTGATGATATTGTCTCCAAGAAACGGAGAAGGTACCTCTAGTTTATAAATTAGACTTTTCCATGTCGTAGAAGCTATGGCGTTTCTGTTTGTACATAAGGGTTTTCTTTAATTTTTGCACATTGAAACTAGTTATGTTTTGATTATGCTATGGTGCTGTTTCTTCCTTGTTTTTCTGCTATGCTGTAACGATTGTCATGCGATCATTTTCTATCTGTTGGAGAAAGAGAGTGTTGTGGGCCCTGCTGTATGTAATAATTGAACTTATTTTTCAGGCAGTTGAGAAATAAGGACGCGGCAGTGAGATCAAGGGAAAGGAAAAAGTTGTATGTGAGGGATCTTGAAATTAAGAGTAGGTATTTGGAAGGGGAATGCAGGAGGCTGGACAGGCTGCTTCAGTGTTTTATCGCGGAGAACCATGCTCTACGCCTTAGTTTACAGAGGGGCAATGCATTTGGTGTTACCTCGGCCAAGCAGGAGTCTGCTGTGCTCTTGTTGGGTATGTTTCACAGTCCATTTTGCTCATTGCTCATGCTTATTAGCTCTTATCGTCGTCATTTTTTAATGTGGGGATTCATGTTCTGTAATTTAAAGAGGATGACTTATTAGTTTGTGTTTATTTTCTGAATCGTATGACTGACTATGCCAAGGTTGATGACTTCTGCAGCTATGTAATTGCTCACTGAATTTGCTGAACGGCACCACTGTTATGAACCCTAACGATAATGGATATCGAAACTGGGTGGTTTGCTTTAGAACAGGGCTTTGAAACAAGCCCATTTGCCATGCTAATATATGTTGTTAAGAATGTGCCAAATGCTACTCTTTACCTCTGCTTTGAACTAGTTACCTTAGTGGGTCCTGTTAGTTTGACTGGATATGTTGCCATTCTCCTCGATGATTTACGGCTCCAATAGAAGCAAAAGTATTTGTTTCTTTTTGCGATGCTTTCTCGATGCTGGATTTTGGTAGCGCACTGAATTGCTTAACCTTCAGCTACTCTTTATCCTTGCTTTGTTGCAGAATCCCTGCTGTTGGGTTCCCTGCTTTGGCTCCTGGGCATCATGTGCCTATTCCCCCAGCCTGCAATGCCCCAGTCAACAATGGTGGAAGTTCTACTAGAAACAATGGAAAAGAAAGCACCAGAAAACGTGGCTCAAAGAGGAGCAGGAAGTAAAATATTCATATCCTTGGCAAACAGTAGAAGATGCAAAGCTTCAAGGCCAAGGATGAAACTTACCGGTGTAATCTTTCCTTCTCTAAATTTGGTTTTGTAATTAAGGTCTAGAGCTCTTTATCATGTTGAGCTGAGTGATCAAAGCTGGTTGAATGTTTCGATGAGCACATAGAACAATGCTGTTCCCTGATTGACAATTAGAAACTCTTTATCGTATATCCATATTTGAATTTTGACTGAAAATCTTCTCTTCATGTCCTTGTACTTTGAATGCACATTTGAAATGGAAGTGGTGGTTTAGGTTCCTTTTCTGTCTTTGAAACTTTGCGGGGAAACAAATGGTGGGGAGGCAGCTGGCACTACATGTCCTTCATTAAAGATTATATGCATTCTTCATTTAAGGCCGTTTGGTTAAAACGCAGAGCCAATCTTGTTTGGTAAAGGAAAAACATACTTTACTGTTTATGGATCCCACAGTTTTGTTTTTTATGTTTGAAACGCAGGGAAAGGAAAGCATGATAGACCTGCTTTGCCTGGATAAACCATGCTACACTGTTCGAATGGTAAAGGTCAGTGAATAGTAAAGGCATGCTTGATTATTTCAGCCAGACCCGATCTGGATCAATGCTTTAAATGAATTGAAACGAGTCTGATTCAAAAAAAATAAAAAAATTATTTTTATTTTTTAATTATATTTTATTTAAAAAATTAATATTTAATATTATTTAATAACACTACAAGAAATGTTTTTAGAATTTAATCACTATTTCAAATTATAGATAATTTACTAGAACAATAAAAAGTATTATTTATTTTATAATATAATAATAATATTTAAATCTATAATATTTAAATTAATAATTATTAATATTAATATTTATTTTTTAAAATTATTTTATAACTTTAATTTTAAAAATATTTTTAACCAAATATATTAAAAAAATTTTGTTTAATTTCAATT
>Ga0325403_1007216_pt1 | contig 10610 bp, 6 predicted proteins | sample PopdelMetagenome_19_FD_205665 | JGI IMG/M metagenome (GOLD analysis project Ga0325403, IMG submission 205665) | Populus deltoides microbial communities from Bellville, Georgia, United States - Xylem-PdKOR-R4 | ecosystem: Host-associated > Plants > Phyllosphere > Stem > Wood/Secondary xylem...
CTATAAGTTTCCTAGTATATACCGCAATTATGCTTGCCTGTTGAAACAAAAAGAAAATAAAATATTAAAAGGAAAAAGGGTTTTGTAATTTTCAAGAGAAACCACCCAAAACCCCTCTACGCACTGCTGCTTAATCCACCACCAAATGCCCAAATTCAAGATCCTAAGCAATCTCGTCCGTGCAGCCATCAAAACCACCACTGCCTCCACCACCACCGCCAGTGACACGACTTTCAAAAGCCTTGTCAGCCATTTCGAATCCATAACACCCCCCAAACCAGAAACTTCTTCCAAGTCCAAAAAACAACCTGAAACTAAACCTCAATCTCCTCCGTCACCCGCAGTTAAATCTAGCCCTGGTGCTCTTGGATTAGAAGACTTTTATTCTGGTACGCCCTTTTTTGTTTTTCTTAAAAAAAGAAAAGAAAGAAATTTTTTGTTGCAATTGATTTTTTTTAATGTCTTCTTTTGTGTGATTCAGAAACAATCCCGACAGCAAAAGACATGGCAAAGACAGCAAAAGTCATAGAAAAGATTATAAATGGTACACTGCATTAATAAAAAAAACTGGGTGCTTTTTGTGTATTTTTACTGCATTAGTAAAAAACTGGGTGCTTTTTTTTATGTAATTTTTCATTTGGAGCTAATCCTTCTTAAATTTAGATGCAAAAGAACTGCGGGTTGTTATTAATTTTTTGTGATGTAATCTGATGTTATTTTGTTTCATTTTTGTGCCAAAAGGAAGAAAATTAGATGTTAAAGAATTGATTTTTGTAATGTAATGTAACGTTATTGTTAGCCAAAAAAGAAAAAGAATAGAGTATTTAAGTTATAGTTCTAGTTCTAGTTTGGATTTCTGGGTTCATGCAAGAAAAAGAGGTTTGATCATTTTCTGCAAATTGGTGCTTTCTGGGTTGTTGTTGTTGTTGTTGTTGTTTTGTTAGATGTGGTTTTGATTATTTTTTCGAATTTGTGTTTATTGTTTTTTCCCTTGTTCTTTTTGTAGATGTTTTGAAAATTAATTCGCTAGGTTTGGAAGAAGCAGATGATGAGAAAGTTGTAGAAAACGTTTTCAAGACACCATGGCTTTCAAACTGGAAGAAAAACAATATAGGCATACAGCGGAAAGAAATATCTTATGAAAGGAAACAAAAATGGATTTTCAAAAATAGTCAGGTCTATCGTTTTGACCGATTAGTTGACACATGTGCCTTCAAGCTGGGGACAGATGCTACAATGGATGTGTTTGGAATGTTGGGAAGGGAAACAGGTTTGAAAGAGTTCAATGCATTGATGAAGATGTGCATTGAGCAATGTAGGGAAACTGATGATGAGAATGTTGCGAAGGAACAGATTTCTGAAGTTCTTGAACTTTTTATATCAATGAAGGAGCAAGGTTTCCCAATAGAGGAGGAAACTTATGGTCCATTTCTTATGCTTTTAATTGATAAGGGATTGGTGGAAGAATTTTATTTCTTCTATGGCATTATCAAAGATACAAATCCTAGAGAAATTGCACGATTAGGCTATTATGATCTGCGTTTTTATATCAGAGTCAATGATGAAAAGAAGATTCAGGAACTTTGCAATTGTATTTGTACTGATTATGGGGACGAGAATATCAGTTTACGAGGTATGTACCTTTTGTTTGATCTACCTTAGAAAATACTATTGTAACACCTTAAAAATGCATTTGCTATAGTTTGTGAATGTATCATGACTTATACAAGTACTAAGCTGTAAATAAATTAAATAAAGCAAAAATACATGAGAAGATAGCTAAATGTCAAAGAAAGTTAGGGGACAAAAACTAAAGTAAGGCTCAAACTGAAATTATCCAACCCAAGTAGGTGAAGTAGGATGATTTTTGCATGATAAAGTAGGTGAAGTGGGACAATTTTTTCTTTTTCATGCTTGTGAGATGTTATGAAGGGAGGGACATGCTTCTCCTTCACGATCTTTCATTATACACCATTCCTACAAACTAACACTAGCAAACTGGAGCTTGAATACAATAGAATTGGTAGAAGGTAAATCAAGGGCAGATTGTATGGGGTTAAGAAGTAAAGAAAGACAGCAAAAAGGGCTAGAGTTTAAGGTGAGTGATTAAACCAATAAATATGCATAAATTCATTTGCTAATATGTTTTTATATCAAGAATTTCCTTAAATGCATGATAAATTTGTAGAATTGATATTGAATCCTTTTTGAATGGAAACTTCACATGATAATTATTAATTAAGATTGTGATTATGGAAGATTAAACCATGATTCATTCCATTAAAAGTGAATGTTGTGTTTTGGCACAAATGTTGTGTTGAGATAATTGCACATGATATGTGAAAAGGGCACAACTTGCTTTACATGAAATTGTGGCCACTTACATACTACATATGTTACTATTGAAATAGCATATGGATATGAGAAATGAATATTGAATTGTCATACATGTTGTTCTTGTACAATTTGATGTAAATATGATTGCGGGGCCCAAATGTTGAAAACTTGTGGAAGTTTTCAATGCTTATCACGTTAATCATTCACTGAGCTATACTCATTGGTAGTTAATAAATTATTTTCAGAGGACCCAAGCGAGAATGAAAGAGAGCTTGGGTTGGGTAGTAGGTTGCCAACCAAAGTGATGGGAGAGTGCTAGCTTGAAGTGTGACTTGAGTTATGTTGTTGTATCTCTCCATATGGAAGTTTTTTGTACGGGTCATTAAACATGTAAATGCATATGTAAACATATCATGTATAAACTCTTTTGGTATGTAATTGATAAATAGGACAACAATGTACAAAGATGCAAAAATAGGACAGGTTGTGTGTGCATATAAATGCATGATTGGTTGGTGAATTTGATTGATAAGGCAGCAATAAGTAATGAATGATGTTGGTTTAACCAAAGACCATGTTTCTAAAATGATAAAATTAATGCTACGGGCTAAGATGCATCACAATAGAAATAAAAGAGGGGTTTAATTATAATTGAGAAGTGGAAGATGAAGATAATGATAATGATAAATGGTGAAGGAGAAACATGTCCGTCCCTTACCCTAAGCACCTCACAAGCATGACAGCAAAAATTGTCCTACATGGTCATGCTAAAATTGTCCCCCTTGACCTATTTAATCATGCAAAAATTATCCTGCTTAAACCTACTCGGGTTGGGTAATTGCATTTTGAGCCTTCCTTTTCTTCGATTTAGTTTTTGTCTCCTAACTTTCTTTTAACTCTACATTATTTGACATTTAGCTATCTTCTCATGTATTTTTGCATCATTTAATCTATTTACACCTTACTATTTGTATAAATAATGGTACTTCCACAAATTATAGCAAATGTGTTTTTAGGGTGTTACAACTATTTTCTGGCATATATATATATATATATATATATATATATATATATATATATATATATATATATATATATAAATAGAAAATTATGTTCTTTTGTGACCCTTTATGACACAATCAACTTTTGTGCATTGGCCATTAGTGATACCTTCAAGAAGATCTTACTCCTGTTGCAGAAAATTATTTACTGGCACTCTGTGAAAGTGACCAGAAGAATTACCTGTTGCAGCTGTTAGAGACTGTGGATATCACAAAACTTTCATCGTTGGGCAATGCAGTCAGTATCTTTAAATCCTTAGGGAGGCTATCATTGGAGTCTTATGTAGAGAAGTTCCTTTTGGTGCTCAAAAATTGTGGTATGTTCATTATACAATATTTTTTTTAGTATTGAGATTCCTGTACTTATTGTTTATTGAAGACCATGAATTGCTATTGAAAGCTGGGAACTGATTTCCTTTCTTTAATCAAAATGAAAAGTTTTGGTATCTTCAACTTTTTCTAAGATGTCAGTTTGTAAATTATTATTTCCTAATTGTAGCTGCATTTTTCATTCTAGCTTCTTTGAAAAATTATCACTTCTAAGAAATTAAATCAATTGGATTGTCTCCACCAACCGTATTGTAGCACCTATATTTTTATGCGCAGGCTTCTGGTATATGATCTCTGGAAGATTTTTTCACCTTTTTCCCCCCTTCTAAATGCAAATTTGAAACCAGGCTGTAGTTCTGGTATTTGAAAGAGACTGATAATGTATGAGATTTGATGGAAGACAAAGCATGCATTTCTTCTTGATAGCTCCTGTCTTGTATGCTTTGTGATATAGTACTGTGATAAAGTGCAGATTATGGAGCGGAGGATATTTCAACTCTCATCTTTAGTTATGCTACTAGCATTCCAAATTTAGCGGTGAGAAACTTCTCATGAATGCTGCTGGTAACATCCTTGAGGCCATTATGCAATGAGGAACAACTGCTTAACACATGTAGTTTGCTTCTTTGACAATGAGGAACAACTGCTTAACACATGTAGTTTGCTTCTTTGAAAAACTCATTCTGAGTGAACCTGGGGAGAATTGAATGTTGCTTGCGTTAATAATTAGTCTACAATAGTAGGTTGCTTCTGATTGATTCAGTCATACTAGCAATATTATGATCTTTCAAGATTTCTATTTTCTTTATGCTCATTTATTCATTGCCTATTTGGGTTACTGAGGTGGTGTTAACAAACCAACTTTGCTTTGAGATTGATCATGAATTGGGAAACCAATGGGTATGAAAATAATTCGCGTATGGTAACAGCAAGGTTTGTAAAAAATGACTTCGTCTGCTCATTACATAATAGGAATTGATCTAGTTTCAGTGAAATCTAATTTTAATGTCACTTTTGATGAAATTTTTCTTTCTGTTAAATGGATAGGAAGACATTTCATTCTGTTCAATGGATAGGAAGGCATTTGTAGTCATTGAATGGGATGCAAACAGATTGGTGCCAGGGCAAGCATGTAACTGTCAAGATTTATTGACACTTTATATCATTCAGACTGGTGCTATATATTAGAGTTCCTTAGCAGGATTACGTCATATCAATTGTTTTGATGTTAATTCTCACTGTTGCTATAAGTATGTGCAATTTGTTGATTGCAAGTGGTTGTTTTCCTCGCACCATCACTCTTTTGTCATTTCACTTCTCCTTTCTGAAGGCATGATATTGATTTCTCTCGTTTGCAATACCGTGACAGTTATTGGAAATGTTAATAGCCAAAATTACCATATTAACTGTTTTATAACCATATGTCTTAAATCCTCTAACAAATCCATATGAACTCAGTTATTTTAAGTGTTTGCACTATGAAAAACCCATTTCAATGTCTTTATGCATGAGAATTCTTGAAATGGTTGATTTTAATTTGGCTTACAAACACGTTGATTGTGATTTTTCCTGTTGTAGGTTGAGGATGTTGTTTCAAAATTCAAAACCTTACACACAGTTATGGAGATGAGTCCTTCTTCAACTTCATATGAGAGGCTCATTGTATACAGTTGCAATTCACTTGAGGTATGACCTTATCTTTTTTACTAAAAGGAAACATATATTCAACGACCTTCTTCATGTTGTAATTCATTTGAAAAGTTGAAGATGGGAATTCTCTTCTTGTTCAGCGATTTAACTACTTAAGAAGCCACATCAAACTTTTTAAAATACTAATCATTTGTTTCCATATAACCTATATATTGATCAATGTCTATTGTCTATTCATCTGAATGCAGGTGCATCATGCTATTGATATGGTAGACCAACTGTGTGAAGAGGGTTTCACCATATCCATAAACACAATACATTCTATGTTGAATGCTAGTGAGGCAAGCCTTGATTTTAATTTGGTATGGTGTTCACTCTACATGTCTTTGCATTAAATAGATGTTATATTGGTCATTTTGGATACAATAGTTCTGTTTCAAGTCAATTATAGAATTCAAACATATTAAATTTGAATCTCTTGATTCTACTTGTGTCTTGAAGTCTGATCTTAACCCGCCCAAGCTTGATTATGTTAGATTAGTTTCATTTATGCTAACATGTGTATTTTAATAGCCTCAAATGCAGTTACAAAATAAGAGTATACTTCTTCACAGCAGTTCAGTTCTCTTGATTCAGCAAGACAGCCTTTTGCTTTCATATATTGATTAATCCCATGAATTATCTTTGCTGTTTGAATTCTTTTCAGCTTTATTCTACTATTATATTTTCTTCTGAATTGATTTTTTTTGTACTCATCTGTTCTCACCTTGATTGATGTTTAGGTTCAGCTAATCTATTCATTGATTTATCACCTGGACTTGACACCAACTAATGAGACATTTAGGAGAATGATAGGTTTGAGTGTGAAAATGAAAGATGTAAGTTGCTAGTAGCTCTCTCTCTTGCTTGCTCTCCATGTGTCTCTACTGTCCTATGTACTTGCTTTTGCTTTCATTTCCGATGCTACCTTTTGCAAAATAATAATCTCATAAGCCATGGTTATTTATTTTTCTCGGTCTCTTCCTATTCAATGCAGTTTGATGGTGCAATTGGTCTGCTCAATGATTTGAAGAAATTGAATTTGACACCGACAGCTGGCATGTATAATGCTATAATGGATGGATATTTTCGAGAGGTAACTTAACATGTCAAGTTATTCTTCCTGGTCCATCTCATGTGTTTTAATTTTTTTTCTGCAAGTTGGTTTTTGACTCATTGTACAACTTGTAACATTTTCTGCAGCTGTTTTTTTATGTAGTACCTATTACATTTTCTGCAAATATACTTTATGCAGTCTTGACCTGTACATGGGATAACTGCTAGTAGGCAGATGTGTTATAACACTCGAGAACGGGGGGGATTAGGTATTGCACCTATTGGGGTAGGTCAAGGTGGTTAATCATATGTGGTGCTTTTGAGTGACTGGATTTGAGACAAGGGAAACACTCAAATGCAAAAATATTGATTAAAGGCCGAGAGTGATACAGCTCAAGGTACTGCCATGGAAAGAAATCTTTCTTTTTATACCATTTTATTTCTTCATGTCCCCATATGGGTTGTAATGACCTTGCTACAGATTCCTGAAGAAGCGAGGGAGCTAGATATGTTTAGGACTGCATGTTTTTCAGTAAATTCATTCATTCACAAATTGATTATATGGAAAATTAGGATTCATGTAATAATGTCACTTTGGTGGGATGGACACTTTTATACATCTCTATTATCAGTTCACATTTCTTCTTTACCCTGTAGTTGTTGGTCCCTGACTTGTAATTACATGAATGTTATGATTGTGTAAAGTTAGCTTTATATTTTAGCTCTTACATTTTCCCGCAATATTTCCTATATTCTTGATGCCACAGATATGATATTCAACATGCACAAAAATGCTTAGTTACACTCTGTATTTTGTAATTCTTCTTAACCTCTCATACTTTATAACGGTCTTCCTCTTATGCTGAATGCTCTTCAGAAAAACATTAGTGGTGCATTAATGGTTCTAGAGCAAATGAAACTTGCAGATGTGAAACCAGATTCTGCAACTTACAGTTGTTTAATAAGCAATTGCGACAATGAAGATCAAATTACCAAGGTAATTTGAGACTTTTATTTTAGTCAAGGTGCCATGTCTCCCTTTCTGTATGCAAGGATTACAAGCTAAAGCTAATATTCTTGTGTACTTGGTAACTTTTTTTTGTTTCTTTTAAATAAAAAGAGTGTTCAGTGTTGCTATACATTTAAAACATAACACAATGTGGATTGCCATCTGGTTATTTTCTCAGTGTTATGAAGAAATGAAGGTTGCTGGAATTCAAGTTTCGAAGCAAAGTATATATGGCGCTTATTGATGCATATGCAACATGTGGGAAATTTGAGAAGGCCAAACAGGTAAGCAGTATGTAGATTCCCTGTACAGCCACATTTTTTCAATATAATCTCATCACTTTATATCTGAAGAGTATATTGTTACTATTATTGTGAATGCTTCTTTTTCCACCACCTCGTCATTTCCTTCCAATTCATGGCTTCTTTGACAGGAATCTCTCTAGCTGACATTCATCTAACTAAGAACTTTTTCCCTTCGGGATTGTACTGTAAATAGAGCCTGACCTGGGCTAGGTTTTTAGTTGAACTGAATAAGATATTAATCCAGTAAAATCAGGATAACATGGTTGACCTCACCAGATTTGATCGAAACCTAGTCTGGTTATTATCAAGGAAATTTATTTTTAAGAAAAAAAAAACAAAATAACATCTATTTAACAAAAATGTTTGGCCTGAAAACCTAATGATCTAGGTCCAACTATAAATCCATTGTGATGCTCTCTCCCTTTTCAAGGGAAACCAAGGGTGGGTGTGGTTTTACAGTTTGTTCAACTTGTTTTTTAAAGTGTTTTTTAAATTATTTTTTAGGTGTTTAATTTTTATGTTTAATGTGCTGATAAAAAAAAATAAAAAAAAAATTGTTTTGATACATTTTCAATTAAAGAATGTATTTGCAAAAGCTTCATGAACTGAATTACTAAACATACTAACTAAAATTGGCCTCAATACTTTGTAAAGCATGTCATATAGTAATAACGTGTAATTCAATAAGAATTTTGCTAGAAATAATGAATTAACTGCTGACCACATTATAGAGAACAGTATTTTTATAAAATCAATATAATTGAGAGAGATGTCTTTTATATTTCCTTTATTTAAAAAAAAAAAAAACCATGTTTAGTAGATAACTAGATAAGTGCTATGCCGTAGATAACCTATGGTTAAGCAGACGATTAATGTGGTCAGCAGGCAAAGCAAGGCTAAAGAGTCTAGATTTGTTATGCACAAGATTCATCGGCAACAACCCAGCAAAAGGGTGGGTGAGTTAGGGTGTCCAAAAAGCAACAATGGCAGGTTAAACAGAGCAATGAAGGCAACATCAAAATCAATTATGAAAGTGCAAAGAGTTTGCTCAATTTTCCCTGCAGGTGATTTGCTCAAGCATGCTGACAACATCTCAAAGCAACGCAACAAAGGGTGAAAAGCTAGCAATCCTGCAACTAAGGAAAAATGAAAGTTCGAGGAAGAGATCCAAAGATGTATCTCATGAAACAAGTGATTAATATATGACAAAAACCCGCGAGCAAGAGGGGAAAAGCATGTGTGAACAAGCAGTGAAAGCATAGAGTGACAATGTATAAGCAGTGTTGTCGCAAATGGAAAAGCATTTCCCTTCTGTAAGTTTTTTGAATGGCATGCTCCTTATAATCCTGTTATCTCGGTATCAAATGTGAGAAACATTCGCACATCAATTCGAAAGTGGATAGAACACATATTCATTGACAGGAAAGAACAGCAACAACTACAAATAAAAGGCTGTAAGGGCAGTAGCAAATAATAGCCCTAGCATTTCATGGTTAAACTATCCAAAGCTCCTTAGCAACCAAGTCTAGTTACGCAATTTCTCATAAAAGTTCCCCAAAACAGAGATAAAGATGCCATGTTATTGATTGACAATTAAAAACTGTGTTTGCTCTTACTTGACCAAATGGTTTGAAACATTTCCAAGCAAGAGTTTAAGAGCAGATTGGCATCAAGCAACCCAATAATTGAGTGGTTAGATTTGTAAACCAGCAACCAGCCTGTTAGCCCGATAAAGCCTGTTGCCTCACCATTTCAACTTTTTTTGCTTAGGCAGCTGATTACCAAGTCCTGGGTTGATCCAATAGACAGGTTTGTATCGTTGGGTTGTTCAATATATCATTGGTCAAAACATATTTATATGAAGAAGTTCGTTGATAATTTAATATCTAATTTAAGAAAATACTGAGAGTGGAAATACTGCTGCAAAGTGCTTGAAATATAGGATAAGTTAATATTTACCAAACATACTAATCAAATTGGTTTTTTCAAGAGACAATAAATCTACGCTCAGTTAGCTTCATTTATAAAAAAAAATAAAAATAAAATACTCTTAATTCGATTAATCTAGTACACTAATAATCTCTTCAAATACATGTGAACAGTAAGACTTAGTTTTTCTCACAACTCTAAATATTATTACAAGTCCGAAGATTTGCACTAGAAAAGTACTTGATGCTGTACATTTTCAGCACATGCTTTTAATTTGCCTCCATTTATCTCTAATAGAATTTCCCGTGTTTGAGTTGGTGGTCTAACCAACCATGTTTTTTTTTTTAATTTCTTTTTGTTTTAGATTAAATTTTTTAATATTTTTTAATTATTTTAATATATTAATGTAAAATATATTTTTTAATAAATAAAAAAAATTAATATATTTTAAAAAATATATATATTAAAAAACAATTTTTATCACTATGTCATATGACTTTTAAATGAATTTGTGCTCCAAATATAGGTACCTTTTCCCTTTCAATGTACATCATAATGTTGCCTGATATAGAGAAATATAAGCTAAGCTTCTCCAATTAAATAATTTATACATATTAAATCAAGTAATGAAATTCATGCTAGCATAATCAAGAAAAAAAATTTGAAGTTGCTTTATAATTCAGAGTCATTCAAAGCTTATATTATTATTAATTTTAGGTTACATATAATTAAAGTAATATAAATTAACCCGCCCACTCATATTAATAAATAAATAAATAAATAAAAGAAAAAGAAAAAAATCTCTATCCCCAAGATAAAGGCAAGGAAAGAAAAGAAAAGAAAATGCATGGATTTCCAAGAATAATTAACCTTATGTATTATTTATTTATCTAT